>Ga0209577_10002559_pt1 | contig 17428 bp, 15 predicted proteins | sample GraSoiAngelo_109_FD_185874 | JGI IMG/M metagenome (GOLD analysis project Ga0209577, IMG submission 185874) | Grasslands soil microbial communities from the Angelo Coastal Reserve, California, USA - 14_0903_12_20cm (SPAdes) (version 2) | ecosystem: Environmental > Terrestrial > Soil > Grasslands...
AAGTTCGGCAACGCGACAGCGTATGTTTTTTGGATGCGATCGAGAACGGCATTCGGATCCGCCAGGGCGGTCTTGATCCGGTCGGGCGATTTATCCGCAGGAATCTTCGTGACGTCGAGCGACGCGATCACTTCTGGGTTGCCCCACGCTTTCTCTTCCCGCGTGAGATTTAGTTGGTGCGAAAAAGTCCGGCCGTAGCGCTCGAACACGACCAGGGTCGGACACAAAATGATATGTCGATCCTCCAAGAGCTTCACGAACGCGTCATCGACCGCTTTGTCGATCACGCTGTGGACAAGAATGTCTGCGCCTTCTTCAACTGCTGCCCGCGCTGTCTCCAGCTCGGTTGCATGCACCGCGACCCGAATCTTGTGCGCGTGACTCTCTTCAACCGTCGCACGAATGATCGGCCGAAACGCATCGACGGGATGATCTTTGTCGACGATGTACCAGATTTTGACCAGGTCGGGATTTTGCGCGGCCAGTTTTCCCACGAACTCGCGCGCTTGATCCGGACTGTCGATTTTCACAATCGGCGGATCGCCCAGATCGAGTTTCTCGCGGGAAACGCTCGAAATTAACGGCCCGGCTACTGCGACGCGCGGAGCTCTTGCGGTTGCGTTCGCAGTTTTCCGCACTTCGAAATTCCAAAACGGCCCTCCGACATCGACCACGCTCGTGATTCCGCAACGCAAGTAACGCGCGAAGACGTCATTCACGTGTGACTTCACCCAGGCGACCTCGTCTTTGTACGGTCGGACGCTGTTTAGATCGGCGGCGTCGGGACGTGTGAACAGATCGCCGGACTGAAAGAAGTGAATGTGCGTGTCGATGTATCCCGGCAAAATAAATTTGCCCTTGCAATCGATCTTTCGCGCATCCTTCGGCAGATCAAACGTTATCTCGTCGCCGAATCCTACCACTCGATCGTTATCGATTAGCACATGTGCGCCCGGCAGAACAACTTCCGTCATGGGATTGATCAGGGTGCCGTTAACGAGGGCGATTTTTTCGGCCCGCGCCGAAGTGACGGCAAACAGAGTGCAAAGGCAGACAAAAACGCGCGTCTTCATTCTTTGGATTCGGGCACGGCTTTCTCGGCCGCTTGAAAGCCGATTTTGGAATGGGTGCCGTCGCAAAACGGTTTTTCCGTCGAGGCACCGCAACGGCAAAGCGCCATTCGTTTTTCCACGGGAAACTTGTTTCCGTCGGCGTCGATCAATTCCACTTCGCCCTTCACGATGTAAGGACCGTTCTTGATTGTCTCGATTGTTACCATGTCCGCACTCTAACTGGTCTCCCGCGCGGAAGAAAACACTGTCGATCTACCTCCGTCTTCGTCCGTAAGAATAACCGCGATGCGAGCGGCCACCGCCGATCGCTCGTCGGCCACCGGTAGCTGATTCCGGTTCGAAGAGCACGGTGTAGAGATACGGAAAGTTCTCGAGTTTGAGGCGAGGAATTTTTCGACCGATGAAACGTTCGATCGCCTGCAACGCCGCTACTTCCTCGCCGTTCATGAGGGTGAATGCATCGCCGACATTTTGGGCGCGGCCAGTCCGGCCGATGCGGTGGACGTAATCTTCGGCGTGCTCCGGCACGTCGTAATTGATAACGTGACTGACGCCGGCGATGTCGAGTCCGCGCGCCGCGATGTCGGTCGCGACCATCACTTCATATTTACCGCTCTTAAATCCTTCGAGGGCCTCGATCCGTTCGCGTTGGGTGCGGTTGGAATGCAAAACGGCGACGGAATGGTTTCCCTGTTTCAATTTGTGGGCGATTCGATCGGCACCGTGTTTGGTCCGGGAAAAAATGAGCGCGCTATCGAAGTTGGTCCGTTCGAGCAGCGCCATCAGGAGGTCGAACTTCTGTTCAGCCGCGACCGGATAAACGGCGTGGGTCACGGTTTCGGCCGGGGAACGGCGCACACCGATTTCAACCAACTCAGGATCGCGCAAGACCCACGCGGCGAGGCGCTCGATCTCCGGCGGCAACGTTGCCGAAAAAAGAAGCGTTTGCCGATCCGTTGAAATCTTTTCGACGATGCGGCGGACATCCGGCAGAAAACCCATGTCGAGCATGCGATCGACCTCATCGAGCACGAGAATGTTTACATCGCGAAAATGAAGAGTCTTTTGTTCGAGATGATCGAGCAGGCGGCCGGGGGTGGCGACGACAACATCGACACCACGTTTCAGGTCTTCGCGCTGTTTTCCATAACCAACGCCACCATGGATGACGGTTGCCCTCAAATCAGTGAACCGGCCGTAATCGCGAAACGCGGTTTCGACTTGCGCGGCCAGCTCGCGCGTCGGTTCGAGCACGAGGCAGCGAAACGCGCCGTGTTTTGCGAGGAGGGTCAGAATTGGCAGCGCAAACGCCGCGGTCTTGCCGGTGCCGGTCTGGGCCGTTCCGATTAAGTCTTTGCCTGCGAGGATGATAGGGAAGGCACGGAGCTGGATCGGCGTCGGCTCGGTAAAGCCCATCGCCTGGGTGCCGCGCACGACTTCCGGCGAAAGTTCGAAATTATTGAACGACACAACTAGAGGTTAATGCCTCACACAAAGGACGCAAAGGATCACGATGAGAATATTTCTCAGTGAAGCAGGCGCACAGGAATGATTAGAAATGATTTTTCCCTTCCGGTGTTCCTGCTTTGTTGAGAGATAGATGGCTCGTATTCTTCGAATTCTTGTTCTCGCCGACACGCATAACAAGTTGCCGAAGAAAATTCTCGATCTCGCGGCGGATGCGGACGAGATCTGGCATTTGGGCGACGTCTGCGAGCCAACGATCCTGGATGACCTGCGCACAATCGGCCCGCAAGTCACTGTGGTGCGCGGGAATTGCGATTGGAATCCGGAATGGCCCCTCGTTGTCGATCTTAAGCGTGATGGATTGAAATTTCGGCTGCAACATATTCCGCCTGATGTTCCGCCCGATGATGTCGATGTTGTTTTGCATGGTCACACGCACGTCCCGCGAAATGAGAAGCGGGGCGGTGTTCTGTTTCTAAATCCCGGTTGCGTCACGCGACCGAACCAGGGTTCACCCGCAAGTGTGGCCTGGCTCGAAATCGCCAACGGAAAAATAAAGTGGCAGCTAGTGCCGCTGGGTTGATTTCCGACCCTCACCTGCCGCTTCGCGACTTCCTCTCCCTGGCCAGGGAGAGGATTGAGGTGAGGGTTGCTGACTAACGAATTATTTCTCCTCGCCTGATTTCCGACCGAACCAGCGCCGCTTCTTCGTCGTTTCTTCGGCTGGAGGCGCTTCCTTTTCTATTGGCTTTGGCTCTTCGCGCTTCGTTTCTTTTTGTTTCGGTTTTGCTTCCGGCTCTTTCCGTTTCGCCTTCTTTTCCTCTGCCGGCTTTTCTTCAACCACGACAGCGGCATCGACCCACTCGATGAATGCCATCGAAGCGGAATCGCTCTTGCGCTGGCCGAGGCGCACGATGCGGGTGTAACCGCCGTTGCGCTCAGTGGACCGCGGCGCGATCTCATCGAACAACTTTTTGACCGCGTCTTTGTGCCGCAAGGTCGAAAAAGCCGTTCGCCGCGCGTGAATTGAGCCGTTCTTGCCAAGCGTAACCATTTTTTCGGCAAGAGGGCGGACCGCTTTCGCTTTAGCCAGCGTGGTTTTGATCCGCTGGTGCTCGATTAAATTGCAAACCTGATTGGCGAGCAGCGCTTTGCGATGCTCGGCTTTGCGGCTGAGACGGACCGTCTTTTTTTGATGTCTCATCGGTTTGCCTCGATTTGATTAACTGCGTTCGGTCGCAGTCGCGGCGGCAGCAGCGCCATTTCCGGAGGCGCCATCAGGCCCGGCAACAGGTTCGACCAGGCCAGTCTCGAATTTCATCCCGAGACTCAGGCCGAGCTGCTGGAGTTTATCTTTAATCTCGTTGAGCGATTTCTTGCCGAAGTTGCGATACTTGAGCATTTCGCTCTCAGTCTTCTGCGCGAGCTGACCAACGGTGGTGATGTTGGCGTTGTTCAAGCAGTTGGCCGCGCGGACACTGAGCTCAATTTCGTTCACGCTCATGTTGAGCAGCTTCTTCAGCTTCATGTTCTCCTCGCTTACACCGGCCGGCGTTTCGTCGAACTCGATCACTTCTTCGTTGAAGTTAACGAAGACGTCGAGGTGATGACGCAGGATCGCGGAGGCCTGGAGGAGCGCGTCGTCCGGGGTCAATCTTCCGTCGGTCCAAACTTCCAAAATGAGCTTGTCGTAATCGGTGCGCTGGCCAACGCGCGTATTTTCGACTGCGTATTTCACGCGGGTAACCGGTGAGAAAATCGAATCGATCGGAATCAGGCCGATCGGCTGGTCGGCGCGTTTGTTTTCTTCGCCAGTAGCGAATCCGCGCCCGACGCGGACTTCGAGCTCGGCATCAAATTTGTGTTTCTTGTCGAGTGTGCAAATCACCAGTTTCGGATTGAGCACTTCGTAGCCGGCCACTTCCTGAATGTCGCCGGCGGTGATTTCGCCCTCCTTGTTCACGCTGAGTGAAAGTTTTTTCGGCTCGTGATCTTCGGCTTTGAATTTCACTTTCTTCAGGTTGAGCACGATGTCGGTCACGTCCTCGACCACGCCCGGGAGCGTGGCGAACTCGTGTTGCGCGCCGGTGATTTTTACTGCGGTAATGGCAGCGCCTTCGAGCGACGAAAGCAGCACGCGCCGGAGCGAATTTCCAACGGTGTGCCCATAACCGGCCTCAAACGGCTCGGCGGTAAACTTGGCGTAAGTGTCTGTGGCTGTGCTCTCATCTTTGCTGAGAGTCTTCGGCATTTCAAAACGACCGTAACGGACTGGCATACTTAAATAATCAACGATTTAACGAGTCAATGACTCAGTGACTTGCCGAGACAAATCTCCCGATCATTAAATCTCTAAATCGCTAAATTCCTTTCGGATTGCCGGGTTTCCCCTGGCGAGTGCGGTTTCACGTCCAGCGACGGAGACCCAGGGACCAACGGCGTAATTTTAAAAACTCGCTGCGAAGCGTGGAATAAAGAGCATCCCGGCGCTTTTGCAAGCGCTGAAATTGCGAGTCGACACTGGACATCGAAGTAGCAACAGCGAAGAAGTAAATGCATTTCTTCATGGAGATAGTCAGGCAACGGCCCGGCTATGGTCCGACGATTTTGTCGTGACAAATCCGCTGAACAAGTTCGTAACCAAGAAGCAAGTCTTGGGAATGGTCGATTCGGGATTTCTCGTAGTCACTTCCCATGATCGGCAAATTGAGTATCTCCGGGTTTATGGAGACGCCGTGATCGTGGCCGGAAGTGAGGTTGTCGAGTGGGGCGGCAAGATGCCGAACGCCGGAAAGACCGAACATCTCCGCTTTACAGCGGTTTGGATGAAACAAGCTGGTAAATTCCAGGAGGTCGCGCGTCACGCCAATATCGTTTCCGAGCAGCCGACCGGCAGTTGAAGTTGAGCTGTGCGGCCGATTAATCCTCGATAATTTCGTTTGGCAGATCGGCCGATGTCGATCTTTTCGGGAAATACGAAGCTAAAACGCCACCGATATCGCGGATTGCGTCTACCAGAGCATCGGAGAAGCGCTCATTCCGAAAATGATCGCGCATCAGATCGACAACACGCTGCCAGTATTGCTCGCCGCAACGCTGGTGAATTCCTTCGTCGCCGATGACGGCGAACTTATGCGCACGCGGCGCCACGAAAATGAGGACGGCATTGCGTTCTGGCGTTTTGCGCATTCCGAGCCGCTGAAATTTTTTCCGAGCGGCGATCAACGGATCGACCTCCAACTTGCCGCGCTGAATAAAAACGCGAATCTGGCCAGACGTTTTCGATTCCGCGTCGCGAATCGCCTGCACGATCTGGTCGTGTTCGAGTCTTCTGAGAAATTCTTTTGTGCGCATCGCTACCAGCTCGAGCCCGCGCCGCCCCCACCGAAACTTCCGCCGCCGCCGCTAAATCCACTGAATCCTCCACCACCTCCGCCGCCGGATGACCAACCGCCGCCACCGCCGGAGCCAAGCGCCCAGGCCCAGCCCGCGCCGGAGCTGCTGTAGTGATAGCCACGTCTCGGTTTCAGGCGCGAGATGAAGAAGAGAAAAATCGCGAAGAAAAGAAATAGAATGAGATTGCCCGCGAAACTGCTGCCCTCGCCGCTGTGCCGTTCTCTCGCGATTTTTCCAGTTCCTTTGTATTCGCCACGAATTGCTTTGAGGATTGAATCGATACCTTCGGCCAATCCGCCTTCGTAATCATTGTTCCGAAAATGCGGTTTGATCCGGTATTCGGTGATATCGAAGGCGGTCAGATCCGGAAGCGCGCCTTCCAAGCCGTAACCGACCTGAATGAACATCTTCCGGTCTTGCGGGAAGACGAAGAGCACAACACCGTTGCGCTGTTCTTTTTGTCCAACGCCCCACGCCTGAGCGACGCGTTGCGTGTAATCCGCAATCTCCGAGTCGCTCTGCATTTTGGGAAAGACCGCGACCACAACTTGGTTGGAAGTCTCGCGTTCGAATTGGGCAAGCTGTTCGTTGAAACGAAGCGCGGCATCTTTTGAAACCACTCCGGCATAATCGTTGAAGTAAGCCGCTGGTTTCGGCGGAATGACTTCGGCCGCGTAGCTCGACATCGCCGCCAAAACGAAAAGTAATGCGACTAATACTCGGTGGATCGAGCAGTCCTTTGCTCGATGCCAGAAGTAATGCGCCTTGGGCGCCATATCTAACATCGTCCGACGGAGCGGCCGATCCACCTTACGGAGTCGCGGCCGCAGTTGCTGCGGGCGAAGCCGCAGGTGCTGGCGAGCCGAAATTGAAATTGACGGTTGGCGCCTTTTCCGCGCCTGGTTGGGCGGCAAAGAATGGACGCGGAGAAAAGCCAAATATTCCGGCGATCATGTTGGTCGGAAAACGGCGCACGGCGGTATTGAAGTCTTGCACCGCGCCGTTGAAATTATTTCTTTCGACCGAGATTCGGTTTTCCGTCCCTTCGAGTTGCGCCTGGAGTCCGAGAAAATTCTGGTTCGACTTCAATTCAGGATAACGTTCAACCACGACGAGCAAGCGGGAGAGCGCATTGCTCAATTGGCCCTGCGCCGCTTGGAATTCTTCCAGCTGCTTGGCATCCGTCGGCGCTTTATTCGGATCGAGCTGCACCCGCCCGACGCTCGCCCGCGCATTGGTCACCTCGACAATTGTCGATTTCTCGAAGTTGGCTGCGCCTTGAACTGTGTTTACGAGGTTAGGAATCAAATCGGCGCGACGCTGATAGACCGTCTGCACGTCGCCCCATTTCTTGTTCACGTTTTGGTCGAGCGTGACCAGCCGGTTGTAGGTGCCCCAGAAAAACAACCCAATGACGAAAACGATAAAAAGGATGATGACAAGCAATCCGCCGCAACCGATCGCAAATTTGTTCATAAGATCGACAATGTAAGTGTCAGCAATCGTTTAGGAAAGCGCTCGCCAAGTCAAACTTGCTATCGGCCAAGGGCGAGGCGCAAAAAATAGGCGTCCGAAAATTTCGCGCTCCAGCCCTGTCGGACAATAATCGCGTTCAGCGATGGAATAATAAATAAGCGCTCATAGTTTGAGCCAAGCCCGACGACCATGTCGGGCGGCGCCGCCCGGCAAATGCAGATGCCAATCCAATGTGCCCGCTGCCATTTGAGGTCGAGTTCCTTCTCGATGTCGATTTCGCGCGCGTTTGGGGCTGGTCGATTCAACCAGAAGGTCAGGCCATAAGAAGGGTTCACCCCGGATCCGACGAATGCCTGACCGAGCAAGTTCGCGGGAACAATTTGCCTTCCCTGATAATTGCCATGGCCAAGCACCAATTCTCCGAGCCGTGCCCACTCCCGCGCGCTCAGTTCAAATCCGGTGGCTGGGAGCGGATTACCGCGTCCGTCTTTTTTAAAGTTGAGACTCGTTAGGCCGAGCGGCGAAAGAACATTTTGATCCAAATACGAGATGGTCGACCGCCCATTCAGTTTTCGCCGTAAGACCTCGGCGAAAATCTGGAGGTGACTCGGGCCGTAAGCGAACGCCGACCCCGGAGCGGCAACGAGCGGCAATTGAATGGCCGCCGTATTTCGATCGCGAATCGATTCACTGTGAAGATGCGGCGCCGGCTCGATTCCATCGGTTTGATTTAACAGCTGGCGAATCGTGATCTTCGATTTCCGCGGATCGTTTTTCCATTCGCCGATGGTATCGGCGACGTGCTCATCGAGCTTGATCAAACCGTCGCGGGCAGCGCAGAGCGCGGCGATCCCCCAGAAACTTTTTGTGCCGCTGAAGATTTTACAGCGCGAGTCCGCCGAACCGCCATTGGCGTAATGTTCGAAAACGGTCCGTCCGTTTTGGATGACGAGCATGGAAAAGCCGCGTTTGTTTTCGGAATAGTTAGCGGCGCGTGCGCAATTGCCTGGTTGAATGTCGGCAAAGGACGATGTCCATGTTGTAAGCGACGCCACGATCGACAACGCGACAGCGCGCGCCGTCATTCCGGTGCCGAGGTCGTGGGGGATGCCGGACCGGCGACAGCGTCGCCAGCTACAGTTGCCGGTGGACGCGGGCTCACCGGCAGATGACGGGTCCGCAATTCCTCGACGTTCGGTAATTCATCGAGATTGCGCAGACCGAAATGATCGAGAAAAAATTCCGTCGTTTCGTAAAGCAAGGGACGGCCCGGAATTTCGGCGCGCCCCGAAATTTTGACGAGGCCGCGTTCCATCAAGGTTTGCAAAACGCTATCGATGGTGACGCCGCGCACTGCTTCGACATCTGCGCGCGTGATTGGCTGGCGATAAGCGATGATCGCAAGCGTCTCAAGCGCGGGCGAACTCAAACGCGCCGGCTTCGGCGCTGGGAATAGTCCGCGAACCCACTGGGCGTATTTCGGGTCACTGGCCAGCTGCCAACCGTCGGCTTTTTCAACGAGCTGAAAGCCGTGCTCATGTTGAATGTACTCGACTTTTAACTGCTCAATTGCAGCGGCGACTTCCGCTTGCCGGACGTTTGCGAACTGGTTCGGCGAAAACTCGTCTTCCGCCCCAGCCTGGCGTAGACCCTCGGCAATCGTCTTGGTCGACAACGGTTTTTGCGCGCTGAAGAGAAGCGCTTCGATGATGCGGGCCAGATTCATATTTTCTAGTTTGCGCCGATCGCGCTTTGAATTGCGTCCGCGATGCGATTGGCCTGTTTGTCGATCTTATCGAGCTCACGGCCCTCGATCAAAAGGCGAATTTTTGATTCAGTGCCGGAATAACGCAGGAGGACGCGGCCTTTCCCGGCCAGCTCGCGCTCGACTTCCTCGCGCAGTTTAACCACTTCGCGCAGTTCTTCGATCGGCGGCTTCGATTTGACGATAAGGTTGCGCTGCGCCTGCGGATATTTCTTGAGACACTTTTTCAATTTGCTCAGCGGCTGACCGGTCGTATGCATGATTCGCAAAATTTGGAGCGCGCTAATAATGCCGTCACCGGTAGTTGTGAAATCGCGGAAGATAATGTGCCCGCTCTGTTCGCCACCGAGATTGAGATTTCGCGAAACCATTTCTTCAATCACGTAGCGATCGCCCACTTTGGTGCGAATCACTTTGCCACCGCTGGCCGCGAGCGTTTCGTCCAGGGCGAAATTACTCATTACGGTGGCGACCAGGGCGTTGTCGCGGAGTTGATTCGATTTCAAAAGATCGAGCGCCGCGATTGCAAGAATTTCATCACCGTCAACGATCTCGCCATTTTCGTCGCAAAGCAGAACCCGGTCGGCGTCGCCATCATGCGTGATACCGACATCGGCGTCAGCCAATTTCACGATGCGCTGAATTTCGTCCGGATGCGTGCTGCCGCATCCGTCGTTGATGTTCATCCCGTTCGGCTCGTTGTGCGCGATCGCGACGTCGGCCCCGAGCTCGCGCAAAATGCAGGGAGTTGATTTGTAAGCGGCGCCGTTCGCGACATCGACGGCGATGCGCAATTCTTCCAGCGACATTTTTCGCGGAAAACTTGCCTTCGCGAATTCGACATAACGGCCAAGCGCGTCATCAATACGCGCGGCGCGGCCAATTTTTCCGGCGGTCGGCCGGATGTTGTCGATCTTACCGCTGAAAACCAAGTCCTCGATTTGTGCTTCGACTTGATCGTCGAGTTTGTAGCCGTCGTGCCGGAAAAATTTGATGCCGTTGTCTTCGTAAGGGTTGTGCGAGGCGGAAAGAACAATGCCGGCATCGGCGCGGAGCGAGCGGGTAATATAAGCCACGCCCGGAGTTGGTAGTGGACCGATGATGAGAACATCGACTCCGAGCGAAGTGATTCCGGCGACGAGCGCGTTCTCGAGCATGTAGCCGGATAGGCGAGTGTCTTTGCCGAGCACGATCTTTGGGCGCGCGCCTTCCGGAAGTGTGCGCGGATTTAATTGGGTAAAAACATGCGCGGCGGCCCGACCCAGTTTGAGAGCGGTCTCGGCCGTTACCGGCTCCACGTTGGCGACACCGCGCACGCCGTCGGTGCCGAAAATCTTTGTCGCCTGTTTCACCGTCTTACTCAAACGCTCGGAGGCCAGTTCGTAAACGGGAAAATGCAGCCCGAGCGCGGTTCATGGTGTGACCCAAACGACAAGCCCACCGGCTTCCAAGGCGTGGACCGCGCTTTGAATGAATTCTTCGCTACCCGGCATTTGATGCGTGTCCGGTCTTGGCCGGCTCTTTTTCCTTGGCGTTCATTTCATTGATTTTACGATGCAACGTCCGCCGGCTGATCCCGAGTTTTTTCGCGGCGGCAGTGACGTTTCCATTCGTTGTCGCTAATGCCTGCAAAATAAGTTTGCGTTCCGTTTCGTGAAGATCGAGCGGACTCGCTTTTTCACCGAAAGCTTTGGCCGCCGAAATGCCGCGAGGTAGTGTCGCGCCCGCAGCTTGTCGCAAAGCGGACGGCAAATCGCGGGGCGTAATTTTCGGTCCGGTCGCCATCACGACGCCATGTTCGATCGCGGTACGCAACTCGCGGACATTGCCCGGCCAATGGTAAGTGAGCAGCGCGTTCATCGCTTCGCTCGTAAGGTCGAGAACTTCCTTATTGTTCGCTTTAGAAAATTGGCGCAGAAACGCCCGCACCAGTAACGGAATATCGTCTTTGCGCTCGCGCAACGGGGGCATGATGATCCGCACGACATTGAGCCGAAAATACAAATCGTCGCGGAACCTTCCTTCCTTCACCAACTGCTCGAGATTTTTGTTGGTCGCCGCGATCAACCGCACATCTGCACGCAGTGTTTGATTGCCACCCACTCGTTCAAACGCGCGCTCTTCGCTGATCACGCGCAGCAATTTTACTTGTGTCGCCGGCGGAATGTCGCCGACTTCATCCAAGAAAATCGTGCCGCCGTTGGCTTGCTCGAATCGCCCGATTCTTCGCGCATGCGCACCGGTGAAGGCACCTTTTTCGTGTCCGAACAATTCGCTTTCGAGCAACGTAGGCGAAAGCGCAGCGCTGTGGACGGTCACGAATTTCGCTTTATTGCGCCGGCTCAAATTATGGATCGCGTGCGCAGCCAGTTCTTTTCCGGTGCCGCTTTCGCCTTCGATCAAGACGTTCGCTGATGACGGCGCGACCTGACGGATCGTGTCCAGCACTTCGTGCAGGGCCGGCGAATCACCGATCATGTTCTCGAGCCCGTAACGTTCGTCGATCTGCTGTCGCAAACTCTGATTTTCCTGTTCCAGTTTGCTGCCTCGCAACGCCCTCGCGATCAGCATTTCAACCTTGTCGAGATTGAGCGGCTTGGTGACGAAATCGTAGGCGCCGCGTTTCATCGCTTCGACGGCCGTGTCAACCGAGCCGTAGGCTGTCATCATGATGCAGATCGGCGGCTGCGGCATTTTCAGCGCCCGATCAATCAATTGCATGCCGTCTTCGCCGCCGAGGCGCAGATCGGTCAGGACAAGATCGACATGTTCGCGCTCGAGAACGTTCATGGCGCTGGCAATGTCACCCGCCACGTAAACGTCGTAATCGTTCTCGAGCAGGCGGCGCAGTCCGTCCCGCGTATGTTTTTCGTCATCAACGATCAGGATGATGGGTTGGATGGAATCCATGAGTAATTTTCGGCAATGGCGATGTGCGCCATTTATTCTCACTCAAACACGCCATCTCTCAATTACGAAGATATTGCTAGCAAGTTTGGAATTGCCGAGAAGAGCAACGGACGACGATTACATCGGCTCGGCCGTCGGCGTGGCCTGGTAGAATAACCGTGGATTACTGCCGCGCCGACGGTGCTTCGTGATAGGGCGAGCCGGATTGATAAAGGGCGATCTTACTTCGCAGCGATTCGGCGAGAGATGTGATCCCGTTGGCATCGGCGATTTCGAGCGCGTCGTTTGCAGCTGCTAGGGCCTTGGTGAATTCCCCATTTTCTGCATAGGCAGCAGCCAAGGTGTGAAGAAGGAGGGGATCATGTCCGTTCGTAGCGAGGACCGCTTGCTCTGCCAGCTCCACGGCCTTCCTTCCATTCCGGAGTTTGGGATCAGCTGCCGTTGCGAGAAGCCAGGCCAGATTATTTTGGGCTGGAACAGATCCCGGATTACTTTTTAGAGCCGCTTCATATTCGCGGATCGCTTCTTCGATCCATCCTTGTTGCCGAAATGCATTGGCCAGATTGTTATGGGCATCCGCGTAATCGGGTCGCAATTCCAGAGCCAGGCGGTAGTGGAGGATCGCATCATCAAGCTCTCCTTTCTGGCGGAATGCGTTCGCAATACTGTAATGACTCTCGGCGTGATCGAACTGAAGGCCGAGCGTTGTCGAGTATGCCTCGATCGCAGCGTCGAGATCGCGCTTCTGTAAAAATGCATTGCCGAGGTTGATGTACGCGTCCGCATGAAATGGCCATTTTTGCACCGCTTTGCGCAAATGAGATATTGCCTCATCCACATCGCCTTCCTGCAAATGAGCAGCGCCGATGTTATTCTCTGTGTCGGGATCGTCCGGCGAAATTCTGAGAGCAGTTTGAAATTCGTCCATCGCTTCACTCATTCGGCCTGTTTGGAGAAGCGCCTTGCCGAGATTGTTATGATCTTTGCTTTGGTCCGGCCGCAACTCGAGCGCTTTTCTAAAATCGCGAATCGCTTCATCGATATCGCCGCGCGCTGACAAGAACGAACCGAGATTGCTGTAAGCCATCCAGCAATCGGGATTGCGCGCAATGGTTGTGCGCCAAAGAGTTTCAATGTCGCGATAGACGTGGCTTTGTCGCCAAGTCAACAGTCCCAGAATTAAAATCAGCGCAATGGAAATCGCCGGCCGCAGAATCCTTTTTGTAGGCGTAATAGAATCCAGGGCCACCGTCAATCCGGCGGCGAATAGTGTGAGCGGAGCGATGCATGCGAGGTACTGGAAGTGGTCGGCGACAAAAGAATAGATAAAGGGAAAGACATTGATAAAGCCTAGGGCCGGGAAGAGCAGACCAAGAAAAAGAAGTGTAGCCGCGAGAGGTCCGCGAAACTTGCGCCTAAGCTTCCAGGCAATGGCGAGCAATAGAATCAGAGCTGCCGCAAACAGATACTGCCACCACACCGTGCCGCTAATGTGCCAGCGTGGGTAAATGAAAGTGAGCTTCGTCGGCCAAGCGAGTTTGAAAAGGTAAAACCAAAAGTCGCGCCCGGCGATAAGACACCGCTGTAAGATCGACAATTGAAAGGCGGTCCCCTGTGCACCGATGAAAATTCGCTCGAGCCAGGCAGTAAAAAGGCCCGCGCCGACGCCGATGACGAAGAACGGCAGCAACGGCAGCAGGTCCTCACGCGGGCGAACGCGTCCTCGTTTCCACCACAAAACCACGGCGATTATTGCCGGCAGTGGGGCAATCGCGGTCTTACAAAGCAAACCCAAGACAAAAAGAGCGAGCGAGCTGATGTAGGCGAGGCGATTTCTGCGCTCGTCGAAATTGAGATAGGTGAGAATCGAGCAGAAAAAAAATAAACCCGAGAGAGTGTTCTTGAGTTCTGAAATCCAAGCGACCGATTCAACTTGGACAGGATGCAGAGCAAATAATGCCGCGGCCAGCCATGCGCCCGGAATTTTGAGCCGCTGCAAAATCTGGAGCAAAGCAACTGCACCCAAGCTGTGCAGGAGAATATTGACTAGGTGATAACCCACGACCGAATCACCCCAGAGCTTCTGTTCGATCCAAAAGAAGCTGTGAACCAGCGGATAATACTGCTGAGTCGCGCCAACCCGTGTCCAGATATCGGCCAGGCCTTGCCATGACCGCAGCGCTGGCTGCGTGATATGCCGATTGTCATCCCAAATCAGCTTACCGTTCCAGGCCGGCAAATAGGCCAGAGCAGTAATAGCAATCAGCGCGAGGGCGAAAAGCCAAACCCACCGCGAACTCTTCTCTCTGCTTCGGACCTGTGGCTTTGCCATTCAGCTTGCGCTCAATTTCGAGCTCGAATCTCCCGCTTCCAGCATGCGGACGCGTCTGTCAATGTGGGGCAGGCGAATCGTCAAGGTGAGTCCTTTACCTTCACTGCTTTCGATCGACAACTCGCCGCCGTGCTCGCGCACAATCCGGCGAACGATCAAAAGCCCGAGGCCGGTGCCGCTAGTCTTGGTTGTGAAATAAGGTTCGAACACGCGACTGAGATTCTCCGCGGAAATTCCGCCGCCCGTGTCCGTGAATCGAACAATCACGTGCGATTCGTCTAGGTCGGTGCGGATCCGCAAAATTCCGCGGCTCTTCATCGCTTCGAAACTGTTTTTGATCACGTTGTAAAACGCCTGTTTCATCTGGTCGCGATCCAGCTCAAGCAGCGGTAGATCGGAGCGCAGCTCCTGTTCAACCACGACATCGCGGTCTTTGATTTCGAGTGCAAAAAACCGAACCGCTTCTTCGACAATTGTATTAATGTTTTCCGGGCGCAGCTGTGGACGAGTCGGGCGAATCGCTCGCAGGAACTGAGTGATGATGGAATCGAGCCGGTTAATTTCGGCGCGCGCGACTTCCACCGATTCCTGGAGTTCGGCGCCCTTTGCTCCGTCCAGTTTGCGCGCTTCGCGTTCGATCAATTGCAAATGAATATTGAGTGAGTTCAGCGGATTCCCGATTTCATGAGCCACCCCGGCGGCGAGCAAAGTCAATGCGTTCAGTCGTTCCGACTCGATCGTTTGCTGCTCGGTGCGCCGACTTTCAGTAATGTCGCGCAAAATAATCGCGTGTCCGACCCGTTCGCCTGTAGCTGCGGTCGCCGACCGCGGACCGGGGACAGCGTCCCCGGCTACAGAATCCTGGCGCTCGATCACGAGAGGGACGCTGTAAAAATTGATGAATCGGTTGGTGGGATAGAAGATCTCCATATCGCGGCTGACCGCGCCTTCGCGCGAGAGGGCGTTCCAATCCAGCCCGCGAACGCGCTCGTCCAAACGTTTTCCGAGCGAGTCTTCCGCTTCTAATCCGAACAATTGGCAGGCGGCGTCGTTAAGATAAGTGATTCGCCCTTTCGAATCGGTAACGATGATTCCTTCCTGGATGGAATTGAAAACCGTTTCGAGAAAACCTTTCTCCTGCGCGAGGCGCAGAAAATAATTCTGTACTTCCTCCGGCCCGATCTTGCCGAGGCGGCCGATTAGTTTTTCAACGAACCCGGCTTTCATCGCTCTGGCTGAACTTCGATTCTGGACATCTCCAACCGGAGATAATTCAAGATCACTGGCGCAAGCACCATTCCAGGGATGCCCATCAGGCGTTCTCCGATGATCAGCGCGAGCAATGTCAGCCAGATCGGATTGCGGATGCGATTGCCGATGATTTTGCTGTTTAGGAAATATTCCAGCTTGTGGATCGCGATCAGGAAAATGAGAGCTATTAGCGCGATCTTCAACGAAACGGTGAAGGCAACACAGACAATGATCGTGTTACTAACAAGGTTACCGACAATGGGGAGCAAACCGCAAAGAAATGTTAGCGCGATCAGTAGCGGCGCGTCCGGCAACTGAACTCCCAGGACAAAAATCGCAGTCAGGACGGTATTGATGAGCGAGATCGTGATCTGTGCGCCCATCACCGTGGCAAAGCTTCTATAGAAATCGCGGAAACGGTCGGAAAGTTCGCCGCAAAAGACCGAATAAAGATTGTTCCTGGACGCGGGAATATTACGAGAAAGATCCAGCTGGCTGTTAAAGAAGAGGCTCACCGCCGCGACAATTCCAATTGCGACGAATATAATGAACGTGGTTGCGTTCCGGGCGAAGGTGGCGACGTCTTTGAGATAGTTTGTTTCTTCCTTGAACGCACCGATCACGAATGCCTTCAGACTATCGAAATCGGTAAAAGGCAGTTCGATTTGTCGGGCCTGGGCCCAGGCGCTGGCCGATGGAAGAGAACTGTCGGCAACTTCGGGCAATTCGCGGATCGCGGTCCGAGTAAAAAACGCCGCGCCACAAGCGATTCCAGCGACAACCAGCAGAAACAAAATTAACGCGATCCACTTGTTTTTTGTAAGTGTCAGTAGTTTGGACAAGGCAAAGTAGGAAAACAGAATTGCCAGTAGTGGCGGGCCCAGATGCAACCATCCGGTCAGCACCAGCATGAAAACAAGCACGGCATAGGAGATGCGTCGCGGCGTCAACATGATCGGCCTCCGGTAGCTGTTCTTATTACAGCCTTCACGACGAAGTGAAATTCTTCACTTCGGTCGGAATAACAACAGAAGAATCAGTACGTCTCGGCTGGAGCCGGCTGGCCGGTTTCCTTCTCGGCTCGCTCTTTTAGCGCGGCTTTTCGAGAAAGTTTGACCCGGCCTTTGTCATCGATCCCGATGCATTTGACCCAGATCGTGTCACCGGCTTTGACCACGTCTTCGGTGCGTTTGACCCGGAAGTCGGCCAGCTCCGAAATGTGGACGAGTCCTTCCTTGCCCGGCAGAACTTCGACAAAGGCGCCGAACTCTTTGGTGGAAACAACGCGACCCTGATAGGTCGTGCCGATTTCAATTTCCTTCGTCATCCCGCCGATGATTTCCTTCGCGCGCGCCATCGATTCGCCACTGGTCGCGTAGATGTGGACCGAGCCGTCATCTTCGATGTTAATCTCGGCGCCGGTTTCAGCCACGATCCCCTTGATCGTTTTGCCGCCCGGTCCGATGAGCGCGCCGATTTTCTCGGGATTAATTTTGATCGTCTCGATCCGTGGAGCGTACTTCGACAACTCCGTCCGCGGTTTGTCAATTGTGCCGCCCATGATTTGAAGAATCTTGGTGCGCGCTTCTTTGGCGCGGGTGATCGCTTCGGCCATGATCTTGTGGCTGACGCCGGGAAGTTTCAGATCGAGCTGGAACCCGGTCACGCCGTTATCCGTGCCGCAAAGTTTGAAATCCATGTCCCCGAAATGATCTTCCGAACCGATAATGTCAGTCAGCAGCTCGTACCGTTTCAATT
>Ga0209577_10002561_pt1 | contig 17421 bp, 20 predicted proteins | sample GraSoiAngelo_109_FD_185874 | JGI IMG/M metagenome (GOLD analysis project Ga0209577, IMG submission 185874) | Grasslands soil microbial communities from the Angelo Coastal Reserve, California, USA - 14_0903_12_20cm (SPAdes) (version 2) | ecosystem: Environmental > Terrestrial > Soil > Grasslands...
CGGCATCCAGCAACTGCCGCTGACGGTGGTGAACACCGATCCCAACGTCGAGCTCACTGACGAGCCCCCGACGGTGACTGCCGACGTCGACCTGCTCGGGTCCACCTCGGTGAAGGTGCAGGTGCGCACGAGCAAGACCCCGGTGGGGTACCAGATCTCGTCGATCACCGCCGACCCGACCAGCGTGCAGCTCATCGGTCCCCACAACGAGCTGGGAATCGCCCAGGCGGTGGTCGACCTGAACCTCGGCACCCGCACCAACACCCTCACCCAGGACGGCCTTCCCGTGCTCGTCGTCGATCCCCGCAACGGCAACAGGCCGCTCACCGACGTGACGGTCAAGGAGGGGACGGTCAGGGTCACGGTGGTCATCAAACCGGTCGACGGCAGCCTGGTCGCCACGGTGCTGCCGCAGCTGATCGGCCAGGTGGCGGCCGGCCACGTGCTCTCCGTGGTCAGCGTCGATCCGCCCACGGTCATCCTGACCGGGCCGCAGGACCTGATCAACGGCGCCCAGCAGCTCCCCACGACCCAGATCCCGATCTACGGCCTCACCGCCGACCACACCTTCACGATCACCCTCGACGCTCCCAAGGGGCTGGTCTTCACCCTGGCCAGCGGTGCGACCGCGACGAGCATCCCCATCAACGTCCACGTCAGCGTCGGCGCCCTGCCGGAGGCGGTGGTGACGCCCACACCGCCCAGCCCGGCGCCGAGCGCGACCGCGAGGTCGACGACTCCGACCCCCTGTCCGTCGCCCAGTCCGACGGCGATCGTCGGCGGGCCGACCCCCAAGCCCTGCCCGTAACCTGCCCACAGCCCACCCCGTTCGCGCAGTGCATCCATGTGTGGAATCATCGGCTACACCGGTCCGCGTCCCGCCGTCGAGGTGCTCATCGAGAGCCTCCGCCGGCTGGAGTACCGCGGCTACGACTCCGCGGGCATCGCGGTGCTCGACCCCCATCGCCCGCACTCGACCGTGGTCAAGAGCGAGCGCAAGGTCGATGCGCTCGCGCGCCGGCTCGCGGAGAACGGCGAGATCGCCGGCCAGGTCGGCATCGGCCACACCCGCTGGGCCACCCACGGGCGTCCCACCGAGGTGAACGCGCATCCCCACCGCGACTGCACCGGCGGGATCCACCTCATCCACAACGGCATCATCGAGAACTTCCGCGAGCTGCGCGCCGAGCTGGTGGCGCGGGGTCACGAGTTCCTCAGCGACACCGACACCGAGGTGGTGCCCCACCTCATCGAGGAGTTCCATCGCGGCGACCTCACCGGCGCGGTGCGCGCCGCGCTGCGCCGGCTCCAGGGCGCGTACGCGCTCGTGGTCTTCGCCGCCGACGAGCCCGACGTCATCGTGGGCGCCCGGCTCAACGCCCCGCTCGTGGTCGGCCTCGGCGAGGGTGAGACGTTCATCAGCAGCGACATCACCGCGCTCATCCCCTACACCAAGCGCATCCTGCTGCTCGGCGAGGGCGAGGTGGTCACCGCGCGCCCCGGCTCGGTCGAGGTGAGCAGCCTCGACGGCACCGCGGTCGAGCCGCGGGTGATCACCGTCGACTGGGACGCCGAGCAGGCGCAGAAGGGCGGCTATCCGCACTTCATGCTCAAGGAGATCCACGAGCAGCCGCACGCGCTCGCGGCGGCGCTCCGCGACCGCATCAGCGACACCGGACTGGTCACCCTCCCCGAGCTCGGCATCCCCGAGGAGCGGCTCGCCGCCTTCGACGCGGTCACCGTTGTCGCCTGCGGCACCGCCTGGATCGCCGGGCTGGTCACCAGGTACGCGATGGAGCGGCTCGCCCGGATTCGGGTCGAGGTCGAGCCCGCCAGCGAGTTCCGCTACCGCGACCCCCTGGTCGACGAGCGCACCCTGGTGGTCGCCATCAGCCAGTCGGGAGAGACCGCCGACACCCTGGCGGCGGTGCGCGAGGCGCGCCGCAAGGGGGCGACGGTGGTGGCCATCACCAACGTGGTGGGGAGCGCGCTCTCCCTCGAGGCGGACGGCGTGATCCACATGCAGGCGGGTCCGGAGATCGGGGTGGCGGCGACCAAGACCTTCGTCGCCCAGATGGCGTGCGGCCTGCTCCTCGCGCTCCACCTCGCCGACAGCCGGGGCGAGCTCGACGTCGACTCCCACCGGCGGATCGCCGAGGAGCTCCTGGGGATGCCGGCGCTGCTCGAGCGGATGCTCGCCGCGGAGCCGCAGATCGTCCACATGGCGGGGAAGTACGCCCACGCCCGCAACGCGATGTACATCGGACGGGGGATCAACTTCCCGGTGGCGCTCGAGGGGGCGCTGAAGCTGAAGGAGGTCTCCTACATCCACGCCGAGGGATATGCCGCGGGGGAGCTGAAGCACGGGCCGATCGCCCTGCTCGACCCCGAGGTCCCGGTGGTCGCCATCGCGACCCGCGCCCGCACCCTGGCCAAGACGGTGAGCAACATCGAGGAGGTGCGGACCCGCGAGGCGCCGGTGATCGCCCTGGTCACCGAGGGGGAGAACCCCTTCGACGGTGACCTCGCCCGCGAGGTGATCGAGGTGCCCGCCTGCGAGGAGCTGCTCTCCCCGCTGGTGAACGTGCTGCCGCTCCAGCTGCTCGCGTATCACATCGCGGTGCAGCGTGGCTGCGACGTCGACCAGCCGCGCAACCTCGCCAAGTCGGTCACCGTCGAGTAGTGGGGGCCGCCGGCGCGCTCGCCCCCGCCGTGCCGCCCCCGATCGGCATCGACATCGCCTCGGTGACCCGTCTGCGCGACGCGGTGGAGCGCAACCCCCGCCTCGCCCGGCGTGCCTACACCGACGCCGAGATCCGCGACTGCCAGCGCGCTCCGCGCCGCTGGGCCTCGCGGTGGGCGGCGAAGGAGGCGGTGCGCAAGCTCGCCGGCACCGGCGGGCTGGGGCCGCGGCGCTCGCCGCTGCCCGCCTTCCGCGAGGTCGAGGTCGCCTACGACGACCACGGCGCCCCCTGGATCCGGCTCCTCCGGGGGCCGGCCCCGGCGGTGTCGATCAGTCACGAGGGCGACCTCGTGGTCGCCGTCGCCGTCGCCGGGTCCCCCGACCCGCTCGACCGGCCGCCGGTGCTCCCGCCGCACCCCGACCTGCGGCTGCCCCCCCGCTCCCCGGACGCGAACAAGGGCGACTTCGGCACCGTCGCGGTGCTCGCCGGCGCCCACGGGTTCAGCGGCGCCGCCTACCTGGCGGGGATGGGTGCGGCCCGGGGCGGCGCCGGCCGGATCCGCCTCTGCGTCCCGCTGAGCCTCTTCCCGATCGTGGCGGTGAAGTGCACCGAGGTGATGGCCAACGGCCTCCCCGACGGCGGCGCCGGGACCGTGGGCGAGGACTCGGTGGCTGCTCTCGAGCGCGACCACCTCCCCGTCTCCGACGTGCTCGTCGCCGGTCCTGGGCTGGGCCAGGCGCCGCGGACCCTCGGGGCGGTCGCCGCGCTCCTCGAGCGGCTGCCGTGTCCCACCGTGGTCGACGCCGACGGGCTGAACATCGCCGCCCAGCAGCGGGTCGACTGGCGGCAGTCGGGCCAGCCGGTGGTCCTCACCCCCCACCCCGCGGAGATGGCGCGGCTGACCGGGACCTCGGTCCGCGAGGTCCAGGCCGAGCGCATCGGCGTCGCCCTGCGCTACGCCGCCGAGAACGGCGTGGTGCTCGTGCTGAAGGGGGCCGAGACGGTGATCGCCGGTCCCGACGGGCGGCTCGCCGTGGACGGCCACCGGGTCGTCGCCCTCGCCACCGCGGGCACCGGCGACGTCCTCGCCGGGCTCATCGGGGCGATGCTCGCCGGGGGGCTCGAGCCTTTCGACGCCGCCCTCGCCGGGGTGGTGATCCACGCGGAGGCCGGGGCCGCGGTCGAGGCCGAGCGAGGTCGGGCGGGGGCGCTCGCCGGCGACGTGCTCGAGGCCCTTCCCGCCGCCCAGGAACGGCTGCGCCGGACGCTCGCCGCCGCGGGGACGACGCCGTGATCGCCGACCGCTTCGACCTCTGCGGCGACCTCGCCGCCTGGCCGAACCCGATCGAGGGACGGCCGGTGAAGTGGGCGGAGATCGATGCCGGCGCGCTCGCCGCCAACGCCGGCGCCATCGCCGCCCATGTCGGCCCCGACGTCGCGGTGATGGCGATGGTCAAGGCGAACGGCTACGGGCATGGCGCCGTCCTCGCCGCCCGCTGCATGGTGGCCGGCGGGGCGCGCTGGCTGGGGGTGTCGTCCCCCGAGGAGGCGGTGCAGCTGCGCGACGCCGGCATCGAGGCGCCGATGCTCATCGTGGGGTGGAGCCCGCCGTCCGCCCACCGCGCGCTCATCGCCGCATCGGTGGACATCACGGTGTACGACCTCGCCGAGGTCGAGACCCTGAGCGTCCGCGCCCGCGCCGCCGGCCGGCCCGCGCGCGTCCACCTCAAGGTCGACAGCGGCATGAGCCGGCTGGGAGCCCCGCTCGACCAGGTGCACGCCATCCTCCGTGCCATCCGCGACGCCGGACCCCACCTCCGCCTCGCCGGGGTCTTCACCCACTTCGCCGACGCCGACGCCGAGGACCCCGCCTTCACCCGGTACCAGCACGAGCGCTTCCTCCCAGTCGTCGACGCGGCGGGCGACGTCGACCCCGACGTGCTCGTCCACTGCGCGAACAGCGCCGCCGCGCTGCGCTTCCCCGAGATGCGCCACGACCTGGTCCGGCCGGGCATCGCCCTCTACGGCTACGCGCCGCCGGAGAGCGCGGGGGTGGTGCCACTGCGCCCGGCGCTCACCTTCGCCGCCTGCGTCACCCAGGTGAAGACCGTCCGCGCCGGCGACACCGTGGGCTACGGCCGGACCTGGACCGCCGAGCGGGACACCCGGCTGGCGACGGTCGCCGCGGGCTGCGCCGACGGCGTCCACCGCACCCAGTCGAACCGCGGCCACGTCCTCATCGGGGGTGTGCGCTGCCCGATCGTCGGCAGGGTGAGCATGGACATGATCAGCGTCGACGTCTCCGCCGTCGACGGGATCGGCCCCGGGGACGAGGCGATCGTCATCGGCGGGCGCGACACCGTCCACCTCGGCGCCGACGAGGTGGGGGAGGCCGGCGGGACGGTCGCCTACGAGGTGCTCTGCGCGGTCTCCGCCCGGGTCCCCCGGATCCTCGTGTGAGCGGCCCGGGGCCGCCCCTCGAGACCGCCGCGCCGACCTCCGCCGAGGCCGCCTCACGCGACAGCAGCCTGGTCACCGGCACCGGTGCGATCAGCGTGTCCTACTGGCCGGACGAGATCGCCGAGCCGCCCCAGCCGGGGAGGTCGGGAGGCTCGCCCGCGCCCTACCTCGCCTGGCTCACCGGCGCCGCCGAGGTGCTGCGCCGCCGCGTCGAGGTCAACGCCGCCGAGCTCGAACGACTCGCCGCCGAATGGGCCCACGTCGTCCACAACCCCGGCCGGCTGCGCTCCGAGGAGATCTCCGCGGTCGCCGAGAGCCAGGCGCAGCTCCGCGAGACCATCGCCGCCGACCGCGCCCTCCACCAGCTCATCGAGGTGCAGCGCCGGGAGGTCGCCGGCTGGGCCGAGACGCTCGCCGGTCCGCACACCGACCCGGCGCTCCTCGGTCACCTGCTCGACGACATCGCCGCCGAGCGCGTCCGGGCGACGGAGGCGATGCTCGAGCTCGCCGGGGAGGCGATCACCGGGGCGGTGCTCGATCTCGAGGTGGTCCGCCGCGAGTCGATGCGCGACGCCACTCGCGCCGTACCGGGACTCGAGGAGCTGCGCGCACGCCTCGCCGGCGCCGCCCAGGCGCTGCGCGACCGCTCCCAGGCGGTCCGGTCCGGGCCCCGCCCGGGCGACAGCCTGCCGGAGGCGATGCGCCGCTGCCTCGCCGCCCACGCCGCCCGGGTCGACGCCGAGCTGAGCTGGACCGGCCCGGAGGCGGTCGACGAGCGCTCCGCGGCCGCCCTCCCCTGGGTGGTCGACGAGTGCCTCGGGCATCTCGCCGCCGCGGGGGCCGCCCGCGCGGAGATCGCCGTCCGCGTCGACGACGCGGCGAACCCGACCCTGCGCGTCACCACCGCCGGGCCGGCGCTGCTCCCCGCCAAGGACGCCTCCTGGCTGATCCGCTCCCGGGCCCGGGCGTCGCTCGCGGGTGGCAGCCTCCTCTGCGGCCGGGCCGGTGACGGCTCCTTCGTCGAGGTGCGCTTCGGCTGAGCGGCGGGGCTACCGCCGCCGGCGATGGTCCAGCCACAGCGCCGCCGCGGCGATCCCGAGCAGGGTGCGGCGTATCGCCCGCGCCCGGGCGTCCTCTCGGGCCTCGTGCACCGCGTGGCCGTCGTCGCGCACCCGGATCACGTACTGGCCGTTGACGATCGAGCTCGCCAGGTGGCGGACCTGCTCGGGGACGGCGTGGCCGGCGGCGAACGCCTCGCTCGCGAGGCGCATGAGCTCGGCGCCCTCGAGCTGGCGCTTCGCCTGGTCGCGGAGGATGGTGCCCATCGAGTCGCGGAAGACCTCTCGCTCCTCGGCGGTGAAGTCAGTCGCCGCCCAGGTTCGCGCAGAGGACGGGCTCGAACTCGGAGAAGGGCCGGACCTCCACCTGCTCGTGCAGATCCTGGAGCGCCTCGATCATCGCCGGCGACACGATGTCCGGCCGGGTTGAGAGCACCTGCCCCACCTTGACATAGAGCGGGCCCAGCCGCTCCAGCGCGCTGCTGAGGGCCTGCGCGCGGCCGTGCTCGAGCTCCTCGGGGTCGAGCGAGCCGTTGCGCCCCCGCCGCCAGCGCGCCCGCGCCTCGCCGGCGAGGAGCTCGCCGAGCACCCCGGCGACCTGCTGCACCCGGTGGCGCTTCCGCACCGTCCCCCGGTTCGTTTGACCCGTTACTTTCGTCGTTGTAGTGTGGCCCGATGCCCGTCAACCCCTATCTCGAGGGACGGTATGCGCCGGTCGCCGACGAGCTGACCGTCGACACCCTCGAGGTGGTGGGGACGCTCCCCGAGGAGCTCGACGGGGTCTACGTGCGCAACGGACCCAACCCGCGCTTCGCGCCGCCGGGCCGCTACCACTGGTTCGACGGCGACGGCATGCTCCACTTCGGCGACCGCCTGCTCGCGCTCTGGTACCTCACCGGCGCGCCCTATGCCGTCGACCCCGTCTCGCTCTCGACCCTCGGGGTCGAGGACTTCGACGGCACGCTGCGCTGCGACATGTCGGCGCACGCGAAGGTGCTCCTCCCCGCCCGCGTCCCCATCGGCTTCCACGCCTGCTGGATGCCCGGCGCCGCAGTTTCCGACAACTGAAGAGGGCGGGGGGTGGGGGGTGCAGTGGGAGGGCGGCAACCCGCCGCAGGCGGCACCGGCGAGCTCAGCTCGGTCGGGCGCGCGATGCAGCTGCTCGGCGACCGCTGGACGCTGCTCATCCTCCGCGACGCCTTCCTGCTGCGCACCCGCCGGTTCGGGGGCTGGCGGGAGTCGCTGGGGATCTCCGACCCGGTGCTCTCCCGCCGGCTGCGCGACCTCGTCGACGGCGGGGTGCTCCGCCGCGTCCTCTACAGCGCCGCCCCGGAGCGCCACGAGTACGTGCTCACCGAGGCGGGCCTCGACCTCTGGGCGTTCCTCGTCGCCATCTGGGGGTGGGAGCGCCGCTGGGTCGCGGGAACCGCCGCGGTCCGCGACCGCTGCGGGGCGCGGACGATGCCGCTGCTCGCCTGCGGTGGGTGCGGAGCGGTGGTGGGGGCACGCGACACCGCGGCCGAGCGCAGCCCGGGCGCGGGCCCGGAGCGCAACGCCCCGCCGCGCCTGCGCCGGCGGTCCACGCTGAGCGAGGAGCCCACCGATGCCGCGCTCCTCATGCCCGAGACGATGGCGCTGCTCGGCGACCGCTGGAGCACGGTGATGCTCGCCGCCGCGTTCCTGCGGACGCGGCGCTTCGGCGACTTCCAGCGCGACCTCGGCGTCCCCCCGACGCTGCTCTCCCAGCGGCTGCGCACCCTGGTGGCGCTCGACGTGCTCCAGCGGGTGCCGTCGGAGCAGCGCAGCGACCACCACGAGTACCGGCTCACCGTGAAGGGGCTCGACTTCTTCCCGGTGATGGCGCTGCTCTGGCGGTGGGCGAACCGCTGGATGGCGACGCCCGCGGGGCCGCCGGTGCGCATCTCCCATCCCGCCTGCGGCGCAGCGCTCGACCCGGTGCTGCTCTGCGAACGCTGCGGCGAGGTGCTCCGCCGGCGCGACGTGCGGTTCGCCCGGCCTCAGCGCGTATCATCCGTCTGACCCTGGGGGAGCGGATCCGCTGAGAGGCCGCCACGTGGCGGCGACCCCGAGGACCCGGCCGGTAATGCGGCCGCGGCAACGGGATCCGGCCTGGACGGCGTCCGTTCGCCAGGGATACGAACCAATGCCCGTCGTCCCCGAGCACACCGCCGGCACCCCCGCCGCCGAGCGGCTCGCGCGCGTCCGTCTCTACGTGGTCACCGCCGCGGAGGACCCGCCCGAGCGGGTGCTGACGACGGTCCGCGCCGCCCGCGACGCCGGCGCCGAGGTGGTCCAGCTCCGCCGCAAGGGGGAGGACGCGCGGCTGACCCTGCGCCTCGCCGAGCGCTGCCGCGAGCTCGTCCCGCCGGGCGGCGGAACCCTGTTCATCGTCAACGACCGCGTCGACATCGCCATGGCCGCGGGCGCCGACGGCGTCCACCTCGGCCAGGACGACCTGCCCCTCGCCGCGGCGCGCCGGCTCTGGCCGGCAGGCCTGGTCGGCCGGTCGACCCACTCCCTCGGCCAGGCTTTCGCCGCCCAGGCGGAGGGCGCCGACTACATCGGGGTCGGGCCGGTGTGGGCGACCCCGACCAAGCCGGGCCGTCCCGCGGTCGGGCTCGAGCTCGTCCGCGCCGTCGCCGCCGCGAGGCTCCGCATCCCCTGGGTGGCGATCGGCGGCGTCGACGGGACGACCGTCGACGCGGTGCTCGCCGCGGGGGCGCGCGCGGTCGCCGCCGTCCGCGCCGTGACCGCCGCCTCCGACCCCGAGGCCGCCGCCCGCGGCCTCCACGCCGCGGTGCGGGCGGCGGTGGTGGCGGCGTGACCGTCCCCATCACCCTCAACGGCGACCCCGCGGAGGTCGACCCGGGCATCACCCTCGCCGCGCTGCTCGAGCGGCTCGGGATCGAGCCGCGCCGCGTCGTCGTCGAGCACAACCGCCGGGTGCTCCGCGCCGGCGACTACGAGGGCGCGGTCCTCGACGCCGGCGACGAGGTCGAGATCGTCCAGCTGGTCGGCGGCGGGTAGCCGTCCGTGACCACCAGAGAGGTGCCGACATGGCCCTGACCACCTCCGCCGCCGACCGCCTCGAGATCGGCGGCGCCGTCCTCGAGAGCCGGCTCATCCACGGCACCGGGCGCTTCCCCTCCGACGCGGTGCTGCGCGAGTGCCTCGAGGCGGCGCGGCCGACGATGATCACCCTCGCCATCCGCCGGCTCGCGCTCGAGGGCGGGCGCAACGAGCTCGAGGCGATCGACCTCTCCGGCTACACCCTGCTCCCCAACACCGCCGGGGCGACGACCGTCGACCAGGCGGTGCGCCTCGCCCGGCTGGCTCGGGCGGCGAGCCTCAGCGACCTCATCAAGGTCGAGGTGATCGGCGACGAGCGCACCCTCCTCCCCGACCCCGCCGCCACCCTCGAGGCCACCCGCCGGCTCGTCGACGACGGCTTCACCGTGCTCCCCTACTGCAGCGACGACGTCGTGCTCGCGCTGCGCCTCGAGGAGGCGGGGGCGGCGGCGGTGATGCCCGGGGCGGCCCCGATCGGCACCACCCTGGGGATCCAGAACCCGCTCAACCTCCAGCTCATCATCGAGCGGGTGTCGGTGCCGGTCATCGTCGACGCCGGCCTCGGAGTGCCGAGCGAGGCGGCGCGCTGCCTCGAGTGGGGCGCCGCCGCGGTGCTCGTGAACACCGCCATCGCCCGCGCCCAGAACCCGCCGGAGATGGCCCGCGCCTTCGCCGAGGCGGTCGCCGCCGGTCGCCGCGCCCACCTCGCCGGCCGCGCCTCGATCAGCCTCGAGGCGGTGGCCTCGAGCCCGCGCCCGGGGATGGTCGGCTCCTGACCGCCACCCTGCGGGCCCGCCGCTTCGACGAGCCCGGGACCACCCTCGCCGAGGTGGGGGAGGGGGCGGTGATCGCCCGCCTCGTCGGCGACGCCGCCGGGGTCATGAGCGGCGGCGTCCTCATCGGCCCCGGGGACGACGCCGCGGTGTGGCAGCCGCCGCCCCACCGGGCGGTGGTGGTCACCCAGGACGCCCTCGTCGAGGGCGAGGACTTCCGCCGCGAGTGGATCACCCCCCACCAGCTGGGACGGCGCTGCCTGGCGGTCGCGCTCAGCGACCTGGCGGCGATGGGGGCGAGCGCCGCCTGGTGCACGGCGACGCTGTGCGCCCCCGCCGAGACCGTGCTCGACGACGTCCTCGCCCTCGCCCTGGGGCTGCGCGAGGAGGCGGAGGCGACCGGCTGCCGCCTCGTCGGCGGCGACCTCAGCGGCATCCGCGGACCGCTCGTCGTCGACGTCTGCGCCGGCGGATCGGTCGAGCCGGAGCGCGCGCTCCGCCGCGGGGCCGGGAGGGTGGGCGACGTCCTCGCCGTGACCGGCACCCTCGGCGGCGCCGCCGCCGGGCTGCGCGCCCTCTTCGGCCGGAGGCCGCCGGCGGCGGCGCCTGCGCAGGTCGACGCCTGGGTGGAGACCTGGCGGCGCCCCCGGGCGCGCCTCATCGAGGGCCGGCGGCTCGCCGCCCTGGGGGTGCGCTGCGCCGGCGACCTCAGCGACGGGCTGCTCGTCGACGCCGAGCGGACCGCGGCGGCGAGCGGCTGCCGCGCCGAGCTGCGGCTCGAGCAGGTGCCCCTCGCCCCGGGCCTGCGCACCGCGTTCCCCGACGCCTGGGGGGAGCTCGCCCTCGGCGGCGGTGAGGACTTCGAGCTCCTGCTCGCCGCTCCCCGCCCCCTGCTCGAACGGATCGCGCTCGACTGGCCGCCCGAGCTCGCCCCGATCACCCCGGTCGGCGTCCTCCGCGAGGGGAGCGGCGTCTCCCTCTACGCCGACGGGGCGCCGCTCCCCCTGCCCCGGGTACTCTCGCGCCACTTCGCATGAGCAGCCCACCGCGTCCCGCGGCCGGCTGGCCCCGCCGGATCACCGACGGCGAGGCCGGGACCGAGGCGGTCGGCGCCGCCCTCGCGGCGGCGCTCGAGCCCGGCGACCTGCTCGCCCTCCACGGCGAGCTCGGCGCGGGCAAGACCCGGCTGGTGCGCGGGCTCGCCGCCGGGCTGGGGGTGCGCCCCGAGGCGGTGCGGAGCCCGACCTTCGTCCTCCACCACGTCTACCGCGGCGGCCGGGTCGTCCTCCACCACCTCGACCTCTACCGTCTCGGTGAGGGCGCCGACCTCCGCGGCCTCGACCTCGAGTCCCTTCTCGACGGCGGCGCGGTGGCGATCGAGTGGGCCGAGCTCGGCGACCTCTCCGGGCTCGATCCCGTGCATCTCACCCTCGAGGAGCGGGGGACGCAGCTGAGGGAGATCGCGATCGATCCGGCCGCCCCGGCCCGGCTCCTCGACGCCTTCGCCTCCACCGTGCCCGGCCGGCCGGGATGAGGGTCCTCGCCCTCGACAGCTCGGCACGGCGCCGGCTGGTGGTCGCGATCGCCGGCGAGGGCGGTGCGCTCCTCGCCGGACGCGTCGCCGGCGACGCGGCGCTCGACACCGCCCTGCCCGCGCTGCTCGGTGAGCTGCTCCGCCCCGCCCCCGACGCGGTCGTCGCGGTCACCGGCCCGGGGTCGTACACGGGGGTGCGCGCGGGGATGGCGGCGGCGCTCGGGGTCGCCCAGGCGCTGGCGGTGCCGCTCCACGGAGCCGGCACGCTCCAGGTCGTCGCCTTCGCCGCGCCCGAGGGCGTCGACGAGGTGCTCGCCGTCGCCGACGCGGGTCGCGGTGGCGTCCATCTCGCCCGCCACCGCCGCGAGCGAGGGGGATGGACGCCGCTCGAGCCGGCCCGGCGCGCGTCCGCGGCGACGCTCCGGCTCCCGGAGGGGGCGGTCGCGGTGACCCTGGACGACCCGCCGCCGCTCGCCACCGCGGTGCGGGGTGATCCGCTGCGCGCCCTCGCCGCGGCCGCCTGGCAGGCGCTCTCCACCCCGCCGCTCGCCTCCTCCGGACTGCGCGCGGAGTATGCGGATGCAGGGGGGAGTGAGCCGATTCTGCGGGTATAGTGGCGCCAGGGTCAGCGAAACTCGATCAGCGAGCAGATGCAGGTCATTCCCGGTCTGGTCATCGAGCGCATGCGCGAGGAGGACATCGCGCAGGTGCAGGCCATCGAGCGTGAGATCTTCCTCACGCCGTGGCCGAAGAACGCCTACCACCGGGAGCTCTCGCAGAACCGGCAGGCGTCGTACATCGTGCTCCGCCGCGAGGGGGAGATCGTCGGCTACGGCGGCCTCTGGAAGGTCGGCGACGAGGCCCACGTCACCACCATCGGCGTCCGCGCGGTCGACCAGCACCACGGCCTCGGCCGCGCGCTGTTCGCCGCCCTCGTGCAGCGTGCCTACGTGCTCGGGGCGCGCTGGATCACCCTCGAGGTGCGGAACAGCAACGACCACGCCATCCGTCTCTACGAGGCGTTCGGCTTCAAGGTCATCGGCCGCCGCCGCGGCTACTACACCGACAACGGCGAGGACGCGATCATCATGTGGAGCGACAGCATCCACGCGCCCGCCTTCAAGCGGAACTTCGTACAGATGCTGGGGAGCGTCGACGTGTCCGGCCTGAACGGCACGCCGCTGCCCGACTACCCGCAGAGCTAGGAATCCTGAACCTCCTCGCGATCGAGACCAGCTGCGACGAGACCGCGGCCGCGGTGGTCCGCGACGGACGCGAGATCGTCTCCTCGATCGTCGCCTCGCAGGTCGCGCTCCACGCGCCGCACGGCGGCGTCGTCCCCGAGCTCGCCGCCCGCGCCCACCTCGAGTGCATCGGCCCGACCGTCGACGCGGCGCTCGCCGCGCTCCCCGGCGGCTGGGACGACGTCGACGCGCTGAGCGTCACCCGCGGCCCTGGACTGGTCGGCTGCCTGGTCGTCGGCGCGGCCTGGGCGCAGGCGGCGGCGCTGGCACGCGGGCTGCCGATCGTCGGGGTGTCGCACCTCGCCGGCCACGTCTACAGCGCCTGGCTGTCGCAGGCCGGCTTCGAGCCCCCGTTCCTCGCGCTCGTCGCCAGCGGTGGGCACACCGAGTGCGTCCTGCTCCGCGAGCACGGCGATGCGGTGCGGCTCGCCGGCACCCGCGACGACGCCGTCGGTGAGGCCTTCGACAAGGTGGCGCGGCTGCTCGGCCTGCCCTATCCCGGAGGCCCGGCGGTGGAGCGCGCCGCCCGCGATGGGGACGCGGCGCGCTTCCCGCTTCCGCGCACCCGCCTCGAGGGCGCCTTCTCGTACAGCGGGCTCAAGACCGCGGTCCGCTACGCGGTCCGCGACCTCGGGGAGTCGGGGCTGACCCGCGGGGGCACTCCCGCCGATCCCGAGGTGGTCGCCGCGCTCGCCGCCTCCTTCCAGGCCGCCGCCGTCGACCAGCTCGTCGACGGGCTCGAGGCGGCGGTCGAGCGGACCGGCGCGGAGCGCGTCGCCGTGGTCGGTGGGGTCGCCGCCAACGGCGCGCTGCGCACCGCGGTGAACGAGCGGCTCCGCGGGCTCACCGTGGTGGTGCCGCCGATGTCGCTCTGCACCGACAACGCCGCGATGATCGGCGCCGCGGGCTGGCACCGCCTCCAGCGCCGGGGCGGCGAGGCCGGCTTCGGCGTCGACCCCTCCCTCGACGAGTACGCCTGACCAGATCGGGGGCTGGACGCGACCGGTCTTCTTAGGCTAGCCTAAGCCTCAGCTTGACTTAGCCTGCCCTAAGTCGAGGATTCAGCGATGCAGAGGTGTGGGGACCCCCGCCCGGGGGCGGGAGTAGGGAGGTGCCGACCATGGGCTTCGCGGCCACCGCCGGGCTGGGTGCCGTCGCCGGATTCACCATCTTCGTCGGCCTTCCCGTGGCCCGGAGCCGCCCCAGCGCGAACCGCATGGCGATGCTCAACGCCGCCTCCATCGGGGTGCTGCTCTTCCTCTTCTTCGACATCGTCAAGAACGCCACCGAGCAGGTCGACGCCGCACTCGGCCAGAGCCGCGTCCGGGGCATCGGCTACGGCCTCCTCCTCGCCGCCGGCCTCAGTGTCGGGATGCTGAGCCTGGTCGCCTTCGAGCGCACCGCGCTGCGCAGGAAGAAGGCGCCGCTGCCGAGCGGCCCGGGGGCGATGGCCGCGATCGCGGTGATGACCGGGGCGCGGGCGCGCCGCGAGCCGCTGGCGCCGGCGGTCCGGGTCGCTCTCCTCATCGCCGTCGGCATCGGGCTGCACAACTTCTCCGAGGGCCTGGCCATCGGCCAGGCGGCGCACGCCGGGACCTACCAGCAGAACCTGCTCTGGGTGCTGGTGATCGGCTTCGGCCTCCACAACATCACCGAGGGCTTCGGGATCACCGGGCCGCTGGTGTCGACGCGGCCGTCGTGGCGGCTGCTCGGCTACCTGGGCGTGATCGGCGGGGGGCCCACCCTGGTGGGCACGATGCTCGGCTTCCAGTTCACCAGCGTCGCCGTGTCGGTGCTCTTCCTCGCCCTCGCCGCGGGCGCGATCGTCTACGTCATCGGCGAGCTGCAGCACGCCGGGCGCAGGCTCGGCAGCCACGACCTCGCCATGGTCGGGCTGCTCACCGGCTTCCTCCTCGCCTACGGGACCGACCGGCTGCTCTCCGTGGTGGGGAGCTGACCCGAGGGGCCCGGGGTCACGGGATCCCGAACATCCCCCGGAGGTGACGGAGCACGACGATCTCCCACATGTAGACCGCCCCCAGGCACCCGGTGAAGCTGGTCACCAGGGAGAGGGCGGCGATCCGCGCGTAGGAGACGCGCTTGACCCGCGGGGCCTCCGAGAAGAGGGGCCGCCACTGGCCTCCGTCCCAGGCCCAGCGGCCGTCGGGGGACATGCTCGGCTCGGTCGACGGGCCCAGATCGGGCAGCTGCAGGACGGACATGGTTCCCACTCCGCGCACGCAACGTCGGGCGGCCGGGCGGGAGGTGCGCACCCCCGGCTCCGTGCGGCGACCGATCGCCGGACACGATCGCGCGGTCTCCGCTGATTGCCATAACGCGAGACCGGCCGCGGTCCTGCGCGAACGGCTTGCCCCACTGGCAGTCCCTCGGGTAGAGTGTTAGCAGTCTCTGCTATCGAGTGCTAAGTGCGTCCGGAGGAGGTCTGGAACCAGTGGCCGTGAATCTTCGTCCCCTCGCCGATCGTGTCGTCGTGAAGCCCCTCGAGCGCGAGGAGGTCACCAAGAGCGGCATCGTGCTGCCCGACACCGCCAAGGAGAAGCCGCAGGAGGGTGTGGTCGAGGCGGTTGGCACCGGTCGCTACAACGAGCACGCCGGCAAGCGGGTCGAGCTCGACGTCAAGGTGGGTGACCGGGTCATCTACGCCAAGTACGCGGGCAGCGAGGTCAAGATCGACGAGGTGGAGTACCTGATCCTCTCGGAGAAGGACATCCTCGCCATCGTCTCGAACGGCAAGAAGAACTAGGACGCCGGCCGGCGGGCGCGGCCTCGGGGCACCTGTGGCCGCGCCGCCCCGCGACGCCATCCCCCCGCGCTGAGGTTTCCACACGCATGGCCTTCGAGACGCCCAAGCGGCTCCTCTTCGACGTCGACGCGCGCAGCGCCCTGCGCCGGGGCGCGCAGGCGCTCTCCCAGACCGTCGCCATCACCCTCGGGCCCGCCGGCCGCCACGTGCTGCTCGACAAGAAGTTCGGCGCCCCGACGGTCACCAGCGACGGTGTGACCATCGCCCGCGACATCGAGCTCGGCGACCCCTACGAGAACATGGGGGCGCAGCTGGTCAAGGAGGCGGCGGTCAAGACCAACGACGTCGCCGGCGACGGCACCACCACGGCCACGGTGCTCGCCGAGATGATCATCTCCGAGGGGATGCGCAACCTCCAGGCGGGCGCCGAGCCGACCGCCCTGCGCAGGGGCATCATGCGCGCGGTCGACGCGGCCTGCGAGCACGTGAAGCAGTCCTCGATCGCGGTCAAGGGCCGTGAGGACATCCACCGGGTCGCCTCGATCAGCGCCTCCGACGAGACCATCGGCAGGCTCATCGCCGACGCCTTCGACAAGATCGGCCCCGACGGCGTCACCACGGTCGAGGAGGGCCATGCGCTCGAGACCGAGGTCGAGGTCGTCGAGGGCATGCAGTTCGACCGCGGCTACGTCTCCCCGCACTTCGTGACCGACCAGCAGGCGATGGAGGCGCAGCTCGACGAGCCCTTCATCCTCATCACCGACCGCAAGGTGAAGACGGTGGCGGAGCTGCTGCCCGTGCTCGAGCGGGTGGTGCAGACGCGCCGGCCGCTGCTCATCATCGCCGAGGACGTCGAGGGGGAGGCGCTCGCCACCCTGATCGTCAACAAGCTGCGGGGCACGATGACCACCGTCGCGGTGAAGGCCCCCGGGTTTGGCGACCGCCGCAAGGCGATGCTCGAGGACCTCGCCGTCCTCACCGGCGGCACCGTGGTCACCGAGGACCGCGGCTTCAAGCTCGAGAACACGACCGTCGACATGCTCGGCCGCGCCCGCCGCGCGGCGGTGACCAAGGACACCACCACCGTCATCGAGGGCGCCGGCGACTCCACGTCGATCCAGGCCCGCGTCGCCGAGATCCGCGCCCAGGCCGAGGAGTCCACCTCGCAGTGGGACAAGGAGAAGCTCGAGGAGCGGGTCGCGCGCCTCAGCGGCGGGGTCGCGGTGATCCGCGTCGGCGCCGCCACCGAGGTGGAGCTCAAGGAGCGCAAGTCGCGGGTCGAGGACGCGCTCGCCGCCACCCGCGCCGCGATCGAGGAGGGGATCGTCGTCGGCGGCGGCGTCGCCCTGCTCCGCGCCGACGCCGCGGTCGCCGCCCTCGAGGCTCAGGGCGACGAGCTCACCGGCATCCGGATCATCCGCCAGGTGCTCACCGCACCTCTGCGGGTCATCGCCGACAACGCCGGGCTCGAGGGCGCGGTCGTCGTCCACAAGGTCGCCGAGCTCTCCGGCAACCAGGGCTTCGACGCGGCGGCCCTGGAGTACGGCGACCTCGTCGAGCGCGGCATCGTCGATCCCACCAAGGTGGTGCGCAGCGCGCTGGTGAACGCGGCGTCGATCTCGATCATGGTGCTCACCACCGAGGTGCTCATCGCCGACGCGCCGACGCCCGAGCCCTCTCTGGAGATGCCCGGCGGTGGCCACGGCCACGGCGGCGATCCCATGGGTGGAATGGGTGGCATGGGCGGGATGATGGGCGGGATGGGCGGCATGGGCGGGATGGACGACATGGACTTCTAGTCGGGCCCGGGGCGG
>Ga0209577_10002563_pt1 | contig 17418 bp, 17 predicted proteins | sample GraSoiAngelo_109_FD_185874 | JGI IMG/M metagenome (GOLD analysis project Ga0209577, IMG submission 185874) | Grasslands soil microbial communities from the Angelo Coastal Reserve, California, USA - 14_0903_12_20cm (SPAdes) (version 2) | ecosystem: Environmental > Terrestrial > Soil > Grasslands...
CGCGTGGCGGCCGGCGCCACCGACGATCACCATGAAGAGCAGGAGAAAGGCGTTCTCGATGCCGAAGATCGGCGGGTTCACCGTGTTGTCGACGAATGCGTACACCATGCCGCCGATGCCGGCGAGTACGCTCGTCAGCGTGAACGCGATCACCTTGGTGCGCGCGACATCCACGCCCATCGCGGCCGCCGCTTCCGGGTTGTCGCGCACCGCGCGGCAGGCGCGGCCGAACCACGAGCGGTCGAGCCGCACGAGCACCGCATACGTAGCGACGACGAGGAGCGCGATCACCGCCGTGTACCACGGTCCGCGCAGCCGCAGGCCGTAGATCTCGGGGAGCCGGTAGTTGGCGATGCCGCCGGTGCCGCCGGTCACCGTGCCGCCTTCGTTCAGCACCACGATGAAGAGCTGACCGAGCGCGAGCGTCACCAGGGCGAGATAGAAGCCTTCGAGCCGCGTCGAGGGGATCGCCACCGCGAGCGCGAACACGATGCAAAGCGCGATGCCGCAGAGCGCCGCGAGCGGGAACGGCAGGTGGAACTGGAAGAGGAAGATGACGATGGCGTAGGCGCCGATCCCGTAAAAGGCGAAGTGCGAGAACGCCACTTGTCCACAGATGCCGAAGAGGAAGTTGTAGCCGAGCGCGAGCGTGACCCAGAGGAGCAGCTTGCGGTAGACATCGTTGTGGTAGTCGCCCATGAAGAACGCCGCGCCTGCGAGCACGATGAACGCCCCTGCCCCCCTGATAAGGGGGGTGGCGCGAAGCGCCAGGGGGTTTTCGCTCTTCACACCTTGGCTTTCAGCAGTCCGGTGGGACGTAAGAGCAAGAACACCATGAGAAGCACGAGCGGCACGCCCTGCGCATATCCCGCCGGCACGGGCGCATAGCGCACGGTGAGCTGCTCGGCGAGCGCGAGGAGCAGTCCGCCGAGGAGCGGTCCCGCAACGCGCCCGACGCCGCCGATGACGAGCGCGGTGAAGCCCTGGATCGCGAGCGGCACGCCCATGAGGTAGTGCGCGGAGATGTTGGGCGCCACCAGCAGCCCGCCGAGTCCGGCGACCACGGCGCCCGCGCCGAACGAAAGCGCAGTGACGCGCGTGAGATCGATGCCCATCAGCGCGGCGGCGCGGCGGTTGAGCGCCACCGCCTCGAACGCCTTGCCGGCGACGGTGCGCTCGAAGAAGAGCCACGCGCCGATGAACACCCCGAGCGCGGTCACGATGGTGAAAAAGCTCTGGTAGGTGCCGCCGATCGGGCCGAGCTCGAGGCGGCCGATGCCGAACGCGTCCGGCACCGGATGCGGGTCCGGCGGAAACGTGACCGAGATGCTTTCGCGGAACACGACCAGCATGCCGAGGAGCGCGAGAATCGGCGCAAGCAGCGGCGCGCCGCCCTCGACGAGCCGTCGCACCACGACGCGCTCGGTGGCCCAGCCGACGACGAACATCAAGCCGAGCACCACCGCCATGCCGACGGGATACGGCCATTCGTACTTGGTGAGCGTGACGTAGCCGCCGAAGGCGGCGAGCATCGCCCACTCGCCGACCGCGAAGTTGATGATGCCGGTCGGCCGGATGATGAGCAGGTAGGCGAGCCCGATCAGCCCGTAGACGCAGCCCGAGGCCGCGGCGCCTACCGCGAGCTCGAAGAAGTCCTGCAACGGCTACTGCTGACCGACGTGGACGACGCGGCCCTGCCGGTCTCCCTCGTAGACGCGCACCACCATGCCGTTCGGATCGAAGCCGGTGCGCTTGCCCTCGGGGAAGTGGTACTTCATGCCCTTCGCGCCCATTACGCCGCCGTAGGTGAGCGACTGCATGGCGGCGCGGATCTTCTCCTTGTCCGTAGAGCCTGCCTTCTTGATCGCCTCGGCGACGAGCATGATGCCGTCGTAGCCGTAGCCATGCAGATTGGCGGGCTCCTTGCCGGTTTCCTTCCGGTAGGTGGCCTCGAACGCTTTCACCTCGGGCTTGTCCGGGTCGTAGGCGTCGACGAAGGTGATGCCGTTGACGAGTCCCTTGGCCGCCGTCATGTAGATCGGCACCGAGAGGTTGTAGGAGGCGTGGATCGGGAACTTGAGCCCGAGCTCGCGGTAAGCCTTGAAGATGAGCACGTTGGTCGCGGTGACGACGCCGGCGACGAACATCGCGTCCGGATTCGCGCCGCGGATCTTCTGCATCTGCGGCGTCGCGCTCGTCGCGCCGAGCGGCACCACTTCTTCATCGACCACCTGCATGGCGGCCTTCTCCAGCCCGCCGCGGAACGCTTTTCCGATCGCCTGCCCGAGGTCCGAGTTGTCGGTGATGAGCGCGACGCGCTTGAGGTTCTGCTTCTTCGCGTGGGCGAGCAGTGTCGCGATCTGCACCGAGCCGAGCGGGCCGGTCTGCCAGAAGTACGGGTTGTCGAGCTGCGTGGTGAGGTAGTCGGCCGAGTTCATCGGCGTCATCTGCGGCGTCTTCGCCTCCATCGTCACCGTCTGCTGCTGCTGCGTCGCCGGGCTGAGCGAGACGCTGAGGATGAAGACCGCGCCCTGGTCGATCAGCTTCCTCGCGAGCGCCGCCGACACGTCGGGCTTCGACTGGTCGTCCTCCACCAGCAGCTCGAGCCTGCGCCCGAGCACGCCGCCCTTCTTGTTGATCTCGTTCGCGCCGAACACCATCCCCTCGGTCGCGGGCTCCGAATAAGGCTTGGAGACGCCCACGCGGTCGGTGATGACGCCGATCTTGATCGTGTCCTGCGCCTGCGCCGCGACAGCAATGAGCGCGGCGGCGAGCATTGCAACGAGCTTCATCGTCCTCCTCCCTAGTCGAGTAAGCGCTGCTTTCCCATCCAGTCGAGGCATGTCTCGACCGCTTGCTTCAGCAGCTCGGGCTGCCCCTGATAGTAATGCGTGGCGCCCTTGAGCACGCGAAACGTCTTGTCGCGGCTCGCCGCAGCGTCGTGGATGATGCGCGCGTGCGGCTGCGGCACCGCGTCGTCGGCCGAGTTCTCGATCGCAAGCAGCGGCACGCTGATCGAGGCCGCGCTGCGGGGCCCGTCGGCGTTCGAGTCCTCCACCGACCACTGCGAGAGCCACGCGCGCAGCGTGGAGAAGCGGCCGATGCCCACCGGCCCGGTGTTCGCCGTTTCCGGCTTGCCCAGATAGCACCAGCGCGGCTTGCGATCATTCGGGTCGATCGCCGGGTCCATGAAGCGCAGGTCGGCCATCGTGCGATGCGTGATGAAGCCGCGCTCCACCTCGTCGCCTTTTTTGTTTCGCAGAAAGTCCAGCGTTTCCTTGACCCACGCGGTGCGCCGCTGCAGCCGAGCGAGCTGCGCGGCGCGAAAGCGCGCGATGAACTCCGGCTCGTAGGGCGGCTGGTACGGGCACTTCGGGTTGTAGATGTCGAGCTCGAGCGCGCGCCGGTCGGGATCGAGCTCGTCCGTCACCGACGGATCGATCCATTCCGCGAGCATGCGCGCGCGGGAGAGATGCGCCGCCTGGAAGATCATCGCCTCGGCGGCTATCAGCCCGCGGAGGTCGACCGGATCGCCGGCCGGCGTGGCGGTTACGGTTGGTTTCTCCGCCTGCGCCTGGTAGAAGAGCGAGAGCGAACCGCCGCCCGACCAGCCGCAAAGCACGATGTGCTCGTATCCCCATTTCTCCCGCGCATGGCGCATGTAGGCGCCGAGGTCGAGCACCACCTTCTCCATGATGAGCGGCGTGTCGTTCTTGGCGAAGCGGCTTCCCGCGCAGAGCACGTGTACGCCCGCGCGCGCCATCGCCGCCGGCATGGGCAGGAGCTGCAGCGTGGACGAGGGATGCATGTACACGGCGAGCGTCTTCGAGGGCTTACCCTTCGGCAGGTAGCGCACGCCTTCGCAGTTCACCATGCCCTGCGTGCCCGCGAAGCCGTACACGTCGGTGAACTGCGCGCGCTCCGCGTACTGCACGTGCACCCACTCGCCAGCAATCTCGTACGCGTTTTTGTAACGCAAAAATTGCTCTGACCCCTTTTTCGTCAGTGCATGCATGCGCCGCCGTCCACGACGAGCGTCTGGCCGGTGATGAAGTCGCTGTCGGCGGAAGCGAAGAACGCCACCGCGCCCACGAGATCCTCCGGGCGCTGCAGGCGCTGCAGCGCACGGGTCGAGGCTGCGGCCTGGCGGTACTTGATCAGCGCCTCGTCGGCGTTTTCCTCCGACAGCGTGCTGCCCGGCGCGATGCAATTGACGCAGATGTTGTCCTTGCCGACCTCCATCGCGAGCGTGCGGGTGAAGCCGATGATTCCCGCCTTCGACGTGACGTAGTGGATGCGCGAAGCCGAGCCCTTCAACGCCGTGCCGGAGCTGATGTTGATGATCTTGCCGTAGCGCTGCTTCCTCATTTGCGGGATGACCGCGCGGCAGGCGAGCCAGGTACCGCGCAGGTTGACCGCCATCATGCGGTCCCACTCGGCGGGATCGATCTCGTCGAACGGCGCGCGCGACATCGGCACGGTGGCGAAGATTGCGGCGTTGTTGACGAGGATGTCGATGCGGCCGTAGCGCTCGAGCGTGCGGCGCGCCATCTCGCCGACGCTCGCCTCATCCGCGACGTCGGTGCAGACGGCCAGTCCGCCGACCTCCGCCGCGACGCGCTCGCCGGCCGGGGCGTCGAGCTCGGCGATCACCACCGCGGCACCCTCGTCCGCGAGCCGGCGCGCATACGCTTTGCCGATGCCATGTCCGCCGCCGGTGACGATCGCGACACGCCCGTCGAGTCTTTTCACCGGAGAAAGTATAGTGGCTCCCCTTATCTAAAACGCGCACGGAGGCGACGATGGAGATGGACAAGCGGCCGCACAAGGAACGCTACGACGCGGGGCTGAAGACGCGCACCGAGGTGCTGGGACGCGAGTGGGTCGAGAAATCGATGGCCGGCGTCGATGAGTTCAACCGGGAGTTCACCGATCTCCTGAACACCTACTGCTGGAACGACATCTGGAACCGACCGGGCCTCTCGCGCAAGATGCGCTCGGTGCTCAACCTCGGCATGCTCACCGCGCTCGGCAAGGAGCACGAGCTCAAGCTCCACCTGCGCGGGGCGCTCAATAACGGCCTCAGCAAGGACGAGATCAAGGAGGTGCTGCTGCAGACCGCAATCTACTGCGGGGTGCCGGCCGCGGTGGTGGCCTTCCGCTGCGCTAAAGAGGTTTTCCAGTCCGGCAAATAGCGCCGACGTGACGGTGTTCCTTCACGGTTTGCCCCGGCTGCGGCGAAATGCACCCGTGGCGGGGCGATTCCAACATTACGCGCTGGTCGAGAGGGCGATCCTCGAGCTGATTCCCGCGTTTCTTAACAACCGCCAGCGCGAGGTCGAGAGCCTTCGCCATGCGCTTGCCAGCGGGGACTTCGAGCTGGTGCGGCAGCTGGGTCACCGCATGCGCGGCGTCGGCGGTTCCTACGGCTTCGAATACGTGACGCTGCTCGGCCGGCGCCTCGAGCACTGCGGGCGCGAGCGCGATGCCCATCTCCTCGGCGAGCTCGTCTCCGAGTACGCTGACTACCTGACGAACGTCCGCATCGACTACGCATAGCCGCAGGCGCGGAGCGGCGAGCTGCGCTACGCTGCAGCGCATGCGTCGATTCCTCGCTTTCCTCGCCTGCCTCGCCGCGGGCGCCTCGCTCGCCCAGACCTATCCGGCGAGGCCCGTACGCATCATGGTCGGCGCCTCCCCGGGCGGTGGCACGGACATCATCGCGCGCATGCTCGCCGACAAGTTCGCCGCGAGCATGAAGCAGCCTTTCATCGTCGAGAACCGGCCCGGCGCGTCGAACACCATCGCCGCCGACGTCACGGCGAAGGCGCCGCCCGACGGGCACACGCTGCTCGTCGCCACGAACACCGGGCAAGCGATCGCGCCGCATCTCCTCAAGCTCGGTTTCGATCCGCTGAAGGACGTGCAGCCCGTCGGGCTCATCGTGGTCGTGCCGAACGTGCTCGTCGTGGGCGCGCAGCTGCCAGCCACGAGCGTCGCTGAGCTCATTGCGCTCGCGAAGAACCAGTCCTTGCGCTACGCGTCCTCCGGCATCGGCAGCACCCAGCACATCGCAGGCGAGGCATTCGCCAAGGCGACCGGCACGACGCTCGTGCATGTGCCATATAAAGGGAGCAGCCAGGCGCACATCGACCTGCTCGGCGGCCAAGTCGAGATGATGCTCGACACCACCTCATCGGCGATGGGTCAGATCAAGGCAGGAAAGCTGCGGCCGCTGGCGGTCACTACGCCGCGGCGCTCGGCCGAGCTCCCGAACGTGCCGACGCTCGCCGAAGCCGGGGTGCCGGGCGCCGAGATCACGACGTGGTACGGGCTCTTCACCACCGGCGGCACGCCGCGCCCGATCGTCGAGCGTCTGCATGCCGAGCTCGGAAGAACGCTCGCGCTTGCCGACGTACGTGCGCGGCTCACCGGCCTCGGCGGCGAGCCCGGCGCGCTCGGCGTGCGCGAGTTCAGCGAAATGAACCGCGCCGAATACGAGCGCTATGGCCGCCTCATCCGCGAGGCGGGAATCAAGATCGACTAGGCTGCGGGCCGCAGGCGCTCGCGGAAGCTCGTCTCCATCTCGCGGCGCAGTCGTACTGCGGTGGTGTTGGCATCCACCGCGACGTCGGTCCAGCGCACCGGCTGGCCGGCGGAGATCGGGCGCAGCATCTTCCAGCCGTGCGCGAGCCCGAGCGGCAGGCAGCCCTGCGCCGCCGAATCGGCCGCCGGCATCAGCCGCCCGACGACCGTGTAGCCGCCCTCGCCGTCCAAGAGCTCGCCCGCCTTGAGATCGCGCTTCGCGATAGCGACGGCATCGGCACGCCAGCCGGTCGCGCAGCCGGTCGGCTCGTGGCGCAGCCCGACGGAGGCAACCGAGATGCCGACCTCGAGCCCGATGAGATGCCAGCGCTTGTACAGGCATGCGTAGCGGCCCGACGGATCGGTCTTCACGCCGTACTCGCTGAAGCAGCGCTGGATGTATTCGGTTTCGCCTTCGAACACGACGAACACGCCGAAGCGGATGTCGTACGGAATCGGCGTGCCGTCCGCGCGCAGCGAGGAGATCACTTCCACCTGGCCCTTGTGATGCAGCGTGCCACCGTCTGTGCGTGGCCGCATGAGCGCCGGGATCTCGTCCACCGCGCCGGGCGGATAGAGCAGGCCCTCGGGCGCCGGCGTGAGCCCGGTCGCGTTGCATACGGCGGTGGTCTCGATTGCGGGCTTCGAGCCGTCGAGGAACGAGTTGAACATCTTGGGATTCAGCCCGCCAAGCTTCGCCTGCTCTGGCGTGAGGCCGTAGTAGCCCCACACCGTCTCGGGCGTCGATTGGGCGTAATGCGGCAGCCATTTGTGCCCGCGCCCCGCGGCGACGACCGGGAAGCCCGCGGCGCGCGCCCAGTCGACGAGATCGCAGATCAGCGCCGGCTGGTCGCCGTACGCGAGGCTGTAGATCACGCCCGCCGCTGCGGCGCGCTGCGCCAGCAGCGGGCCGCAGAAGGCATCTGCCTCCACGGTGACCATCACCACATGCTTGCCGTGCTCGAACGCGGCGAGCGCGTGCTCGACCGCGGCGATCGGATTCCCCGTGGCTTCGATGACGATGTCGATCCCGGGATGCGCGAGGAGCGCGCGCCAGTCGTCGCCGAGGTGCGTGGTGTGGTACTTGAGCGCCGCATCGAGCGTCGGCGCCGAGAACACCGCGGGCTTCCAGCCCACGCGCTCGAGGTTCTGTTTGGCATTCTCTGGCGAGAGATCGGCGATGCCCACGAGATGGATGCCCGGCGTCTTCGGCACCTGCGCGAGATACATGGCCGCGAACTTACCCGCGCCGATCAGACCGAGGCGCAGCGGATTGTCTTTTCGCTGCTGCAGCTTTGCGTAGAGGTTCATGGCCTGGCCGAATGAGAAAAATAGGGACTGTCCGGGACTGTCCCTATTTACGCGGCCTTGAGAGCGCCTTGCAGTTCTTCCGGCGGCGTACCGTCCTTCCAGGGAAGCGGCACGTCGTAGTGCTTGAGCAGGCAGTCGTCGGGCAGGCAGCGGATGGGCGTGAAGTCGCGGTGCGCGATGTAGCCCGGGCGCTTGAAGCGCCGGATGTGGTTCGACACCGCGCAAAGCGACAGGTAAACCGCCACGCGGTTCCACGGCGAGAGGTTCGAGGTCGAGCCGTGCACCAGGCAGCCGTGGAAGAGGATCATCGAGCCGGCCGGCCCTTTCGGCGCGACGATGCCGCCGCGCTCGACGAGCTTGCGGATCGTGTCGTGATTGATGATCCACAGCGGGTAGCTCGTCGTCGCCGTGTCGTGCTCGGCATCGAGCACGCCGAGCTGGTGGCTCCCCGGGATGAACATGAGCGGGCCGTTGAACTCGTTCACTTCGTCCAGAAAGATGGCGACGTTCATGGCGCGCGCTTCCGGCATCTGGTCGTCCGCGCGCCAGGTGCCGTAGTCCTGGTGCCATTGCCAGACGTCGCCATCGAAGGCCGCCTTGCCGTTGATCTTGAATTGATGCATGTACACGTCTTCGCCGTAGACCTGCTTCACCGGCTCCACCATGCGCGGATGGCGCGCGAGCTTGGCGAAGGGATAGCTGTACAGGTGGGCGGCGAAGTTGGTGCGCACCACGTCGCCGGTCTTCTCGCGCACGTTCTCGGGGCGCCGCTGCGCATAGAGCGCCGGCACCTCGTCGGTGAGCACCTTGATTTCAGCGGGGGTGAAGAGCGACGGGAAGAAGAGGTAGCCGTCGCGGTTGAACTGCTGTCGCTGCTCCGCGGAAAGTTTCATGACTCGTCCTCCTGCCAGAGGACGAGAGTTTACTTCTTAATAGGGCTCTGACCCCGATTTTCGGGGTACTGGTAGAAGACTTCGTCGGGGCGCGTCATGCCGAGCTCGTAGCGCGCGCGCTCCTCGATCGCCTCGGTGCCGGTCTTGAGGTCGCGCACCTCGGCGGCGAGCGCGGCGTTACGCACCTCGAGCGCGGCATTCCTGCTTTTCCCAGAGGCTACCTGCCGGTCGAGCTCCCAGGCGCGCAGCCACCCGCCCTTGCCGAACCAAAGCGGGTACTGGATGAGGAGGATGAGCGCGGCGAGGATGATGCCGAGCACTCTCATCGCGCGCGTGCGTAGGCCTCGCGGCCGGGATAGCTCACCGAGTCGCCGAGGTCCTCCTCGATGCGCAGGAGCTGGTTGTACTTCGCCACGCGGTCGGAGCGCGATAGCGACCCGGTCTTGATCTGCAGCGCGTTGGTGCCCACCGCGATGTCGGCGATGGTGGTGTCCTCCGTCTCGCCCGAGCGGTGCGAGATCACCGTCCCATATCCGGCGCGCTTGGCGAGCTCGATAGCGGCGAAGGTCTCGGTGAGCGTGCCGATCTGGTTCACCTTGATGAGGATCGCGTTCGCCACGCCGCGCTCGATGCCTTCGCGCAGGATGCGCGTATTGGTGACGAAGATATCGTCGCCCACGAGCTGAAGTTTCTTTCCCATGCGCCCGGTGAGCGCCTTCCAGCCTTCCCAGTCGCCCTCCGCCATGCCGTCCTCGATGGAGACGATCGGGTAGCGCGCGGTAAGTTGCTCTAGATATGAAGCGAATTCGGTGGAGGTGTATCGCTCGCCCTCGGACTCGAGCACGTAGCGACCGTCTTTATAGAACTCGGAGGCCGCGCAATCGAGCGCCAGCATCACGTCCTGGCCGGCGCTGTAGCCCGCCTTGCCGATCGCTTCCATCAGCAGATCGAGCGCCGCGGCGTGCGTCGCAACATCGGGCGCGAAGCCGCCTTCGTCGCCCACCGAGGTGGACATGCCTTTGCCATCGATCAGCTTCTTCAGCGCCTGGAACACCTCCGCGCCGCAGCGCAGCGCCTCGCGAAAGCTCTCCGCGCCCACCGGCACGATCATCATCTCCTGCATGTCGAGCCGGTTGTTGGCATGCGCGCCGCCGTTGATGACGTTCATCATCGGCACCGGCATCTTCATCGGGCCCGAGCCGCCGAAGTAGCGGTACAGCGGCAGGCCCGACTCCTCCGCCGCCGCCCTGGCGGTGGCCATCGATACGGCGAGGAGCGCGTTGGCGCCCAGGCGCGACTTGTTCTCCGTGCCGTCGAGCTCGGTCAGCGCCTTGTCGATGAACGCCTGCTCGCTCGCGTCCAGCCCTACGACCGCTTCCGATATCTCGGTGTTTACAAACTCCACGGCTTTCAGCACGCCCTTGCCGCCGTAGCGGCGCTTGTCGCCGTCGCGCAGCTCGACCGCCTCGCGGGTGCCGGTGGAGGCGCCCGAAGGCACCGCGGCACGGCCCATGACCCCGGACTCGAGCAGCACATCCGCTTCCAGCGTGGGGTTGCCACGCGAGTCGAGGATTTCGCGGGCGACGACGTCGACGATCGAGCTCATCAGCTTTTCACTTTCATTTCGGCAAAGCCCTTCTTCTTCACGGTGCGATCGAGCTCGACCAGCGTTTCGAGCAATCCCTGCATCATGCCGAGCGGCCAGGCATTGGGCCCATCCGACAGTGCGCGCGCCGGGTCGGGGTGCGTCTCCATGAAGAGCCCGGCGATGCCGGTAGCGACAGCGGCGCGCGCGAGTACGGGAATGAATTCACGCTGCCCGCCGGAGGCGGTGCCCTGCCCGCCCGGGAGCTGCACCGAGTGCGTAGCGTCGAAAACCACCGGGCAGCCGGTGTCGCGCATGATGGCAAGCGAGCGCATGTCGGAGACGAGGTTGCCATAGCCGAAGGAGAAGCCGCGCTCGCACACCAGGATGTTGTCCTTGCCGCTCGCTTCGCGCGCCTTGTCCACCACGTTCCTCATTTCCTGCGGCGAGAGGAACTGCCCCTTCTTGATGTTCACGGGCTTGCCGGCGGAGGCCGCCGCGTGAATGAAATCGGTCTGCCGGCAGAGGAAGGCCGGCGTCTGCAGCACGTCGACGACCTCGGCGGCGGGCTTCACCTCCTCCTCGGTGTGCACGTCGGTCAGCACAGGCACGCCGACCTGGCGCTTCACCTCGGCGAGGATGGCAAGCCCCTTGTCCATGCCCAGGCCGCGGTAGGACTTGCCCGAGCTGCGGTTCGCCTTGTCGTACGACGATTTGAAGATGAGCGGCACGCCCAGCGCCCGGGTGATCTCCTTGAGCCGCCCGGCGGTCTCGATCTGCAGCTCGCGCGACTCCACCACGCAGGGGCCCGCAATGAGAAAGAGCGGCCTCTCCAGGCCGGCGTCAAACCCGCAGAGTTTCACGCTGCGACGACCGAGAGTGTGCCGCCCGGGCGCTGCGCGCGCGCGCGCTGGCGCAATGCCGCCTGCACGAACGCCTTGAAGAGCGGGTGGCCATCGCGCGGCGTGGAAGTGAACTCCGGATGGAACTGCACGCCGATGAAGAACGGATGGCCGGCGAGCTCCATCATCTCCGGCAGGTTCTCGTTCGGCGTGCGCGCCGACACCTTGTAGCCCTTCGCCTCGAGCTGCGGCACGTAGATGTTGTTCACCTCGTAGCGGTGCCGGTGGCGCTCATTCACCTCCGCGCCGTAGATCGATGCCGCCAGCGTCCCCGGCTCGACCGGGCAGCGCTGGGCACCCAGGCGCATCGTGCCACCGAGGTCTGACTTGTCCGTGCGCCGCTCGATGCGGCCGGTGCGGTCGAGCCATTCGGTGATGAGGGCGACCACCGGGTGCGGCGTGTCGGGGTCGAATTCGGTGCTGTTCGCGCCAGCGAGCCCGGCGACGTTGCGCGAGAACTCGATCGTCGCGAGCTGCATGCCGAGGCAGATGCCGAGATACGGGATGGCGTTCTCGCGCGCGTAGCGGATCGCGCGCATCTTGCCCTCGGTGCCGCGCTTGCCGAAGCCACCCGGCACGAGGATCGCGTCCATCTTCTCGAGGCCGCCGAGCCCGTTGCTCTTCTCGAGCTGCTCGGAGTCGAAGTAATGGATGTTCACGCGGCTCGCGGTGTGGATGCCGGCGTGCTTCAGCGCCTCGTTCAGCGACTTGTAGGAATCCTGCAGGTCGACATATTTGCCGACGAAGGCGATATCGACCTCGTGCTGAGGATGCTGCTGCGCCTCCACAATCCGCCGCCACGCCGATAAGTCCGCCGCGCGCGCCAGGATCGCGAGCTTGTGGCAGACGATCTCGTCGAGCATCTGGTCGTGCAGCATCATCGGGATCTTGTAAATGGAGTCGACATCCCACGCCGAGATGACCGCCTCCTTCTGCACGTTGGTGAAGAGCGCGATCTTGCGGCGCTCGTCCTCCGGCAGCGGCTGGATCGTGCGGCACAGGAGCGCGTCGGCCTGGATGCCGATCTCCCGCAGCTCCTTCACCGAGTGCTGCGTCGGCTTGGTCTTGATCTCCCCGGCCGAGGCAATGTAGGGCACGAGCGTGAGGTGGATGTAGCAGACGTTGTTGCGCCCGAGCTCGAGCCCCATCTGCCGGATCGCCTCCAGGAACGGCAGCGACTCGATGTCGCCCACCGTGCCGCCGACCTCGACGATGGCCACATCGGCGTCGCCCGCGCCGCGCTTGATGAAGCTCTTGATCTCGTCGGTGATATGCGGGATGACCTGCACGGTGCCGCCGAGGTAGTCGCCGCGGCGCTCCTTCTTGATCACCGACTCGTAGATCTGGCCGGTGGTGAAGTTGTTCCAGCGGCGCATCTTCGAGCTCTGGAAGCGCTCGTAGTGCCCCAGATCGAGGTCCGTCTCGGCGCCATCCTCGGTGACGAACACCTCGCCGTGCTGGAACGGGCTCATCGTCCCAGGATCGACATTGATGTACGGGTCCAGCTTGATGTTGGTGACGCGGATGCTGCGCGACTCGAGGATCGCGGCGAGGGACGCGGCGGCGATGCCCTTCCCTAACGAGGAAACTACACCACCGGTTACGAAGACATACTTGGCCATCTACCCATCGCGTGGTGAGATGGTCAAGTCTACCGGAATTTTTTCAGTCGCGCCGCTCGATCCGCGCCCAGCTTGCCTCGATCCAGTTGTCCGCGCGATGCACGACGTGCACGTCTTCGCGCATCGCCCACGGAATCACCTGCCGGTGCAGCGGCACGTGGTGGATCTGGGCGTTGTGCTCCGCGATGGCAGCGGCGATTTCGCGCTTGCGCTTCGCCGGATCGGCCTCGACGCGCGCCGCGTCGATCAGCGCGTCGAGCTTCGGGTTGACATAGCTGCCATAGTTGTAGTCGCCGGCGCCCTTGCCGTCGGGGCTATGCAACACCGGAGTGAAGATGGTTTGCGCATCGGTGATCGCGCCGCCCCAGCCGAGCATATAGGCGCTCGTATCGCGCTTGGGCAGGCGGGCAAAGTAAATGGCGCGCGGCTGGGCGTTGACGCGCACGCGCAACCCGATCTTCGCCAGCATCCCGGCTACGGCGACGCAGATCTGCTCGTCGTTGATATAGCGGTTGTTCGGGCAGTCGAGCGTGAAGCCAAAGCCGTTCGGGTAGCCCGCCTCCGCCAGTAGCTGTCTTGCGCGTCCCGGATCGTAGGGCAGCCGCTTTTCCGCCTCCGGATTCGACGCGAGGATGGAGGGCGTGATGCCGCCCGTGGGGAGCGCCTGGCCGCGCATGGTGACGCGCTTGAGCGCCTCGATGTCGATCGCGCGGTAGATCGCCTCGCGCACGCGGCGGTCCTTGAACGGGTTGCGGCCTTTGACGTCGGAATAAAGCAGCTCGTCCCGGCTCTGGTCGAAGCCGAAGAAGATGACGCGATTCTCCGGCCCCTCGATCACCTTGATGCCCGGCTGCTTGCGCAGGCGCGCCACGTCCTGCGGCGGCGGGTCGAGGATCAGGTCGATGTTGCCAGCGATGAGCGCCGAGACGCGCGTCGCGTCCGACTTGATCGAGAGGTACGTCACCTCAGTGACGTTGCCTTCGGGCTTCCCCCACCAGTTCGGATTTCGCACCATCACCGTCTTCACGTCCGGCTCGCGCAGCTTCAGCATGTACGGCCCGGTGCCGTTCGCGTGAAGCGACGCGTAGGACTCTTCCCGGGCGGAGAAGTCGAGCGGCCGCTCGACCTTGTGCTTTTCGCACCACGCCCGGCTCATGATCTGCACGAGCGTCGCGTGCTCGAGCAGGATGGGATTGGGCTCGGGCAGCTTGAACTCCACCGTGTAGTCGTCGACTTTGGTCGGCTTGCCAAGCGCCGTGGCATACACGCGGATCTGCGATGTGGCCTGGCTTGCCCGCTGGATGGAGAACAACACATCGTCCACGGTGAACGGCGTGCCATCGTGGAAGCGCACGCCCTTGCGCAGCGTGAAGCGCCACGTGAGCGAATCGACCTGCTGCCACTCCGTGGCCAGCGCCGGGACGATCTCCAGCTTTTTCCCGCGATTGACGAGCGTCTCGTACATCTGCCCGTTGATGCTGTTCGTGAGGAGCTCGTTCTGCGAGTGCGGGTCGATCGTCTGCGGGTCGCCCTGGCTCGCCCAGCGGAACGGCCGCGCGTCCGCCACCGTAGCGGCGAGCGCCAAGGCAAGGGCGACGATCGAATTCCGTACCAAGTACGTAATTATTTTCATTTCGGCGGCCAGTGGCGGCGAAAGATGTCCGCGACCCGCGGGTCGCCTTCGACGCGCTCAAGGACGGCGTGCAGCGCCGGCCGCTCGGCCGCGAGATGCGCGCGTGCGCCGGACCAGCGGGACACGACCGCGGCGAAGAGATCCAGCGCGCCCGGACGCTCGGCATTCATCTGCGCACCAAACTCGTCGGCAAAGATACGCCAGTACTCATGCAGCCGTGAGGTCGTGCCGGCACGCATGCGCTCAGCGGTCGCGTCATCGCAGCCCGCGCAAAACCGCGCCGGGAAGTCGATCACGCCGATGGCGGCGTAGCAGTTGGCCGCGATGTACACGAGCCCGCGTATCGCCTGCGCCGGATCGCGCGGCAAGAGACCGCTCTGCGGATAGCGCAGCCCGAGCGAGATGAGGATGGCGGCGCTTTCGGTCATCACCGTGCCGTCGTCCTGCACGAGGGTCGGCACCTGCACCAGGCGATTCGCGGCCTTGAGCTTCTCGAGGCCCGGCGTCGGCAGCCAGCTCGCGGCGTCCACCAGTTGAAACGGCTGGCCGGCGAGGCGCATCGCCGCCTCGACGGCGGCCGAGCCCGAACCCTTGGTGCCGTAGAGCGTGGGCATCAATATCTCCGGCCGTCCTTGTGCGCGTACACCATGCCCTCATCCTCCGTCTCCATGAGCCGCAGGTCGTCGTCGGGATAAAAGGCGGTATCGCCCGGTACGTTGGTCCCCATCTCGAGATATTTCGCCGGCTTCTGCGAGCGGTTGATGAAGTGGTGGCCGTTCTTGCTTCCCGCCGGGTAGCCCGCGCACATGCCGGCCTTGAGCGTTTGCTCGCCCTCGTTGGTGACGAGCACGACCTCGCCTTCCAGCACGTAGACGAATTCATCCTCCAGCGTGTGCCAATGCCGCAGCGCGGACTGGCCGTCCGGGCCGAGCGTCACGAGATTGACGCCGAAGTGCTTCAGCCCGCACGCCGCGCCGAGGCGGCGCTTCACGCGATCGCCCATGCGCGACTTGTATGGCTCGGGATAGCCCGAGCCGCGTCTTTCCTCCACGGTGCCCGGGTCGAGCGCTGGCAGCTTAAGCATGTTGCATCTCCACGGCTTTCAGCGCCTCGGTGCGGATCTCCTCGGTGAGCTGGGCCTTGTAGGTTGAAAATGCCGGCGTCGTCTTCATCGTGTAATGGCGCGGGTGCGGCAGCTCGATACGCACGTCCGCCTTGATGCGCCCGGGACGCGCGGAGAGCACGGCGACGCGGTTCGCCATGAAGATCGCCTCGTCGATATCGTGCGTCACGAATAGCACGGTCTTGCGATCTGCTTCCCAAATGCCAAGCAGCAGCTCCTGCATCAGCGCCCGCGTCTGGTTGTCGAGCGCACCGAATGGCTCGTCCAGCAGCAGGATTTTGGGATCGTTGGCCAAAGCCCGGGCAAGCGCCGTGCGCTGCTGCATGCCGCCGGAGAGCATCTTCGGATAGTGGCGCTCGAAGCCGCGCAGGCCGACGCGGCCGATGAGCTGCCGGGCTCGCTCGGTCGTCGCGCGCGAGCCGAACAAAATGTTCTGCTCCACGGTGAGCCATGGGAAGAGCGTATAGGACTGGAACACCATGCCGCGATCGGGGCCCGGGCTGCTCACCGGCTGGCCATCGAGCAGCACGCGGCCAGTGGTGGGGCTCTCGAGCCCGGCGACGATGCGAAGGAGCGTCGATTTGCCGCAGCCCGATGGTCCGAGGATGGCGATGAAGTCATTGTCTTCCACTGCGAGGTGCGTGCGCGCGAGCGCCTCTGTCGGCGGCCCGCCCCGCACGCCGGGAAATTGATGCGCGACGCCGTCGATCAGAAGGCCCATGGGTACAGGCGCTGGTTCGCCCACTTGAAGATGAGATCGGAGATGAGGCCGATCACGCCGATGCAGAAGATGCCGAAGATCATCTGGCCGGTGTCGAGGAGGCGCTGGCTGTCCATGATCATGTGGCCGATGCCGCTCTCCGCGCCGACCAGCTCGGCGACGATCACGTAGGTCCACGCCCAGCCGAGGACCAGGCGCAGCGATTCGGCGATCTGCGGCGCGGCCCCCGGCAGCATCACGCGCCGCACGATGGCGCCGGAATCCGCCCCCAAGGTATAGGCGGCCTCGATCAGGTCGCGGCGCGTGGAGCCGACGATCAGCGCGACCATGAGGATGATCTGGAACACCGAGCCGATGAAGATCACCGCGAGCTTCTGCTTCTCGCCGACGCCCGCCCAGAGGATGAGTAGCGGTATGAAGGCGGACGCCGGAAGGTAGCGTGCGAAGGACACGAATGGCTCCATAAACGCTTCCACCGGCTTGTATGCGCCCATGAGTATCCCGAGCGGCACGGCGACGAGCGCGGCGAGGATAAAGCCGCCGACCACGCGAAACACGGTGATGCCGACATCCTTGCTGAAGCCGAATTCGCGGAAGAGATCCACGCCCGTGCGCAAGGTGTAGAGCGGGTCCTTCAGGAACATCGCGTCGATCACCCCGCCGAAGGTGACGAGCGCCCACACGGCGAAGAACAGCGCGAAGAACGACGCGCCCAGCAGCAGCCGGGCGCGATGCGAAACCGGTTTTAGGGGCTCCAAATGAGAAAAATGGGGTCCGTCCCCATTTATTCTTCTATTGGAAGCGGAGGTCGACCATCTCTTCGGCCTTCGGCTCCTTCTCGATCACTCGCGTGGATTTCAGCACGCGCACCGCGAAGTCGACGAACGGCTTATGCTCATTGGCGTAATAGGCCTTGTTCGCCGCGCGGTCCTGCCAGGCGATGTAGGCGGCGGATTTCGCGAAGGCGTCGCCGGGCTGCTTCACGACGCTGCCCATCAGCTCATACGCCTTGTCGGGCTCGCGCTTGATCATGTCGAGCGCTT
>Ga0209577_10002564_pt1 | contig 17408 bp, 18 predicted proteins | sample GraSoiAngelo_109_FD_185874 | JGI IMG/M metagenome (GOLD analysis project Ga0209577, IMG submission 185874) | Grasslands soil microbial communities from the Angelo Coastal Reserve, California, USA - 14_0903_12_20cm (SPAdes) (version 2) | ecosystem: Environmental > Terrestrial > Soil > Grasslands...
CTATCGCCAACCGCGCTATTATTACGAATCAACAAGCAAGAAGACCAAAGGCAACAGGGTGTTCAAGACTACGAAGGTGAAGGACGAATTCGGTAACACGTTTTATAAAAACACCACCTCCCACAAGAAGAAGAAAAAGTAGAACTAGCCCGTATTCATGAAATTTCGTTTCTTTCTTTTCATCCTCCTGGGCATCGCAAATGCATTCGCGTCCGATCTCGACTTCACGCTGGTGAACCAGACCGCCCGAAGCTTTGAAGGTCTCTACATCACCGACTCTGCCAACAAGGATTGGGACGCAAATCTCCTTCTCAACGGAAAAGTGCTGGCCGCTGGGGGGAAGATCCGTGTGCGCTTCAAGCGTGACGCAAAATCAGACACCTGGGATTTCAATCTGGTGGACGACGAGGGACTCTCGGTAACCTTCGATCACGTAAAGCTGGCAGGAGTTGACACGGTGACGTTGAAGAACGTCAACGGTAAGATCACTGCCGAGATTGAGTAGGTCACGACCTTACTCTTGGTTGAGCCGCTCACATGACGCAGGACGCGGCTGCTTTTACTGACTAAGCAGGGCCGCTCGTGGTGCAGTCTTGCCCATTTCAAGTCCGCCATCGAACGGACTCGCTGCGGCTGCGCGCTCACACCGGCCGAACGCCGCAAGGCCGCATTGTTGTCGCCGCTGATGTTGAAAAGCAGAGCGTTAGCACCGATGGCTCTGTTATCATCGCCTTCGGTATTGTTGGATAGCGCACCAACGCCTGCGGATAAAGAACGTTTTGGGGATTCGAGATTTGCCACAAGCTTCGGCCGGAGCGGCGACACGACGACATTGCACGAGCGTTTCGCATTGTGAGCCGCCCGTCGGCGTATTTCGCCGAAAATCAATACGAGCAGCGATCCGGGCTGATGCGAACCTCATGTGTTGAAAGGGGTAAAATTATGATCAGAAAGACAAGTTCGATAACAGGCTTTTTGAGAGCGGGTTCAATCATTTTCGCGAGTAGCTTTGCCCTCGGACTCTCTGCGCTCGCCGGTCACATGGATTTGCCGGAGCAAAACATGATTTCCAACAACGCGCTGCAACCCGGTGGGACAACAGAACAAACGCAGACAGACTCGCAAACCGCGCCCCAGCCTGCAGACCCAAGCGAAGCTGCGGTGGGTATCGGTGACGACGTGCTGACAGGGACCTGGGCTACCCTGGGTGATTTCAACAGTGACGGTCACCCGGACTACGTGCTTCGAAACGGCAGCACGCTTCAAACAGCGATCTGGTATCTCAACAATAATGTTTTTATCGGCGGCGCTCTCGGGCCAAGCATCAGAGTCGGCTGGAGCCTCGATGGTGTCGCGGATTTCAATCGAAACGCGCATCCGGATTACGCACTGTTCAATCCCGGTACTGATCAAACAGCGATTTGGTATATGTCAGGGCCAACACGCGTCTCAACCGCGTTTGGGCCAACCCTTCCCGATGGCTGGGAATTGAGGCAAACAGCTGACTTTAACGGCGACGGTTTTCCGGATTATGTACTGTTCAATTCGACCAGTAACCAAACGGCGATCTGGTATCTGAACAACAACGTTTACGTTAGTGGCGCCTTCGGACCAACCCTTCCAGTCAACTGGAGCCTGGTGGGGGTAGCGGATTTTGATGGCAACGGCCATAGAGATTATGTGTTGTTCAATGTCAGTAATCACCAAACAGCGATTTGGTACCTATCAGGATCGACATTCATCAGAGGCGCGTTTGGTCCGACCATCCCCAGTGGGTGGGCGTTAGTGGCTACTGCGGACTTCAACGGTGACGGGCATCCGGACTATGTGGTTTATAATCCCGCCACTCGTCAGACAGCTATCTGGTATCTTTTTAACAACATTTTCGTTAGTGCAGCATTAGGCCCATCCCTTCCAGCCGGTTGGAGCTTGGTCGGGCCGTGAAACCGGCTTTGCCTGCTTGATGTAATGAAGTTAGAACTGAACAACTAAAGCGCAGCGACCTAGCTGCTTTAGTGATTGTTTAGGACCGTTTGCGGTGCGGGTTTCGTTGTTTCAAGCTCTGCGCTCACTTTCTGCAGGCCCGTAGTAAGTGCTTTAATCTGCTTTTGCTGATGCGTGGCCGTCGCTTGCAACTCCTGCTTTAGGTGGGCGATGGTCGCTTCCTGTTCCTCCATTTTGCTGTGCGTTTTGAGGAATTCATTGAGCAACATCGCGTTCACCTGATCGTAGCGCACGCTGTAGGGCTTTCCTTCCGCGTCACGCACTACCAGGTCGGGATTCACTTTTCTACCTGTTCGGCCACAAGTCCGAACTGCGTAGTGCCTGTCGGATCAATTTCTTCCTTGTAACGGAAGGTGACTGGCTTTAGCGCCAGGAGTGCGTCGCTCGCTTTGTCCATCGGTCTGATCTCTTTCTTAAAGCGCTTTGAGGACATGGTGGTTCCCAGCTTGTTGTTTGAGTTAATGAGGACCGGGATTCCGGTGGCAGAAGTCTGGCCAAAGATGCTCTTGATGTAACAGGCGTCGCTTTCGCCAGCAACGCCCTGCATCCCTGCGCCAACATAGACGTTATTTGAACCCGTTGTCGCACTGGCGCCGGCGCCGCTGCCTAATGCAACGTTGTTGCTGCCGTTAGTGTTGCTAAGGAGTGCAGCAATACCGATAGCCGTGTTGTCGCCGCCTTCTAAGTTGTAAAAAAGCGCGTATACTCCGTTGGCCGTGTTACCGATGAGAGTCCCTGCGCCAATCGCCGTGTTCAGTTTGCCGGTGTCGAGGGTGTTGAGCGCAAGCCAACCAACTGCGGTGTTCGCAACACCGGTGGTGAGGCTAAAAAGAGCGGCCTGCCCTTCTGCCGTGTTGCCCTCGGGATAGCCTCCATCCGGTGGCGGATTTAACGCCTGCGCGTTTTGGATAAGCGCAAAGCAGACAATTGAAAATGAAATTAGAACTGGTGGAATGCTTGTTTTCATATCCGGAGAGTTTCGGAAACATCTCGCCAGGTTGTCGAGGCAATTCGCCGCAAGCTTACTACTCTTTGCACCGGCCTTTTTACTCGGACATCTCAATCAAATTGTCAGCCGCACCATAAACGCGAATCGCAGCACAATGTGAGAAGATAGAGAATTTGACGTAGGCCCATTGCAGCTCCACGTCGTGCATTGCATACTCGACACGACGTATGCGAGGGGATTCCGATGAGCTCCTTCTTCAATGAGTTGAAACAACGGAAGGTCTATCGCGTCGCGGTGGGCTATGCCATAGTTGCCTGGCTCGTCGTCCAGATTAGCGCGACGGTCATGCCCGCTTACCACGCGCCGGAGTGGATTTTGCCGCTTTTCATCACTGCAGTGGCGCTTGGTTTTCCAGTGGCGCTCGTGCTCGCTTGGGTTTTTGACATAAAAGAAGGCGCGATTAAGAAGGCTCCCACTGTCGCGACCCTTTCCGGTGCCAACAAGCGTCGAGTCTGGCTGCTCGCCGTCGTGGGTTTAATCATCAGCTCGCTTCCAATCGGTGTTTACTGGCTGTGGCATCCGTGGCGCAAAGCTGTTTTACAACCAGCGCCTGCGGCAACGCCAGCAATCCTCGAAAAAAGCGTTGCCGTGCTGCCGTTTGAGAATCTAAGCAGCGATCCGGATAACGCCTATTTTGCGGACGGTATTCAGGAGGAAATCCGGACGCGCCTCGCCAGGATTGCGGATTTGAAAGTCATTTCGCGCAATTCCACACAGCGGTATCAAAGCAAGCCTGGCAACCTCGCGGAGATCGCGAAGCAGCTCCGTGTAGCGCACATCCTTGAGGGTAGCGTCCAGAAAGCGGCGGATCAGGTTCGAGTCAATGTTCAGTTAGTTAATGTTCAAACGGACTCTCAGCTCTGGGCCGAGACCTATGATCGAAAGTTGAATGACATCTTTAGCGTCGAGAGCGAAATCGCCAAAAGAATCGCAGAATCGTTGCAAGCGAAGCTGACCGGTCGTGAGGAGCAAGCGTTGGTTGCTAAACCCACAAACAATCCCGAAGCTTACGATGCCTATTTGCGCGGGTTGGTTTTTGAAGCACGTAGCAACTATTCGAGCGATGCCCTGCTGAAAGCCATCGGTCTTTATGAGCGGGCGGTACAGCTCGACTCGAATTTTGCCATCGCTTGGGCGCGGCTTTCTGGTGCGAATGCGCTTCTTTACTTTAACCGTAACGACACAACTGCCGCTCGCCGCGATTCAGCCAAAGTAGCTTTAGAAAATGCGCAGAAACTGCAGCCAAGCTCGCCCGAAACCCTGCTCTTCGTGGCTTATTATCAATATTGGGTGCAGCGCGATTACGAGCTGGCCAAGACCACCTTCGAGCGCGTCAGCAAAATGTTGCCAGGTAGCGGCGAGGTCTCATACGCCCTTGGCGCAGTTGCCCGACGCGAGGGACTTTGGGATGAAAGCGTTGCTTACTGGGAGCGGGGCCTCGCCCTCGATCCGCTGAACACCGCGTTACTGACTGAAGTGGCATGGACTTACGCCGCGCTCCGACAATTTCCGACAGCGCTAAAGCTCTACGATCGGGCACTGGATATCGTCCCTAATGAGTTATCTCTAATGGCGTTAAAAGCCAGCATCTACCAGGCCGAAGGTAACCTGCAAGAAGCCGCTAAATTACTGGTCCAGGTAAACGGACAAACGAATTCGGACGCGGCTGTTCGCATCAAGCTGGCCCAATTGAGACTTGAACGAAATCAAACTGAGGCCGCCCGGTTCGTGCAACCCCGACAAGCTCGACTCCACTTTGCTTCTGGCATCGACAAGGGTATCAAGCAGGGGGGGCTGGCGTTGATTCAGCGCGTAGCCGGCGACACCACATCAGCAAAAGCTGCCGCTGAACAGGCGCGCAACACGCTTGAACCGCTCAGCAAGGATCAACCAGATAACGCCTTCGTTGCGTCGGCGCTGGCCGTGGCTTACGCCATACTCGACGAGAAGGGCTCAGCCATCAACGAAGCTGAGCGGGCAATCAGGCTTGTGCCGAGTAGCAAAGATCGGGTGTCCGGACCCGGGTTCGAAGAGAACCTGGCGCTTGTTGAGATGATTATTGGCGAGAATAGTCGTGCGATCTCAACTCTCACGCGGTTGTTACAAACGCCGTATGGTGGCTGGCTTTATAGCCCAGCGCCCATCACGCCAGCTCTTCTTAGGCTCGACCCACTCTGGGACCCTTTACGCGCCGATCCTGCTTTCCAAAAACTCTGCCAAGAAAAGCAACCGTGAACCTTCCAGCTTCTGCGAGGCTGGAGGCAGAGGCGGTCATTGGAGCGCCGTGCTGACTGATTGTTTCACCGCGCCAGGATAAGTCCCCGTAAATTCTGGCTGCTCCCTCGCAGCTTGTTGCACCGATTCCAGGTGACAAAACACCGCAGCATTTTTTCGAACGAGTCGCGCTGTTCTGACGTCGACGACACGCCCTAGTCACGATGCGATTGCCGCGCAGAAGTTGATTGGACAATCTTAAATGTTTAGTACGTCCGCGGAAAGTGACAGCAGCGTTACCTTTCCGGTGCAACACACCAACCCAAATGGTTGTCGATATTATCGTCATGAAAATCGTCATCTCAGTGCTGAAAGGACTTCCTGTAAACATGAAAACTACCAATTCCCTGCGCGCTCGCGCTTCTCGTTTCTTCAGTGATCGATACGCCTATAGGGCGCAGCCCAATTATTTATCTGAGCTCGTCGCCTTCGGAGTGATTGCAGCCACCGTCGTATGGCCGGTCCTTTTGTTGGCTCACGCAATGGCAACGACATTGAGATAAGTTCAACTAGGTCGTTTATGAGAAGCAAGATTAACTACATTTCAACATCCACTGCGACCCTTACTCAAAGCGGACTGCTGGCCGAGTTGCTGCAACACCAGCGCCGCAAAGTGATGGAGTTGACCCAGCGTCGCGCACAACGCGAACAGGTGTCGGGCTTCTTTGGGGCTAGTCTCACTTGGTTACTGACGCGCGCTCATGGCATCACCGCTGGTCGGCGATTCCGTCGTGGCTTTGGAGAAGACACTTTGCGGCAGCACATTTGAACCTTGCACTGAATCAACGGTCATGGCTCACCAAGTCGACACCTACGGAGGCCTGCTTCAACAAATTCACAATGACCTGCGGATCCAACATCCCGAGTGGATCCAGCCAAATGGGGAGTCCCCGATGTGTGATTCTTACGAGGGACGGCTGTTGGAATTGCTCGATACCTCGACACGAAAAAGATCTAATAAGACTACCGGGGTTTCAACCGGCATCCTGGAATGCGGACGAAGCCAAAATCGAAACCGCGGCAAAAGCGAATTGAAGCGCTTAGTGCGGCCCCACAAAGAGTGAGCGCACAGTTGCGTAATATAAAGTCACCGTTGCCGGTTAGACCCCAACAATGCATTGCCGACTGAATCGGAAGCCTTAGGGAATGAGTTCCCAAGTATCGTTGAAATATCCGTTGTTGTCTTGTCCGCCGAAGAGAATCGCACGGTGTAAGAAAGCGTCATAGGTCATACCGGCCCCTTCGCGTGCTGGAGGTGACTGCAGTGTAGGCAGGTGTGTCCAATTGGAACGACCCCGCCCCCCTACCCATGCGCTGGCGACCTCACGCCATTATTATAGCATGAGTCCTCCTCAGTATCGGACTCGTGATGAGTGCGTTCGCTGACTTATTGTTATCGTCGATTCTAGTCCTCAGTGATAATGCCAAAGAGACCGTGTTCTTCGTCGGCGATTCCAGCGGTGAAAAAGACTCCGTTGCCCAGAGGGAGAAGATCCCACAGGCCGTCAAATTGGAGGGGCGTTCCATCGGCGCGCATGAGCGTCTCGATAAAAGTGCCCGTGACTGGATCGTAATTGTTGATGAGGCCGTCACCGAAATTGCCGACCCAGAGTTCGCCATTCACAAGCGCAAGTCCCCATGGGGCGTTGAGGTTGCCGTTTGAGATCAGGCGCCTGAGGAAATTGCCGCTGGTATCGAACACATTAACAAAGCCAAAGCCAGGCCCAGGGACGTCATCATGTTTGGCGTGATCCTGCTTGGCATAAGTCACAAAAATTTCGCCATTGAAATTCCGGATCCCAAACGGCGCGTAGCCCGCCGGAAGATTTGGATCGACGAAGCCGCCCGGATTAACCTGGTGAAAACTTTCATCATAGGTTTCGACCTTGCCTGTGTGGAAATCTGTTACATACAAAAAATTGTGACCGTTGGCCACACCTAGTGTCGCGCCTTTGTAGACGGCGCTGTTACGACCACGGTTCCTGCCATTATCAACCGCGATAATCGCGTTTGTCTGGTCCAGGTTCGGGTTCCAACCTGAAATGGAACCGTCTTCACTGGCAAAAATAAAGAAAGCGGGCGCCGAGTTTCCGTTTTTTGTCACTTGGAAGAACGGCGTGTTGTTAAAGACGACACCAGTGGGATTTCCTGTTCCTCTGTTTCGCGCGGCCGTTGGGATCGTCACGACCAGCGAGACGGCAGTGCCATCCTGATGGTAAAGGGTGGAAACACCGGTGCCGTTATCGCTAACCCAAATCGTGCCGTTTGCCGAGGCTGCCATACCCCACGGATTAACAAGATTTTCATCGACGTGCTGCGCAACACCGGCGATGTCAGATTGGAAATTCGTCCACGAATACGTGTCCGCTTGCGCAGATGCAGCTGTTAGAATTGCCACCGCAAACAAAGGCAAGGCAATTTTAATGTAAGGAGAAGTTGTTTTCATAGGTTTAATGATTGTTTTATGTAGGGAGAATCGCACCGATCGGTGCTTGGCCGCGTATCGGAAAAGTAACGCCGTTGTTACTTTTCCTTCCCGAGTTGGCTCGTAAATATGTAGTCGCATCACTGCGTAGAGGCGCCTTGCCGACAATGCCCGTGGCAAACGGCGAACACAGCGTCGTGGCTACAGCAGGGTGTAGAGATGGCGTTCCAAGCGCTGTGTAGGCGTGGCCGTCGGAGGTGTCTCAGCGGTGCTCACGCGAATCGATGGTATAGCCTACATGGCGCACCGTGTGGATGAGCGGAGGATCGCCGATTTTTCTTCTCAGGCGTCCGATGAAAACCTCCACCAACTTGGTGTCATATTCGTGTGGGTGTTCCCATACTCGCTCGCATAACTCAGTACGTGTGAACACGCGGCCCGGTTCCCGCATCAGTACCTTTAGCAGCATCAGCTCGCGCGCAGACAAATGAATGTTGCGTATGTCGCGGTGCACCTCATGGCTTGCCAGATCAAGCGTCAAATCAGCAACACGAAGCTTAAGTACTGGTTCTTCCGGGTACCGTCGTCCCAGCGCAGTTACGCGTGCCACCAATTCCCGCATTGCAAATGGTTTTGGCAAATAATCATCGGCGCCGAGTTGTAACCCGGTAACACGGTCCTTTACTTCACCGCGTGCCGTCAACATCAGTACACGACTGGTAAGATGCTGTGCACGCAGATGCCGGAGGACTTCGAAGCCATCGATTCCAGGCAGGATAATATCCAGCACAATCAAATCGAACGGCGTCGCCTTTGTTTTATCGAGAGCTTTTTCGCCGTCATGGACGACGATTGGATCGTGCCCGGCTTCCGTCAATGCCGATGCAATTTGCCGCGCTAATCCAGTGTCATCTTCAACAACCAGTATATGCATATCTTTCCAAAGCAGGGATGGACTTTAAAACCGCGTTGTAAGTTGAGCTGCAACCAGGTGATTGTCTCTCCCCTGGCCGGTGGTTTCGTGTTGATAGCTATACTGAAGCTTCAATTGAGTATGTGATGTAAAGCGATAACCGGCCGCCAAGTCAATCCGCGCGAGATCGTCACTCCAGCGAACGCTTCCGCTGTCTGGATTACTGACATCGCCGAAGAGTTGCTGGTTCCAGCGAATCGCGCCGAAGAATTGTGGCGTAAATTTGTATTTCGCTTCGACGTAGTAAGCAAAGGTGTCTGCGTTTCCCACCCGGGGCACTTCGAAACGCGCTTCATAAAACTCGACCCACACCTGTACGTGGCGCCAGGCAAAGCCCGCGTCTTGTCCGAGGACAAATTCCCGGTAATCGCCGATGTCGCGCCCAGGCGGAAGCGTAGTTTCGGCTTCACGGCGAAAATATGGGCCCTCGCTCGCTGAGAAACCAAGATTCCACGCCTCGTTAGGCCGGAAACCGAGACGCCCACTGAACGTCGGATGCTCAAAGCCATTCTCGGTAACGTTCCAGGATTCCGGACGCGACGATAACGAGGCATTCTTCATTTCCACAGCGTAATCAAATCGATCCAGCCGGCCAGATACAGAAATGCCACTCGCATAACTAGGACCCCAGATTACCGGATTGAACGCATACTTTTGGTAGTAGTAGAACCCGTAGACGAAGTCGAACAGCGAAAAGGGCGCGGACTTGTCCCGGATGGACGTGAGGTTTTCGTAGACTAACGGCGCATTGATGAATGGATTTTCCCAGGAGAGATGCCGGGGAATCCAATTGCCGACGACCGTGGCGAATTTGCCAATCTGCAACGTCAAGCGACCATCGTCCCAAGGCGTCACGCGCAGCGCATATTCGTCGAGCCGAATTTGGGCGCCGTTATCGCTCGGGTCAAAGCCGCGATCGAGCCGCGATTGCGAAAAGAAATAAATGTGAGAGCCGACCTGTGCGTCGAGAAAGAGCGTCAAACGCGGATTAAAAAGCGTGTCGATGCTGCTGTCGATCAGACCAGGCGCCGGCTGCTCGAAGTGATAGATTTCCAAATCGAGAGTGCCGCTCAATCGGGCCCGCAGATTATCGTGAAATGCTGAAATCGTAAGCGCGGTGTCGAGCCGGTCGAAAAAATCATCGATGTCGAATGCGCACGCCGTGCAGGCAAAGGCGCACAGGCTAAGGACGCGCAGCTTCATGCAACTGCATTAACCCCGTCCGAAGCAGGAAAGCGCACTTCAAATTCAGTCCAATCGTTTTCCGAGCGAACCAGACATAAATCGCCGCCGTGCAGTCTGGCGAGCTCGCGCGCCAAATTTAAACCGATCCCGTGGCCCGACGCGGCGGACGGCGTCGAGCGATGATGAAAGCGCTCGAAGATGTTTTCAGCGGGTGGAATGGTGCGGCCCGTGTTCCCAATCTTCAGCACAACGTTCCTGCTCCCGCAGGCGCGGGAGGCGCTGACTCGAATCAGCCCACCGGGCCGATTGTACTTTCGTGCGTTCTCAAGGAGATTTTGCACAATGAGGGACGTGTACCGCTCTTCTCCGGCCACAAATAAACCGGTGGTAAATTCCTTCTCGATTTTCACATCAGGCGAATCTGGAAGCGCGCTAAGATCGTCAAGCCACTCATCAACCAGCTGACTAAGATTGACCGGTGTGGACGCAATTTGAAGATGTCCAGCATCCATGCGCGACAAAAGAAGCAAGTCGTCGATCACGCCAGTCAAACGGTGCGTTTGATGGAGAAGGGCGGATAGCTCCTCATAAACTTCCGGCTTAAAACCTTCGCGCGTCAGCAATATTTCCAGGCCGATGCGAAGAACCGTGACCGGGCTCTTTAACTGATGGGAGGCATCGGCAGAATATCGGGCCGACCTTTCCAATTCCTGCGTGGTCGAAGCAAGCGCGGCTTCGGCGCGTTTTCGTTGCGCGCGATTTTGCTCCGAATCCAGCGCAAGTTTTTTTACTGGGGCTGAGAACCTGAGCGCAACCACGTGGCTTGCGACGAAACCGCCTAACAAGAGCAACGCGCCGGCGCCGCCAATCTGCCAGCGGAGGCGATGCAGCTGAGCCATCGAATAGGCCAGCGGATAAACGCAAATTTCGTAAGCCGCTGGAAAAAGCGATCCAGGATTAAGCCGCTTGTAAAATAAGAGCTGAGGCGCGCCGTCGACATTGACGCGAAAGTTGTCTTGCTCGCGATCAGAATTTGCGACCGCACTGGCTATTTTTTCGTTGAGCGATGCTTGTGCAGATTTCGGGAGCGAGGGCAAATGCAATTGCCCAGTTACCCAGACGCCACTTCTCATTCCCACCTCAGCGTTTTTCTCTTCAAGCTCAAGCGGTTTGAACCCGATGACGAGTGCCGAGATCACGTCGCCCGTGTAGCTCGAGAAGATCGGCACAGCTATCACTTCGTCGATAGTTCCTCCGCCGGTTTCAGTATTTTTCCGGATGTAACCGGTTTGTTGCGTGTCGGGCAATCTGCTCAAGGCCAGTTGCCTTTCCGTTTTCGCATCAAGTTCACCCACGTCGTACGGATTTGGCGGCTTAATGACCGCGCCTGTGCTGTCGAGAAAACGATAAAATTTCGCGTGTAACGATGGGGCCGCCTGTTCGGGCGGCGGTTCGTCGCCTTCCATTAGGTCGCGCAGTTCGTCTTTTGCGCTGGGATACAACAGGTCGATTGCATTGTCTTCCATGGCCGCATGGATCCGTGGCTTGGCCGCAAGCACGTCACAGCGCTCCGCTAACGCTGCGTGGCGTAATTCTTCGAGCCTATGCAGCGAGGAAAGCTCCGCTTGGAAATTCTCCTGTAAATTTCGTTCCGCGTCCGCTGTGACTTTGCGCTGTGCCAGGTAGAAACCAAAAGCAGTCAGCGTTGCGACGATAACCATTATGGCGGTGAACAGCCGGGTTCGAAAGCTTGCTACACCTTCGTCTCTGGCTTGAACCGCCGATCTCATGGGAAATCGATGTGGAGCGTCTGGTCGTTTTTCAGTTCCACGGGTTTCTCGCGCGTGGTCCTGCTGTCGATCCAAGCCTTAAGCGTGTAACGACCTGCAGGAAGTCCGCTTAATCGAAAGTGCCCGTCGGTATCTGTCATCACAAAATACGGCGTATTCAAAACCAGGATTAGCCCGCGCATATGTTCGTGAATGTCGCACCGTAATGTGACCAGACCCAGCTTATCGAAAACTTGTGTCGGAATAGGACGTTCCTCCGGGCGATAACGGCCGAGGTCGAACCGTTTCGCAGGCGAATAGGAAAAGATGTTGTGATAAGTCTCGTCGAGATTCGGGAATTCAACCTTGGTTCCAACCGGGACTGGAAGAAGCGCTGGGACGAACGTCAAATCCTTTTGCGCGACCTGTTTCGTCGGCAGCGAAGCTAGTTTCGGAAAAGCACCGTCGAGGTAAACTACCGCGAGGGGAGGTTGAGTGGAAAGTACGCCGCCTTTGGTGACGATCTCGTAGCGTTTTGCCTGGACCGGAGCCGTATGTGATTTCGGAAGTTCTACACGCCCTTCGACAACCGCGCTCGCCCAAAGCGCAACGGGCATGATGGAAAATACTGCGTTAAACCACAGTAACCCGCGTAAGCGCATTTTGCTTCCAGTCTAGCAGCGTTTCACTGACCGGAAAGCTTTTGCAGAAGCATGACGGGCCGCGCGATTCCCGAATTAGGTTTTTGGCCGGTTGGCCGCCATAGCGGGGAGAGCAAAGAAAATCGTAGCCATCAAGCTCCAGAAAATTCCAATGGCACACGCAATACCGAGACTGGTGAGCGCTGGGTTTCGTGCAAGGGCGAGCGAGGCGAACCCGCTCACTGCCGTCAAACCAGCGAGCAAGACGGGCTTCAGCACGCCGGCAACGTCATGCTCAATCTCCCGCGTCTTTTGCCAGACCAATACAACGTATATCCCGTAGTCCACGCCGATTGCTAGTACGAGGCGGAACGAGAGCACATTAAGAAGATTCAAATTGATGTGCAGCAACTTCATCGAAGCGATCATTGCTCCAATCCCGAACGCCAGTGTGATCACCTGGATCGTCCACAAACGAAAATCCCGGTACAAAAGGGCCAGCAACGAGATGTCGAAGATCGCCATCAGCGCGCTGATGAGCAGGAGTTGGTGATGCGACCACGGCAGCAAATCGGCGAGCGCATAACTCCACCCCGAGAGAATCATCGGAACCCCGGGTACTTGCAGGTCGCGTTCCAGGTCTTTGCTTTGGGCGTGGGCTGAGATCGGTTGGTTCGTTGTAACGAACCCCGTAGTCAACGCGGGATCGTGACCAAAGTAGCGATCAACCAGGAACCACCAGCTGGATGATTTTGGCAGCTGATCGCGCCAGTTCGGCAAGGGAACGTTGGGATCGGTCAGGCGTTTTAAGTCGTCAAGCAGGGTGAACGCTGGCGCGAACGAATCGCGGCTGAATCCTTCAGCATCGAGAGTTTGGTCTAGTGTCTCGCGTGCTGCTGGGAAATTGATCGCGCTCAACTGTCGCCGATTTGTCTCCATCCAATCTGGTGAAAGACAAAGCGCAGCCGGAGTGGAGAAGCCCTTGATCTTTCCTGCTGCCTGGAGTTCTCGCCAATGGGCGACAATTTTCTGCCAGTAATCGTGCAGCTCCTGCGGATTCGCCGAGCGCACAATCGCCAATACCGGCTCCCAGCGTACTGGCATTTCATGCATGATTGCCTCCAGCGCCTGACTTGCGCGAATGTTCCTGGGTTGCAGCGAACGTGTGTTGGTCTCGAAATGAAGCGGCGGATTTGGCGAAAAGCCGATCGCAGTCAGGACTAACAAAAGCACAGTTGAAAAAAGCAGCATCGGCACGGGCTTTCGAACGATCCAGCGCACATACTTTCTTACGCTCTCGAAAAGCCAATCATGAGGAATTGCCTGTCGCTCGCGAACAAACAAAAACAAAATCGAACACATAAAGAGTCCGGCGACGAAAATGCCGATGGCAATTAGCACGCCCAACTGCGAGAAAGCCATGGAACCACTTAGAACCAGGGCAAGAAAACCGACTGCTGTGGTGAGTGCACCGAAAAAAATCGCGCGTCCAAGTTTTGCTATCGACGTTGCGATTGCTTGCCGATGCGGTTCTCCATCTGAGCGCGCCTGGTGATAACGTCCGATTGTGAGAATCGAGAAGTCGACTCCAAGGCCGACGAGAATCGCGCAAAAACCGACGCTGATCATGCTCAGTCGCCCGAAAAGGAGTTGCCCGAGAGTTAGAGCAACCAGGCAAGAGAGGAGAAGGCAAAGAGCCATGCCCAGTAGCGGAAGCCATCGGCGAAAACCAACAAAGAAAATTGTGCCTACCAGGAAGACCGAACCCAGCAATGTCGCCACGACGTCGTAGCGCATGCTCAGCGAAATTTCCGATGCAAAGGCCGAGCGACCGGTCACGAGGACCTGCAATCCCGAATGCGATTCGGGATTCCATCCCTCGGCGGCGATTGCGCGAAACTTGTTTACTTCGCGCATCAAACGCTGGCATTCGAAGGCGCTGATGGACTGCTGATTCGTCACCACCAGGAACACGCGCATCGTGCGATCTGCCGACGTGAGCGGTTGCTCCTGCTCAATGATCGTGCTTTCTGCAAAGGGTTTCAGCGCTGGCGCGATCAGACCGAGGGGATCAAAGGAAAGCTCGAACTCCGGACGCGGTGAGCCTGCTTCGATCTGTTCGCGCAAGCGATGAAGTCGATCGCGAATTTTCTCCGGTTGCAGGACCGCTATGGTCTCACGGAAGGCGTTTGGCTTCAGATTGAGAAGTAGAGGTACTGCGATTAATTGAAGATCGCGGATTCCATCAGGGGCGGACATTGGCGAACCGGAGAGCACGCGCGTGCACCAGGGCTGCTGTCGCAATCTTTCGGCAAACACTGGCGCAAACTCATCCAGTTTATCCACGTCCTTCGGGTCGCACTGGAGCGCGAACGTAAGCTCCCGCGTCTGCTCAAAATCGCGATCGTAAATCTTGAGACCTTGCACCGACGAAAACTTGCCGGGTAAAACATTGAAGATTTCAGAATCGAGTTGCAGCGACGTCACAAGAATTGCGATGCAGGCAATGGTCAGCAAAGCCACGCTGCCCCATACCAGCGCGCGTCGCTGGGTTATGGTTCGGGCGATGAAATCACTAATGTGCATGAACGGCGGTAGTGTTCTGTAATCGCGGCGGCTTTACAATCGCTGAGCCAAGTCTCTCGTTAACACCGGCCTTTTTTGGCCGGTGAACATGCGAACCCCCCCGACTGAGCCGTTTTCAACGGCTTTTTTAAATTGCTCTAGTACGTAAGCCGTTGAAACGGCTGGCCCCGTTGGCAGTACGATATGCACCGGTCTGAAGGCCGGTGTTAATCAGAATCGGAATACGAACGTCTCGTTGCCGGATGCGTATCGCAGGGTCTTTTGCTCCGGGGCGTGAAGGAATTGATCTCGCAACCCGAGCCAACCGCGCAATTGGGGTGGAGCTTGTCCGACCGGCCCCGACCAGCCTTGGCGGGCCAATCCCCCTTTCACTTCAGCGAAGGTCGCATCCTGCCGCACCGAAAGGAGCGTGACTCCCGGTCCTTTGGAGACCGTTAATTCGAAGTCGCCAGCTCTAGAAAAGCGGACTAATGCCTCGCCAATGAGCGTCGTGTTCGGTGTTCGATACATGAGCTGACCGCTCTTGGTTTGCCATCCGTCTGTTGGCTCGGATAATTCATGGTGTGAAACAGTTGCGCAACTTATTACGCTAAACAAGGTAATCACCAGAAGGGGAGCAAACCGTGTAGCCACGGCACGGTGGGCCGTAAACGGACTCATGACATAACGCCAGCTGTCTCGGCAGATACTGGCGCTTGGTCTTTCTTCGGCACGAGCGAGAGGTGCGGCGCAAACGCCTTCGTGCTAAAAGACACGAGCGATTCGCCAATATGGAAGCGCGGGAATTTTTCCCGCTCAAACACGATTACCTGCCGGCCCGTTTTCGCGAGTAAGATTGCCGCGTTGCTGCCAGCCGGTTCGCCTCCAATAATTGCGACATCGTACATCCCGGCACTCATTGATGTGTTGATGATAGCAAATTATCCAGATTTTTGTAGGAACAGCCTGCTGGACGCTCCAGCGCTGCAGCGCGGCGCGCCTATCGATTTGTGCTAGCTTCTGCGCAAGAAGATGAAGTTGATCGATCGATTTGTTAGTCGTGAGCTGATTGTGAACGTGTTGTTCGCCATCGCCGTGCTGAGCCTTGTGCTAGTCGTCGGAAATATTTTCCGCAAGCTTCTTCCGTTGCTGGTGAATCACGACGTGCCGATGGAATACCTGATCACTTTCATTGCCTACGTATTGCCATTCTCACTGATATTCACGATTCCCTGGGGATTATTGACGGCGATTCTACTCGTGTTCGGGCGGCTTTCCGCGGACAACGAATTGATCGCGCTGCGGGCGAACGGGGTGAGTGTTCCCCGGGTGTGCCTTTCGCTTTGGGGCGTCGCCCTGGCGTGCACTGTGATGTGCCTCTGGCTCAACGTGCAGGTTGCGCCCGCCGCACAGGAAAAATTGCGCAGCACCATTTTCGATCTCGCCACGCGCAATCCAATGGCGCTCTTTGGCAGCGATCAGGTGATCGATCAGTTTCCCGGGCGCAAAATCTATGTTGGGAAAAAAGAGGGTAACAAGCTTGAGAACATCACCGTGTTCGAGCTGAACCAGAATTCGCTGCCGGTGAAAGTGACTTACGCGCGCACCGGCATGCTCGAAGCCGATTTGGCGAACAAGCAAATCCTTATGCACCTCTATCAGGCGCGTTACCAAGAGCGCGACCCAAAGGACCCGACCAACCTGCGAAAGATACGCGACGGAATCAATATGGTCGAAGGCACATTGCCTATCAGCCTCGAGGAGCTTTACAACAAAGAGAAAAAACGGCCAAGCCGATCTGCGTTGTCCATCGAACAATTGCTGGAGCAATTAAAAAGCGAGAACGTACGCGAACGCAGCGCCAGCCGCACCGAAATCAATAAGCGGTTTTCATTTCCGTTCGCGTGTGTTGCGTTCGCGATCATTGGAGTCCCGCTTGGCGTCACGGCGCATCGTCGCGAGACCTCAATTGGGTTCGCTATGGGTTTGATCGTAGCTACGACCTACTTTCTCTTTGTCATCATCGGCGATACGCTGCGTGGAAATCCGCATGTGCACCCGGAACTGCTCGTCTGGTTTCCCAATGTTCTTTTCATCATCCTTGGTTTGTTTTTGTTCCGCCGGCTGGCACGCCAATAAGCATGGATTTGCGCGCAGGCGAATGGGCTAGCGCGACTATGATCAGGCCTCCTCAGGCTTCGGTCCCAGCGAGAGTGAAGGTGCCTCTGCCGGGCGAGGCGCTCGACGTTGGAAGACTGGCATCCGTAATGTGTTCCGTACGTAAACAGCCACGCAGGCCAGAACCAAAACGGACGCATAAGGTCGGATGTGCTTGAGCAGGTCAATCGCCCAGAGCGTTGCTTCGAACTTCTTATCGATCAGCATCACGTGCACAATCATCGCCGTGCTCGCCGCGGAGATAATGAAATGAATGATGCTCAATCTGAAGTTGACTCCCAAGGCGACGGCACTAACTACCGCACCCCAGACGAAGTAGCGTTCATGCATCTGTCCCAGCAACGTGAACATCAGCAGCCACGGAGCGGTGATCGCAATCAGGACG
>Ga0209577_10002565_pt1 | contig 17406 bp, 13 predicted proteins | sample GraSoiAngelo_109_FD_185874 | JGI IMG/M metagenome (GOLD analysis project Ga0209577, IMG submission 185874) | Grasslands soil microbial communities from the Angelo Coastal Reserve, California, USA - 14_0903_12_20cm (SPAdes) (version 2) | ecosystem: Environmental > Terrestrial > Soil > Grasslands...
CGGCGGCCGGAACGGAGCACAATTTGGAGCGGTGGCGTTTCATCGATGCGGGCGCGCGCGAAGCGCCCGAGTTCTTCGGCCGCATGCCGATCCTCGCGGCTGCGGTCGCGACCGGTGGCCCGCAGATCATGATGACCGGGATGTTCGGCCGCGGGCACTTCCAGATCGGCTGGTTCGAAGATATCGACGCCGTGATGGATCTCGACGCCGCGCGCGCCGAGCACATCGAGGTGTTCCGCCGGCCGGTCTGGGGCGGCGGCACCGCCTTCTACGACACGAACGCGAGCGCGTTCCTCAGCTTCTTCATCCACGCCGACCGCTTCGCGACGCTCGACGGCGCGCTCGAGCACTTTCGTCCGGTGATGCGGCGCGCGCTCGATGACCTCGGCCTCCAGGAGGCGAAGTTCGAAGGCTCCAGCGACATCCGTTGGAACGGCCGGAAGCTCGGCACGCTGATCGCGCAAGCGGTGCTCGGAACCAACGTCGTCGGCGGCTTCTTCAACCTCCGCAGGCCCGATCTCGAGTTGTACGCGAAAGTCGCGCGCGTCCCGGAGGAGAAGTTCAAGGACAAGATCATCAAGGATCAGGTCGAGTACATCTGCACGCCGAAAGACGTCCGCGGCAAGGACCTTCCGTACGAGGAGTTCCGCAATGCGGTGCTGGCGGCTGCTCGAAAGGAACGCGAGCTGGCGTTCGACCCGACCGGGTTCACTGCGGAGGAAGACGTCGGCACGAAGGGGTTCGTGAAGACGGTCAGCGCCGACGATTGGGTCCGGCGCGTCTCGTCGAGCCGCTTCCAGGCGCACGCGGCGGCGAACGCCAGAGTCGGATTCGCAAACGTGAAGGCGAAGAAGCTCGTGCGCGCCGGTGTTGAGCTCGACGGCGACATCATCGCGCGCGCGTTCGTAGCGGGAGACATGCACGTGTCGCCGCCGGAAGCGATGGACAACGTGGGCGCTGCCCTGACCGGCGCGCGCATCGCCGACCGGGACGATCTGCTGGCGCGCGTGAAGCGGGTGTTCGAATCGGTCGAGCAGCCCGACGAAGCCGCGGGGATCACGCCCGACGACGTCGTCGAGACGGTGCTGCTCGCTGCGAAGAACGCTCGATGAAGTTCGGCGTGCAGATCCCACAGGAAGGTGTGCCGTTTACCGCGGTGCTGGAGCACGCGCGCGCAGCCGAACGCCTGGGCTACGAGACGATCTTCATCCCCGACCACCTGAACGTCGTGGCGGTTGCGCCGGGGTCACCGGCGTACGAGGGCTGGACGACGCTGACCGGCGCGCTGATGGGGACCGAGCGCGTCAGGGGAGGGCTGCTTGTCGCGTGCGAAGCCTTCCGTAACCCTGCGTGGTACGCGAACGCGTGCGCGACGCTCGACCAGATGACCGGCGGGCGCGTGATCGTCGGGATCGGCGCCGGCTGGTACGAGAACGAGTTCCGCGCGTACGGCTATCCGTGGGCGCGCGGCAGGGTTCGTGTCGAGCGTCTTGCCGAGGCGCTCGAAGTGATGCTGGCGATGTGGCGCGGCGAAGGGTTCAAAGGGCGGCACTACGGGACGGCCGGGTCGATCGATTGCCCCAAGCCGTTGCAGGAACCTCACCCGCCGATCTGGATCGGGGGCATCGGGCCACGGATGCTCGACGTCGTCGCGCGCTATGCGGACGCTTGGAACGCGCCGATCCTTTCGGCCGACGAGGTCGCCGAGCGTGCCGAGACGCTGCGCGCGCGCTGCACAGAGCTGGGACGCCCGCCGGTCGAGATCACATGGGAAGGTCCCGTGTGGATCGACGAGGACGGCGACAAGATCGAGCAGCGTCTCGCGCGCAACCGCGCCAGCGCTAACCCGACCGCGCGCCGCTACGCGCAGGTTGCCGTTGCCGGCACGCCCGAGCAGGTGACGAAGAAGGTGCGCGCCTTCGCCGACGCCGGCGTGACGCAGTTCGTCTGCCACTTCGGGAAGACGACCGACCTGCGCGGGACCGAGCTGTTCGCGCGCGAAGTGATGCCGCAGTTCGCTTAGGCGGGCTTGCGGCCCCAGGCTGCGATGTGGATCGGCCCGATCCCCATGTATTCACCGGCGCGCACAGCTTCGAGCAGCCGGTCGAGATCGCCCTCGGGTATGCCGGCGGAAACGACGAGAGGGCGGAGCTGTTGGAGAGACAGTTCGTGGAGCGTCATCCCTTCCGTCACTCCCTGTCCCACGAACGTTCCACGCACGTCGGCCCCGATGTCGATCAAGCCCCGAGCGGAGAGGCGCCACGGCAGCCGCCGGCCGTATTCGGCATCGATACCCCGGCTCTTCATCCCCGTGACCGCCGCGTCCCACAGCCGGGCATCAAGGAGGGTCAAGTCGTTCTTCTCGCCGAACACCTCGCGACGCAGCGCCCCCATGAAGTCCACGTCTTCCGCCACCAGCCAGCCACCAGGCTTCAACGCAGCGACCATCTTGTCGAGGACGGCTTCTCGTTCGGGGATGTGCTCCAGAACGTCTCGTGAGTGGACGAGGTCGTAGGTGTTCTCCTCGAGTGGCTCGGTGACGACGTTGTGCGTGCGGACCTCGAGGTTCGAAGCTGGCACCCGCGCGAGGAAGCGCGTGTCGAGGTCGGTGGCGACGACGACTGCGGCGTGCTGACTCAGCCAATACGCGATCGAACCGCCACCGCCACCGACCTCGAGGCACTGCCAGGTCTTCTGGACGCCGACGGTTTCGAGAACCCTGATGCTCCCGGGATCTAGGACGGCCTCGAGGGCATGCAGGCGCGTGTGCTCGTCCTCGAGCGACGCGTCGTAGATGTACTCGCTCACGATGGCTCCCCCAACCGCCCGGGTCTATGCTCGCATACCGATGGACCTCCGCGATACGCCTGAAGAAGAGACCTTCCGTCTCGAGGTCCGCTCGTGGCTCGAGGCCAACGCGCCCAAACCGCCGCATCCCGCGCGCGGCAGCGACGAGTCGTTCGAGTTCGGCCGGGAGTGGCACCGAAAGCTGTACGACGCGGGGTACGCGGGCATGTCGTGGCCGCCCGAGCAGGGAGGCCGCGGTGCGTCGCCGGCGCTGCAGGTGATCTTTGAAGAAGAGCTCGGGCGAGCGGAGGCCCCCGGGCTGTCGAATCACCTTGGGATCTTCCACGTCGCCCCGGCGATCATCGCGTTCGGCACGCCGGAGCAGAAGGAGCGCTATCTCACGCCGATGCTGACGGCGGAAGAGATCTGGTGCCAGGGGTTCAGCGAGCCGGGGGCCGGCAGCGATCTCGCGAGCCTCCGGACGAAGGCCGTGCAAGACGGCGACGCGTTCGTCGTGAACGGCCAGAAGGTGTGGACGACGTGGGGCCACCACGCCGACTGGTGCCAGCTGCTCGTGAGAACGGAGCCGGATGCGCCGAAGCACAAGGGCATCTCGTGTTTGCTCGTCGACATGCATTCGCCGGGGATCACCGTCCGGCCGCTCAAGCAGATGTCGGGGGACGCGGAGTTCAACGAGATGTTCTTCGACGACGTGCGCGTGCCGGCCGCGAACCTTCTCGGCGCGCGCGGCCAAGGCTGGGCGGTCACGATGACGACCTTGGCAAGCGAGCGCGCGAGCGTCCTGACGTTCCACGTGCGCACGAAGAAGCAGGTGCGCGACCTCGCTACGCTGGCGCGCGCGCGCGGCAGAGAAGAAGACCCATTGATCCGAGCGCGCCTGGGCCAGTGTGCGATCGACGCCGAAACGCTGCAGCTCTTCAGCTACTGGAGCGTGTCGAACCGCGGGAAGACGACGGGACTCGAAGGGTCGATGGCGAAGCTGCTCTGGAGCGAGCTGCAGCAGCGCATCTACGAAACGGCGATGGAGATCCTCGGACCTGAAGCGCCGCTCCAGAGCGAGTGGTTGCACGGGCTGCTCGACAGCCGCGGACTGACGGTCGCGGCCGGAACGTCCGAGATCCAGAAGAACCTGCTCGCCGAGCGCGCGCTGGGATTGCCGCGCGAACCGAAGGCGCAGTGACCGCGGAACCGAAAACAGTCGCCGACCTCATAACCAGCCGCGCGCGCGAGCATCCAGACAAGCCGTTCCTGCTGTTCGGCTCGGGACGCGTCACGTACGGGGAGTATCTCGAGCGGTGCGCGCGCGTCGCTGGGATGATGCGCGCGCGTCTCCCCGAAGGGAAGCCGCCGCACGTGGGCGTGCTGATGGGGAACAGCCCGGAGTTCCTGTACCTGATCGGCGGAGCAGCCCTCGCCGGGGCCGTGATCGTCGGCGTCAACGCCACCCGGCGCGGCGCCGAGATCGAGCGCGACGTCAACCACACCGACTGCGCGTTCGTCGTCGCCGACGGCTTATACCGGCAGTTCGTGACCGACCTCGACGTGCCGCCGATGGTCGGCTCCGAGCAGATCTACGGCGAGCCGTACGATGGACCGGGCCCGTCCGCTGAGGATCTCTTCCTGTTGATCTTCACGAGCGGAACATCGGGCGCGCCGAAGGCGGTGCGCTGCTCGCACAAGCGGATGCTCGGAACCGGCACGATGATCGCCGAGACCGTCGGGCTGCTCGAAGACGACGTCGCTTACGTTTCCCTGCCGCTCTTCCACTCCAATCCGCTGATGTGTGGCTACGTGCCGACGCTGATCCGCGGCAGCACGATGGCGCTCGCGAGCAGGTTCAGCGTCCGGCGGTTCTTGCCGGACGTCCGCATGTACGGCGCGACCTACTTCCCGTACAGCGGCAAGCCGCTCTCGCACTTGCTGACCGCGCCCGAGAAACCGAACGACGCCGACAACCCGCTGCGCGTCGCGTACGGCAACGAGGGCTCGTGGCGGACGATCGAGCGGTTCGAGCGCCGATTCGGCTGCCGGGTGATCGACGGCTTCGGCCCGAGCGAAGGCGCGATGGGCTTCCCGCGCGCACCGAGCGACCCGCCGGGAAGCGTCGGCCGTCCGCCGGCGCACATCAAGGTGCTCGACGAGAACGGCCGCGAATGTCCCGTCGCGAAGTTCGATCAGGACGGGCGGATCCTCAACGCCGACGAGTGCGTCGGCGAGATCGCCAACGTGGACGGCGTGGGCCGCTTCGAGGGCTACTACAACAATCCCGAGGCCGAGGCGCGCCGCGTGCGCGACGGCATGTACTGGTCGGGCGACCTCGGCTACATGGACGAGCGCGGCTTCCTCTACTTCGCCGGCCGCACCGAGGACTGGATCCGCGTCGACGGCGAGAACTTCCCACCGCATCCGATCGAGGACCTCGTCGAGCGACATCCCGCGGTCTTCGCGTGCGCGGCGTACGCGGTGCCCGACGAATCCGCGTCCGACCGCGTGATGATCGCGGTGCAGACGCAGCCGGGCCGTTCGATCGATCCCGGTGACCTGTTCACGTTCCTCACCTCACAGCCAGATCTGTCGCCGAAATGGCTCCCGACCTACGTCGTGATCACGTCCGAGCTTCCCCGCGGCGTCACCGGAAAGGTGCTCGTCCGCGAGCTCCGTCGCGAGAAGTTCTTCACCCAGCGGGGCGAGGTGTACTGGCGGGAGCGCGGCGAAAGCGGCTTCAAGCCGTTCACGCCCGGCGACGAGAAGCGGCTGCGCGCGGCGTTCGAGGCCACGGGGCGCGCGCACCTGCTGGACCTCTAGCACCGACGGCACCACGTTCAGGTACTCGATCGTCGTCCAGTTCGCTCCATAGCCGTCCGCGATGGCATACGGTGCCGGGCGATGACCAAGACTCCGTACTACACGGCCGCCGGCGGCGTCGTAACCGACGGCGCGCGCGTGCTGGTTCTCTTGCGCCCGTCGCGCAACGAGGTCCGTCTTCCGAAGGGTCACGTGGAGGGCTTCGAGACCGTCGAAGAGGGCGCGGTCCGGGAGACGATCGAGGAGACCGGCTATCCCGAGATCGAGATCCTCGGCGACCTCGGCTCGCAGACCGTCGAGTTCGTGAACCGCTGGTTCGGCAACGACAAGCGCGTGCGCGAGGAGCGCTTCTTCCTCATGAGGCTGCTCGACGATGTGACGATCCAGCGCCCCGCCGAGGACTGGCAGTTCGACCCGAAATGGGTCTCATGGGACGAAGCCGAGGAGATGCTGACGTTCGAAGCAGAGCGCGAATGGGTGCGCAGGGCGCGGGCCCTCTGGCGCGCGCAGGCGTCCCGGGGCTAGCGTTACCGCATGCCAACTGACGACGCCGTCATCCTCACCGCGGTCCGCACACCGGTCGGCCGCATACGCGGCCAATTCGCCTCCGTACCGGCCTGGACGCTTGGAGAAGCGGCCGTCCGCGAAGCGGTGAAGCGCGCTGGCGTCGACCCCGCCGACTACGACGACGTGATCTTCGGCGAGACGATCGGCGGCGGCGGTAACGCCGGCCGGTACATCGGGCTCAGCGCGGGGATCCCACGCGAGGTACCCGGGTTCACGGTGATCCGCGCGTGCGCAACCGGCCTCGAAGCGGTCACGCAAGCGGCGCTCAACATCTGGGCGGGCGTCGGCGACGCGTACGTTACCGGCGGCTGCGAGTCGATGTCGCAGCAGCCGTGGCTCATGCGCAAGCCGTCCGAGCCGTACCCGCGCAAGCCGCCGGAGACGTTCATACCGCTGACGCACCCGCTCGAGATGGGGCCGTTCAGCGTCGGCCTAAACACCGGCGAGAACGTCGCCGAGAAGTACGGCGTCACGCGCGAAGACCAGGACCGCTGGGCGTACCGCAGTCACATGCGCGCGATCAACGCGATCGACGAAGGCTACTTCAAGCGCGAGATCGTCCCCGTCGATGTGAACGGCACGCTTGTCGACACCGACGAGCATCCCCGCCGCGACACCACGTTGGAGAAGCTGGCGAAATTGCCGCCCGTCTACAAGCAAGGCGGCACGGTGACCGCCGGCAACGCGAGCGGCATGAACGACGCCGGCGCCGCCGTCATCGTGACGAGCGCGCGCAAGGCTTCGACACTGGGACTGAAACCGCGCGCGCGCATCGCGGCATGGTGCTCGGTCGGGGTGGACCCGAACTACACGGGGAGCGCACCGATCGAAGCGGTGCCGAAGGTCCTGAAGCGCGCGGGCCTGACCCTCGACGACATCGACCTGATCGAGATCAACGAAGCTTTTGCCGCAATGACCGTGGCCTGCGTGCGGGAACTCGGCTTGGACGAAGAGAAGACGAACGTGAACGGCGGTGCGATCGCGCTCGGCCACCCGGTCGGTGCGACGGGCGCGCGGTTGCTCACATCGTTGCTGCACGAGCTCGAGCGGCGGGACGGCCGCTACGGGATCGTGACGATGTGCGCGGGGGGCGGCCTCGGTTCGGCAGCAGTCATCGAAAGGATCTGAGGATGGGGTATCGGATCGGAATCGACGTCGGCGGAACGTTCACCGACTTCCTCGTCGTCGACTCGAAGGGCGGGTTCACGCTCTGGAAGCACCGCACGACGCCCGAAGATCAGTCGGTCGGTGTGATGGAAGGGCTGCGCGAGCTCGCCGAGCAGCGTGGGATGAAGACGCGCGATTTCCTCGAGCAAGCCGACCTGATCATTCACGGCACCACCACCGCCGACAACACGATGATCGAGCAGACGGGCGCCAAGACGGGGCTGCTCGTCACGAAAGGACGACGCGACGAGATCGAGCTGCGCCGCGGCTACAAGGAGAACATCTGGGACCCGTCTGCGCCGGGGCCGTTCAAGATCACCCCACGGCGATACCGCCTGACGCTGGAAGAGCGCCTCGACTACCAAGGCAACGTGCTGAAGGACCTCGACGAGGACGAGGTGCGCAGGCAGGTCCGGCGCCTGAAGAAGGGCGGCGTGTCCTCGATCGCCGTCGTGCTGCTGTTCAGCTTCGTCAATCCCGCGCACGAGCAGCGTGTGGGCGAGATCATCAAAGAGGAGTACCCCGAGGTAGAGATGGTTTCGCTGTCGTACGACGTGAACCCGTCGGCGCCGGAGTTCGAGCGAACCTCGACGACGTTGGTGAACGCGTACATCGGTCCGCGCGTGAATCGGTACCTGACGCACCTGATCGACAAGCTGAAGGACAACGGGTTCAAGCACCCGCTGCTGGTGATGCAGTCGAGCGGCGGGATCGCGGCGGCACCGTCGGTCGCGGCGCGGCCGATCGCGACGCTGGCGAGCGGCCCCGCCGGCGGCGTGATGGGCGCGTGCGAGACCGCCGGCCTGGCCGGAGTGAAGGACTTCATCTCCGTCGACATGGGCGGGACGTCGTACGACGTGTGCTTGATCCGTGACGGAGAGCCCACGATCAAGTCGTTCTGGAACTGGTTCCACCGCTACCTGATCGCCCTGCCGATGGTCGACGTCGTCTCGATCGGCGCCGGCGGCGGCTCGATCGCGAAGGTGGCCGCGGGCGGGTTGCAAGTCGGTCCGGAGTCGGCCGGCGGGGAGCCCGGACCGATCTGTTACGGGCGCGGGGGAACGCGCCCGACCGTGACCGACGCCAACCTGGTGCTGGGGTACTTGAACCCCGACGGGTTCGCCGGGGGAACGCTCGTCCTGAAGACGGACGGCGTCTCGGAGGCGATAGAGAAGGAGATCGGCGAACCGCTCGGGCTCAACGCCGTCGAGGCCGCGTGGGGGATCCACCGGCTGACCAACGCGCAGATGAATCAAGCGATCGTGCGCGTGTCGGCGGAGCGCGGCTTCGACCCGCGTACGTTCGCGCTCGTGGTGTTCGGCGGCAACGGCGCGGTGCACGCGCTCGCACAGGCCGACGACCTCGGCATCTCACGCGTGCTGATCCCGAAGACGGCGCCGGCGTTCTCCGCGCGCGGACTGCTCGTGTCGGACTACCTGGTCGACAAGGTGCGCGCGACGCTGACCACCGCGGGCAAGGTGGAGCCGGGGAAGCTCGAAGAGATCTACAAGGGCTTGGAGCAAGAGGCGGATGCGCGCGAGGCGACGCACCTCGAGGACGTCTACACGGTGCTCGAGAAGGAAGCCGACGAAGAGCTGTGGCAGGCCGGCGTGCCGACGAAGCGGTTCAAGCACAACCGCTTCGCCCAATGCCGGTACGAAGGGCAGACGTGGGACATCGACGTGCCGGTGAACGGCAAGATCGACACCAAGGAGCTGGCTGCGATCGCGAAGCGGTTCCACAAGATGCACTTCGAAGAGCACACGTTCGACCGTAAGGAAGAGGACGTGATGATCTCGTCCCTGCGCGTGCGGTCGCGCGCGCTGCTGTCGAAGCCGCCGATGCAGAAGGTGTCCGGCTCGACGCAGGCGCCGCGTCAGTCGGGGCACCGCCAGGCCTACTTCGGCAACGGGTTCCTGAAGACCGCTCTGTACGACGGGCCGTCGTTGCGCGCGGGGCAGACGATCAAGGGCCCGGCGATCGTCGAGGAGCCGTTCACGACGATCGTGATCCCGCCGAAGTGGACCGTGAAGCTCGACAAGTTCGGCAACTACGTCGCGACGAGGTAGGGAGCTCTTCATGCCGCACAAGACGAAGACCAAGACCAAGACCAAGACCCCGAAGGTTCACAAGCCGAAGAAAGTGGCCCGGGCGCGCGCCGGCAAGAAGCGCGCGGCGGTGAAGATCGACCCGATCACCGCGGAAGTGATCCGCGGGGCGCTCGAAACGATTGCGTTCGAGATGGCGATCCACGTCTCGCGCACGGCGACGACGCCGATCCTCAACCAGTCGAACGAGCGCAACGCGACGATCATGGACTGGAAGGGCAGGCTCGCCGCGCTCGCGGTCGGCATCCCGCAGTTCATGCTGTCGTCGATGGGCCCGATCCAGTTCGCGCTGGAGTTCTTCGGGAACGACGGGTTCAAGGAAGGCGACGTCGTCGCGTGCAACGACCCGTACCACGGCGGCGGGCACTTGCCGGACTGGAGCGTCTTCAGCCCCGTCTTCTACAAAGGCGAGCTGGTCCTCTTCGCGTCGATCCAGTGCCACCACGCCGACGTCGCCGGGCAGTCGCCCGGCGGCTACCCGGCGGACGCGATGGACATCTGGGCGGAGGGCTTCCGCTGCCCCGCGGTGAAGCTCGTCGATGGCGGCGTCGAGCGCAAAGACGTCATGTACCTTTTCCAGACGAACAACCGCGTCCCGACGTACGAGGGCGACTTGCGCGCGCAGATCGGTGCGGCGCAGCTCGGCGCTAAGCGCTGTCGAGAGCTGATCGAGCGCTTCGGTATCGACACCGTGAAGGCAGCCTGCGACTGGCTGATCGCATTCAGCGAGCGCCGCATGCGCGAGGAGATCGCGAGCTGGCCGGACGGGACGTACGAGGCGGACACGTACTTCGACCACGATGTGAAGGGGAACCAAGACGTTCACGTGCACGCGAAGGTGACGGTCCGCGATGACGAGCTCGACATCGATTTCACCGGTTCGGACGACCGTCAATGGCTGCAAGCGTGGAGCACACAGTGCAACACGCGCTCGATGACCTACTCGCAGCTGTGCTCGATGATCGATTCGACGATCCCGCGCAACCAAGGCTTGTTCGCGCCGATCAACATCACGTATCCAGAGAACACGATCGTGAACCCGCCGGCGGGCAAACCGGTTTCGATGGGGACGCACCACCCCGGCTGCGAGATCGCCGAAGCGGTCGCGGTCGCATTGGGCCAAGCCGTTCCGGAGAAGAGCTGCCCGCAGATCTACAAGGCTGCGATGCCGACGGTTCTGTTCGGTGCGAACCCGAAGAACGGCAAGGTCTTCATCGACCACTCCGTGGACACGCAAGCGACGGCCGGCAACGCCGCCTACCAGAACGACGGCTGGGGCTGTCAGAACGCCGGCTTCGGCAACCTCATCATGGCGACGGCCGAGATCAACGAAGCGATCTTTCCGTCGCGGCACCTCTCGAATGACATGACGACCGACACGTGCGGGCCGGGCAAATGGCGCGGCCAGTGCGGGTCGTTGTGGATCAAGGAAGCGACGACGCCACAGTCGCTGTACACGTTCGTGATGAGCATGAAATACCCGGCCGCAGGCGTGAACGGCGGCGGGAAGGCGACGCCGGACCATTTGGTGATCACGCATCCCGACGGCAGCTCGCAAGAGATCACGCACACCGCGCTGTATCTGCCGCTGCAGGCGGGCTCGAAGATCGTGTACCAGCGCGGCGGTGGCGGCGGCTGGGGCGATGCGCTCGAGCGCGACCCGGAGAAGGTGCGCGACGACGTGCTCGACGAGTACGTCAGTGTCGAGGCAGCCGAGCGCGACTACGGTGTTGTGTTCAAGGGCTCTGCAGACGATTACACGCTCGAGGTGGACGACGCGAAGACCAAGGCGCGCCGGAAAACGATGCGCGCCGGACAGGGGTAACGATGGCCGAGGCATACATCGTCGGCGCCGCGCGCAGCCCGATCGGCAAGAAGAACGGGCGTCTGTCGAAGACGCATCCGACCGATCTGCTCGGTGCCGTGTTGCGCGCGCTGCTGGAGCGCGCGGACCTAGACCCGCTGGTGGTCGACGACGTCGTCGGCGGCTGCGTAACGCAGTGCGGGGCACAGGGCTCCAACGTCACGCGCAACGCGTGGATCGCGGCCGGGTTGCCGTGGGACGTGCCGGCGACGTCGGTGGACCGTCAGTGCGGCTCGGCGCAGCAGGCCGCGCATTTCGTGGCGCAAGGCGTGATGGCCGGCGCGTACGACATCGGGATCGCGTGCGGCGTCGAGAACATGTCGATGGTCGGCCTCGGGACGAACTCCGTGCAGCCCGGCTTCGCGTTCAGCGACGCGTGGTTCGACGCCGTCGGCGGGCACCAGAACCTCTACACGCAGTTCATGGCCGCGCAAGAGATCGCGCGCCGCTGGAAGATCAGCCGTGAGTTCATGGACGAGCAGGCTTTGGAGTCGCACCGCCGCGCGTGGCAAGCGACGCAAGAGGGACGCTTCAAGCGCGAGATCGTGCCGATGAAGGTGACGCGTCCGGACGGCGAAGTCGAAGAGATGACGACCGACGAATGCATCCGGCCGAATACATCGTTGGAGCAGCTTGCCGGGCTGCCGCAGATCCAGGAAGGCTGCCCGGACATGACGGCAGGGAACTCATCGCCGATCTCGGACGGGGCGGCTGCGTTGCTGATCGCGTCCGAGAAAGCAGTGAAGGAGCACGGCTTGAAGCCGCGCGCGCGCTTCCACGCGTTCGCCGTCGCCGGCTGCGAGCCGATCGTGATGCTTCAGGGACCGATCCCTGCGACGCGCAAGCTCTTGGATCGGAGCGGTATGTCGCTCGACGACTTCGATCTGCTCGAGTGCAACGAAGCGATGGGGTCAATCGTGCCGATGTGGGAGAAGGAGTACGGGATCGACCACTCCAAGGTGAACGTCAACGGGAGCGGCATCTCGTTGGGACACCCAGTCGGGGCGACGGGCGCGCGCATCATGACCACGCTGTTGCACGAGCTGGAACGGACCGGTGGGCGTTACGGGTTCCAGACGATGTGCGAAGGCGGGGGACAGGGCAACGCGACGGTGATCGAGCGGCTGGACTAGCGGGGCCTGGGCGTGGCGTTGTCATGGATGCATGACATATGCGCCACTTATGACAACACCTCGGATCAAGCCGGCGGCTTGGTCTTGCCGAGGCGCGCGACTCGAAGGGCCTCTCGGAATCCAGCTCGCGAGTAAAAGTCCGCCATCGCTCGACCGCTGGCTCGAAGACCAGGAAACGTCGCGCCTGCCATCGCTTCAGATTTGTGGTGAGCAGTGAAGGCTCTTTGAACGGGAACCGAAGCGATTCCTTGTCCTATTAGCGCCACCGGGAGCCCGGTTGCGTAGAACCAAAAAGTGTCGAGCACGTGCGACCGTCCACCCGCAAGCGAGACGACGTAAAGGGCTATGCCCGCGAGAAAAAGAGTCATGCCGAAAAGGAACCGGCGAGCCTCGCCCACTGTTTCGAAGAGCGTCATGTTCGTCGGTGAACATAGCCCTCAGCTGTCCCCGGGCCTAGGTATTGAGATTCTTTTTTCCGACGCGCGCGAACACCTCTTCCGGGATGGCCGCCGCGTCTTTGTAGATGTGGTGTACGCAGCGTTCGCCGGGCTGCTCGGGTGGATACTCAACCGTCTGCGGCGCGCCGTCCCATTCGATCGGCTGGATCTCGTTGTTCACCGAGCAGTGCGCGCAGTACACGGGCAGCTCGTCCCTATCGAACGTAACCGGGCCCCGCTCTCGCAGAGTCAGATAGTTCTTGGGCTCTGAATACGCGCCCGAGTCGATCAGCATCCCCCCACTCCCGCACCGGAACGACAGCTCGTACTTCTCGTCGTCCTCGCTGAACGCGACGTCTGCGCCGTTCGCTTTCATCCCGCGCGCGATCCCCTCCATGCGCTTGCGCGTGTCGACCGGACCGCTACGCCGCGGCCGCACGAACCGCTCGCCGAGATCCCGCAGCGCTTCCTCGACCGCCGGCTCCCCCAGCCGCCGTCCGATGAACGAGAGCAGCTGCGCGATCCAGTTGATCGAGTAGTCCTTGTTCCGCTCCCAGTCGCCGACCATCAGGTGCAGCAGCTTCTTTGCGCGCGCACCCTCCCCGGCGTCGATCGCTTCCTCGATCAGCTGCGACGTCGGCGTCTCGATCTCGTGGGTATCCATGCCGATTCCCCCTTTTTGACGTGTCGATTTTCCCACGAAAACTGACACCAACGTCACCCACCCCTACACTCCTAACAGATGAGTATCTCCGGAAAGACGGCGATCGCGGGCCTAGGAGTCACCGCTTTCGGCAAGCTTCCCGGCCGGAGCGCGTGGAGCCTCCAGACCGAGGCTGTGAAGCGCGCGCTCGACGACGCCGGCCTCGAGAAAGAGGACGTCGACGGCTTGCTCACCGCGCCCCCGCTGGCAGAACCGCTGCTCCTTCATGCCGAGCAGCTTGGCGGCAAGCTGGGTCTCAAAGCGAACTACCTCTCGCAGAAGTTCATCGGCGGCGCGACGGCGCTCGCCCTCGTCGCGGAGGCGGCGATGGCGATCGACGCCGGCCTGTGCGAGGTCGCCGTCTGCGTCTACGGCGAGAACGCCAAGACCGGCATGCCGATGCTCTTCGGGCGCGCGCAGATGGGTCGCGGCCAACCGCCGAGCGACGACATCGCGTACGGACTCGCCGGCGGACCCATCATGGAGGCACGCGCAGCACGCCGTTACATGAACGAGTACGGCGTCACTGAGGAGATGCTCGGCTCGGTGGCCGTTTCCTTCCGCGAGCATGCCTCGCGCAACCCCGGTGCGACATATCGAGACCCATTGACGATCGAGCAGTACCTCCAGAACCGCTACGTCTCCGAGCCGCTGCGCGTCCTGGACTGCACGATCGGCGCATCCGACGGTGCGGTCGCGGTCGTCGTGACGAGTGCCGCGCGCGCGCGCGACCTCAAGAAGCCCCCCGCGTACATCGCAGGCGCCGGCGTCGCGGCCAACCTCCAAGGCCTGAGCGACCCCGACCACTACACGAGCTACCCCGGCGCGCGCTCATCGCAGACCGCGTACCGGATGGCCGGTCTCGAACCCACCGACGTCGACGTCGCGCAGTTCTACGACTGCTTCACGTCCACCGTCCTCATCACCATCGAGGACTACGGCTTCTGCAAGCGCGGCGACGCCGGCCACTTCGCGTTCGAAGGCAACCTCACGCTCAAGGGCCAGCTCCCGTCGAACACCAGTGGCGGGATGCTCTCCGAGGCGAACCTCGTCGGGTGGAACGTGCTCGCGGAAGGCATCCGGCAGATCCGCGGCGAATCCACGTCACAGGTCGACGATGCCGAGGTCTGCATCGTCGCCGGCCAAGGCGGCTTCCATGCTGCACACTCGACGCTGCTGCTCACGAAGGAGACGCGCTAGATGCCGCACACGCTGACCGAATTGGTCGCCGGCGCCGTCCCCATCGTCGTCGAGGAAACGCGCGGCTACTGGGAAGGGACGCTCGAGGAGAAGCTGCTCATCCAGAAGTGCAACACGTGTGGCCACTTCCAGATGCCTTGGGGTCCGTGCTGTACGCGTTGCTTGTCGCAGGATCTCGGTTCTCAGCAGGCGAGCGGCCGTGCGACCGTCTATTCATTCACGGTCGTCCGCCAGGCCATCCATCCCGACTTCAGCGCGCAGGTGCCCTATGTCTTGGCCGATGTTCAGCTCGAAGAAGGTCCGATCATGACGTCGAACGTCACCGACATCGACCCAGAAGGTGTGTCGATCGGCATGCCCGTGCGAGTGTGGTTCGACGAAGAGCTCGAAGACGCATTCCACGTGAAGCTGAGACTGCCCAAGTTCAGACCCCAAGAGACGACGGAGGCCTGATGGACTTTGCTTTCACGCCCGAGCAGCAAGCCTTCCGCGAGATGCTGAAGGACTTCATCAAGCGCGAGTGCCCGCCCGACCTCGACCGCAAGCTCGACGACGAGGCGCGCTACCCGTTCGAGCTCGTGCCCAAGGTGGTCGAGACCGGGCTGCTCGGACTGGTCTTCCCCGAGGAATACGGCGGCACAGGCGGCGGCGTGATGGAATTCGTCATCGCCGCCGAGGAGACCGCGTACGGCAGCGCCGCGGTCGGCGCGAAGCGCGAGTGGCTGCCGCGCATCGCGAAAGGTGAGATCCGTAGCTGCTTCGGGCTGACCGAGCCGAACGCCGGCTCCGACGCCGTGCACATCGAGACGCGCGCGGTGAAGGACGGCTCGTCGTACGTGATAAACGGTCAGAAGACGATGATCTCGGGCGTCGACGTCGCAACGCACATGATGCTGGCGACGAACACATCGCCGGGCGGCGAGTACTCGGGCATGACGATCTTCATGGTGCCGATGGACACGCCCGGCATCTCGTACCGGCGGCTCGGCAAGATCGGCAGCGAGATCATCGGCGTCTTCGAGGTCTTCCTCGACGACGTCACCGTCGACGAGTCGATGGTCATGGGCGGGCCGGAGATGGCGAATCAGGGATGGCTGCAGCTGATGAAGCAGCTCGACCTCGAGCGCATCATGATCAGCGCGCAGTTCACCGGCATGGCTCGGCGCGCGACCGACGAGGCGATCGCGTACGCGAAACAGCGCAAGCAGTTCGGGAAGGCGATCGCCGACTACCAGATGATCCAAGCGATCCTCGCCGATATGACGATCGGCGCCCAGACATGCCAGCTCATCACGTACTACGCCGCGTGGCTGAAAGCGACCGGCCAAGACTGCAACGTCGCTGCGTCGCAGGCGAAGGTCTACACGACCGAGACCGCGCGCAAGGTGTGCATCGACGGGATGCAGGTGATGGGCGGGTACGGCTACCTGCGAGAGTTCGACATGCAACGCCTCGTTCGGGACTCGCTGCTCGGAGCGATCGGCGGCGGGACCAACCAGATCCAGCGTCTCATCATCGCCAAGAACCTGTGAGGGCCTGAGCATGCATCACAACGTCGCACCAGAAATCAAGGAGCTGTGCGCTGGGATCCGCCAGTTCATCGAACGCGAAGTCCTTCCGATGGAGGACGAGCACCGTGAGCTGATCGAAGCCGGCGAGGTGAACCAAGAATTCTTCGACCTATGCGCCGACGTGATGCGCCGGAGCGTAAAGGCCGGCTATTTCGCCTTGTACATGCCCGAGGACGTCGGGGGAGGGGCGCTCGGCGAGTACGAGATGTGCTTAGTGCGCGAGGAGGTCGCGCGCCAGATGAGCCACCTCTGCATGCTGATGCTGGGGGACCTGCCGTTCGGACCGAACAAGATGCTGTACCACCTCGCGAGCGAGGGCCAGCGCGAGAAGTACCTCATGCCGCTCATGCGCGGTGAGGTCACAAGCGCCATCGCATTGACCGAGCCCGACGCCGGCAGCGACCTGGCCGCGATCCGCACCAGCGCGAAGCGCGTCGAGGGCGGCTACGTCATCAACGGGATGAAGCACTTCATCTCGAACGCGCCGTACGCAGACTTCCTGCACGTGCTGGCGAAGAGCGACGGCGGGTACTCGATGTTCCTGGCCGACAAAGGGACGTACCGCGTCGGCGCCGTGCAGCACAGCATGGGCGGCGACGACATCCAGGCCGAGGTCTACTTCGACGATTCCTTCGTCCCGGAAGAGAACCTGATCGGCGAGGAAGGCAAGGCCTTCCACTACGCGATGGAGTTCCTGGGGAACGAGCGGCTGACGATGGCGTCATTCTCGATCGGGATGGCCGAGCTCGCGAACCGGCTGGCGAAGCAGTACGCGAAGGACCGGATCGCGTTTGGCAAGCCGATCATCGAGAACCAGGCGATCCAGTGGATGATCGCCGACAACGAAACCGAGCTGTATGCGGGGCGCGCGATGACCTACGACGCAGCGCAGCGCGCGGACGCCGGCGAGAACGTGTTCAAAGAGATCTCGATGGCGAAGCTGTACTGCACGGAGATGGTGGGGCGCGTGGTCGACCGCGCGGTCCAGATCTTCGGCGGTGCCGGCTATATGAAAGGCAATACGGTTGAGCGCCTCTATCGCC
>Ga0209577_10002567_pt1 | contig 17402 bp, 15 predicted proteins | sample GraSoiAngelo_109_FD_185874 | JGI IMG/M metagenome (GOLD analysis project Ga0209577, IMG submission 185874) | Grasslands soil microbial communities from the Angelo Coastal Reserve, California, USA - 14_0903_12_20cm (SPAdes) (version 2) | ecosystem: Environmental > Terrestrial > Soil > Grasslands...
TAAATCGGGGACCAAAACCCGATGATCGCGCGCTCTCCTCACAACAAGCAAAGAGGCGGGGGAATGACCCTGCCGGAGATAATGATTGCTTTGGCCATTCTCGGAATTGTTCTTTCTGTGTGTTACGGTTCATCCGTCGCGCTGCAACGTGGTTTTGCCTCAACCACTTCTTGGGCCGACGCCCGAAACAGCCAGCTGCGCGTGCTCGATTCTTTGGCAGCCGATCTCCGTAATGCAACCGCCACTTCATTCACGACAAGTGCGGACGGTCTCACAAATACGCTTCCACTGACGTTGACTATCCCCATGCGTTACCAACCGAATCCAAGTCCTTCTCCCGCTTACGAGACAACCGGAGCGCTTGCAGGTGATCCCGCTCGCTCCGCTCTCCGGGTCGAGCCAGGAGTCTATGCGACCACCGGAAGTATGCAATATAGGGATAGCAGCGGACAGCAAGTGGCAATAGCCGTGACTTATAGATACGGCGCGAGTGGAACCAAGCGAACGATTGTTCGCCAGATTGACTGGCCCTACACTGCGCCACCGACTTCGACATTAGCTTTATCCCCACCATTACCCACGGCTGCCAACACCGCTAGTCGCGAGGTTGGCAGCTTTACCAACTACTCCAGTGCAAGTCTCTCTGACCCAGACAATATTTTAAAGGTGACATTCACAAACGACGATATGCAACTGATTAGCTCTTCGGATACCGCGGTCGTAGTCAGAATTGAGGCGAGTCCCGATTCTCGTCACCCCGAAAAAAAATCAGTTTTGAATGATACGGTATTTCTAAGAGAGGCAACTTTTAAGTGACGAAGTATTTCTGACCACGTCTGGTCAGATAGCGTTCCAGTTAACCATTATGAAAATTCGAAGCAATAGCCAATCGCGCACAGCGTCCGCCCTCGTTGCAGTGATCATCACTATTACGATCCTCGCATTACTGGCCAGCTCTCTTGTTGTGAATGTGAACAATCACCGCATGACGATCAGCCAGGCGTCGGCCTGGCAGGAAGCGTTGGCTGCGGCTGAGGCCGGCGTTCATCAGGGAATCGCCCAATTGGAGCAAGGCTTGGCCCAAAATTCTCTTCCTTTAGCGGGCCCTAGTCCGATAGCTTGGAGTAGTCCGTTTCCAAGCGGCACGACTACATCTACATCGACAAGGGTGTACCTAAACCATGCTGGCGAAGGGCCATCTGGTGCGTCTAACAGCTATGCCGACTATACGTTGACTCTGAATGAAAACACTACGCAGACAATCCCGAGGCCTTACTACTGTATCGTCTCGGTTGGAACGGTGGGACTTCCGGGAGGTAAATCTCTCAGCGTCGATAGCGCGGATGCTGTATTGCGGAAACTAAATCTGCGGACCGCCACCCGAACAGCGACCCGCACGATCGAGGCATGGGTCAAACCGGTTTACACCACACAGGGCCCGCTGAAAACGGATCAACCCATCAATTTAAACAATCATAACATCTTTGTTGATTCTTTTAACTCCGCCGATCCCACTCGTTCTGTCAACGGTCTCCCAGACGCTCGAGATTCCAACGGACATCTTCTGACTAATATTGGACAGTTTGATGCTCCAAATTTCAACGTCCCTCTGTCAGCCAATATCGCTACCAATTCACCATTCGCCAATATCGGTAACGCGAGTGTTTACGGCGATGTCCTTACTAATGGCGGCGCCACTGATGCAAATGGGGCCACGGTTACAAACACGTCTAACGTTAAGGGTCAGATTATCAATGATTATTACGAACCGCTTGAGCCCATTTATGCACCGCAGTGGAGTAACGCAACTGTAAGCGGATCGGTTAATAATTCCAAGACTTACACCGGAGGCACCGCTACAAGTCCTGCTCGTTACCAGGTCGGTACTATCGCAAGTATTGGCAATATAAAACTTTCAGGTGGAAAGCAGGTGACGTTTGATTTCGGCACCACGAGGGGTAGTCCCGATCCGAGCAAAAATTACATCGAACTCTATGTAACCGGAGATTTTACTACAAGAGGGTCAGGCTCAACCGATGGCTCGGTTGTTATCGTAAATGGAGTCAACGTTAAAATCTATGTGGCAGGGGATTTGAACTTCTCTGGCAATGGATTGGTTAATTACAACAACACGGCAAAGAGCTTGGAAATCTATGGAATTAGCCCACCGGATGGAACGACTCAGACCTTTACTCTAGCCGGAAACTCGGACTTTTATGGAACAGTCTACGCTCCGGGGGCGGACTTGAAGCTCGCCGGAGGTGGCGGCAGCGGCGAGTTCGTAGGAAGCTTTACAGGCAAATCAGCCTTTCTTAACGGAACGACGCAGATTCGCTATGACGAAGCGCTCGCTGGCAGTGGGCGCATCAGCAGTTTTAAGATTGCTGGGTGGTTCGAAGACGTTAAGAAAACTGGAACTTTTACGGGCCAATTGCAATTCTAGGCGCTGCGCTCGCTCAGCCCAAATCGAGATGGATTCTGCACCAGCGTCAGAATGGCGTTCGCTTGTGGTCAGAAGCGGCCGCGCCTTTCGGCGGGCAAAGCTTTGGCGACAGACGTCGGGTGCTTCCCGGCGGCGGACGCCTCTCAAAAATCGCTGCCCGGTTTGGGACCTAGAAAAAGCCGGGGCTACGCGGAAGTTGCAGTTATAAGAATCGTCATCCCGTTTTTGCGATCGTTGGCATGCACGACTGGCGAAATTTGCGAGATCCTGGCGGAAACGACTGGCACGGCCGACTGTCCAGCTAGCGGGTGAGGACGCGCTTGCGCTCCTAACATTGCTCTCTGGCGATGGAAACTCGTTATCGGGTCATTGGCGGGGGGTAAGATCATATGTCCTTCTATCTTATTTTCGAATTCGATAACTTGGTCTCATCGACTCCCGGCACACGAAATGCATACTAGCCAATACAGATGGATCCGTTGATCGGTCGAATGGAGAGCGGACTGCGCCTAAAGATTCTTTCGTCTACTCGACGCAAGGATTTCTTCGCTCATTTGAAAGGAGCTCAGCAGGTTCACTTTGCCAATAAGATTGCGGAGCCCGGCAAATGCAGGATTACCAGCATCCATCCGTCGGGAGTTGGGCGTGTACACCCCACACACGATGTCACAATGTATACGGATGAGGCATTTCGTCTGCGACGACGCCTTGCAAAATTGCACAGGAAGATTCTGATCACTGGAAGGATTACTTGATACACGCTTCCCGTCATTTGCCGTAACCGAATCCGCACTCTGGGCTTCCACAGCGCATCCGATCAAAAGCCATCGGGCATTGTTGAAAACTTGATCATCTACCAGACGGTGCGTCTTTGCGGTTGGATATCTTGCTGGCGTGAGGATTTCCGTATAGAGCCAGGGAGGCTGGGATAAGCATCGGAATGACACAGCTATGGAGTCTGCTGTAGCATCGGAGTCGGTTTGGGCAGCATCGGCGTCGGCTTCGGCTTCGACGTCGGAGGGGGCCCCAGCACAGGGGTGGGCTTCGGCTTCGGCAAACCTTTGAGGGAAGAATTAGCTGGAGAAGGCGTTGCGTGTGCTTTTACGACGGCTTCTTCTTGTTTTTTTCTTAATTCCAGCGCTGCTTTTTTTTCATGCTGTTTTTGCAAGAAGAAAACCCAGCCAAGACCGAGAAAAATGACCACAAAAATGGTATACTTAATCACAAAAACCAGAGGAACCGTGAACTATACCCTACCCACCCTACGTGCGTTTGACAGCGTTTTTCTACCATCGTACAGATAATTTTCTTGGGTCGAGAGCCCACAAGGTCCCGCCTTCCCGCTACTGATCCTGTTTTTAGTTAGAAGTCGCTAGATGGTTTGCCAGTTGACCCCGCTGTGCAGCAAACCTGGTGAACGTGGGAAGTTGGCGCGTCGTTGTTATCAACCGATTTCTGCGAGCGCGCGAACAAGAGCGCGCTTTAGCGGGTGTCCTCTACGTAGCTGGCGATACGAAAATCCAGGACTTCCCCCTCACTATTGAGTGCGCGATCATAATGCCAGCTTACGTTTCCGTTCCCGTAAAAAGTCTTGCAGACCATGGTCCCAATAAAATCAGGGTTCCCATTCAAGGTGACATCCGCGCTCGGCGCGTAGAATGTCATGGCAAGAGTACTCGGCGTGGCGGAATTAAGTTGGATAGTTTGTGTCCATTGCGGAACGCCGTTCACGTCACGCGGTGGACTAATACCGTAGAATTGGAGGTTGCCGGCGATTGGGTTCGCGAGACTCGGATTCTGGTTTATAAGGTTATTGTTTTTAACGTCAATATTGCGGTCGAAATAAATCTTAAGGTGGACATTCGGATTTACCGTGATGCCGGCGGAGTTGCCCGAAATATTGCCTGTGACGTGGATAGCGACGTAGGTGTCCGTTCCCGCTGCTGTGGGATTCACTTTCAACGCACCGGTGAGCGACGAAATAACATAATAGACTGGGGCATTTGAGCTTCCGGCAGCCGGTGGCGTAAGCGTTGTAGAACTCGAGACGGCCAACGGCAGCTTCCCCGCTCCGGTCCCAGCCGGTTGGTACGCCCACGCCGAAGTGTCAGGCATATGATAATCGTCGAGATTAAAAGGCACATTATTATCTACAGTTCCGGTTATTTGAGATGAACCAACAATGGTTCCTCCGTTTGTCGCCACATCCCCGTAAAGCATGCCTTTGACAGTTGCCGTGGAGCTGCCGATTTGGAGGGATCCATGACGTGAATCGGGATAACGTGGGTTAGTCGGATCATTCGCGACGAAGACATAGGGACCTTTTCGCGAATCGTAGCTGTCAAGCATGGCGGCGGAGCCAAGGCCGTAGAAGCTGGCAGACGCTTTAATCGCCGCGTCGAAGAAAGGTGTCACCGGGGTGACGATCTGCTCGATCCGTCGCGAGATTTGCGGAGTCGCCCCGATCGCCGCGGGATCATTCCTCGTTCCGAGCGGATCATCCCAATCATTTCCATAAGTGGTTACGAAATGGTCATATTTAAAATCGATTTTGCGTAAGACGCTATCGCCGTTGCCTCGGGCGGTGATATCCTGCATTGCTGTGGAACCCTTCGCAGCAAAGTGGCTATGACCATCATTGATAAGCGTGTCATCCATTCCGGTTCTCTTAAGGCCTGGAAGAGGCATCGTACCTTTGCTTCGAACACGATACCAGCTATTTGCGTTTGGATCCGGATTTGCCCCAGGATGGAAAACTCCTGAGCTGTCGAAATAGCACGTTTCTACTACTGTCCGAGCCTTAAGGTTGTCGCTGCCGAAAGTGGTTACCGGACTCACGTGCGTGGTTCCGGAATTAGTCCATCCCATCCACGGGCTCGGGCTCGGGGTCGGGCTCATCCCGGGGACTGTCTTCCGTAGCTCGGCAAAGGCCATATCACCACCTGCTTCGGCGGCGGAGAGCGCTTCCTTCCATGCTCGCACCTGATTGGATGAACTATTGAGGCGTGTCGTGGAATTGCGCAGAACATTAGCGCCGATAAGTGATACGACCAAAATCGCACCTAACACGCAGATCAAGACATTACCGGATTCGTTGTTGTTGCTCTTAATTTTCATCTTTCGTTGTTAGTTTCTAAAGGGAACGCCGCCGGTTTCTCAGGTAAGCTGTCGAATAAACGACTGTGCCGTTTCGGTCGGCCACGGAAATAGGCTTAAACGTAATCGCCGTAGTAGTGTACTCGGTATTAGCTAATTCTACGTCGACCGTTTCCGGGATTAGATTGTCAGTGCTCGAGGCAATCGTTGTCACGACACCGTCTTCCGTCCGCAGAATGGAAGAGCCGCTTATTTGGTACAGGACTGTACTAATCTGGTTGGTCGCGGTACCATAATTTATGTTGTAATCGCCACTTGAGATAGCCAACCTTGGCGAGCGCGGAGTTCCTATGGTGGAAGGAGTTGCATCCGAATCGGCCGCCTGAATAATATACCTGGGGATTTTCACCGTTACCGTTTGCTTATCAAGGGACGAGGTGACACTAAATCCACGCCTCACATCTCGGGCGAGATAATCTACAATGCGGATTTGCTGCATGTGTGTCGCGAAATAGTTGTCCACTGAATTAAAACTCTTTTCTAGAGCGATTGACGAAGTCAGCGTGACACCCAGGATCGTGAAAGCAATGGCGATCGCGATCATCATTTCTACGAGAGTGAAGGCGCGAATCTTTGCGAGTTTTTTGAGTTTCATTTCTTAGTGCCGTTTGAAATAATGCTGCTTGTCTGTTCGATTCGGCTGCGACCACCCACGGCCATAGTCCAGGAGTCTTGGACGTCCACTTTGAGCAATCCCGTGCCAAGGTCCGTGGCTATCGAGTCAGTGGTGACCGTGCCGTTAGGTGCGCGTGTGAATTTGGTTACTCCGTTGGCTGTCGGATACTTGCTAATCGTGACTACCTCGGTTGCCTTCTTTGAAAAAGGTGCCGGATTAGCAGACGTGTTCATCAGATTCTGCACAAACGAAGTGTTCGTCAGATCAGAGAAGGCGAGATTACGCAAAACCTCGCTCCGATCCTGAACGCTTTGCACTGCGGCGAGTGACTCTTTACTAGCGTCGATGCACCGCAGACAGACGGCATTAAGCTCGAAAATCGAAGCGAAGAAGGTCGCAACCAGCACGACTGCGATGAGCACCTCAGGCAGTGTATTAGCTGCGTTTGTGACGCTCCGGGTCTTATTCATCTTCATAAATGAGGGGATTTATTAGAATTACTATAGCAGTGCCGGTGCCACGGAGGGTTGTGTCTAACACTAGACACGTAAACACCAGAAAAAGTCGAACCTCTGATGTGCAAGACTACAAAAGGCAGCCATCCCCTAACCGATTGCATCCTCGAATCTTCTCCTCATTACGACTTTTCTCGGACGCTTCCTCGCTTCAATCGACGGGTGGCAAAAAAATGCGACACTTTCTTTCTTCGCAATGGGATAAGTCGAAAAACGCGCGATCTTCTTGCTATCGCGTCCCAAATACGCGAAGTAGTCAGCTAAGCCGCGGCACTCCGCGGCCGCACATCGCGGGCTGTGGCTCAGCTTGGTAGAGCGCCTCGTTCGGGACGAGGAGGCCGTGGGTTCAAATCCCACCAGCCCGATTAAACGCGCGGGGTCAAGGCATGAACGAAACCGTCCTCACTACCATTGCGCTTACCGGGTTCACGGTCGCATTTTTCACGCCGCGATTCCGACCCACTGGTTGCCCTTCGTGGCAGCGGGTCGTGCGCAACGTTGGAGTGGCACTGAGCTCGCGCATTGGCACGTGGTTCCCGCGAACCGCGGGAGCATTGCTCATCGGACTCGGTCTATTCTACGTCTGGCGACAACTTTCCGGCCACGCTCACAGCCACACTCACTTATTTTCGAAAGGCGGCCACGGTGGGAACGAGCATGAGCATAAGCATCAGCATGAACTGAAGGAAGCGCTGGCGCATTTTCGTGCCCCGGATATTTCGCGCACCCGCACTCCGACTGGGTCGCAATTGGCAGCCTGTTTGCCATGCTTACCTTCTTACCCTGTGAAGTGTTTCTGCCGATTTACGTTTCGGGAATTCGCTTCGGCTGGGGCCGTTTGTCCTGCTAATCCTTATTCTCTCCACCGCCGCAGTTGCAGGAGTGTTGGTTTTCACCTCTCTGGCCCTGCTCGGAATTTGCAGCATCGGACTTGGTTGGTTTGAACGCTATGAAAGCCTGGTGATGTGATCGCTGCTATTATTAGTTGGTGTGATGGTGCTTCTTTTCGAAAAGTGACCGCGCGATTTGATTACCGAAACTGTTTGCCATCCTACGCAAGCAATGCTTGCGTTTCGCCTCACTGCCACGCCAAATTTATCTTTCCGCTATGGGTTCTCTCAAAAAAAGACGCAAAGCGAAAATCTCCAAGCACAAACGCCGCAAGCGAATGAAGGAGAATCGCCATAAGAAGCGTCTGCGTTACAAGTCGTAACGGCGACTGTGCCGGTTTGCCTCGGCAGACCGGCACAGTAGATTCAGGCAGGATGATGATTGTGCGCAAGCAGGGAGCTTATCTTGCGCTGCTTCTGCTGGTATGCGGCATCGGAAAAATCTCATCCGCGCGGGCACCATCTACGCGATCGCAAAAGGCAACGGCGGCGCATGCGGCATCGAAGCGAGCCGATGTAATCGATGATTCGCTGGCCCTACCTCCTGCGCGAGATTTGAATCTGAGCATCGAGGGTGAACACAAGGCCGAGGCCCTCGCCCATTTCGTCGAAGGAATCGATTTTGAGGAGAACGGCGAAATGGAAAAAGCTGTCGAAGCTTATCGTCAGGTTCTGAATGTCGATCCGGGGCAGATCGAACTGGCGGTTCGTGTCGCGGCGTTGCTGACGCGGGACGATGATTATCCGAGCGCGATTGATGTCTTAAAAGACGCAATTAAGGTACATCCGAAAGCGCCCGAGCCTTATCTGGAGCTGGCTTTTATCTACGCAAAGTATTTGAAGAAGGTCGGTCAGGCGATTGAGTTCGCCAACAAAGCCATCGCGCTGGATCCGCTGAAAATTGATGGCTACCAGCGACTGTTTGAGATTCATCTCACCGCTGGCGATGAAAAAAAGGCGGTCGAAACTCTCGATCGCGCCGCCAAATTGCCAAGCGACGATCCGATTTTCTGGGCAAGGCTTGGCCGACTTTACGGTTCCGTCATTTTGAAACCAGATGCCAAGCCGGTTCCGGAGCAAATAGCGCGTCTGAACGACGTTTTTAAGAGGGCGGCCGCGAAAGGGCAAAACGATGCTGCCGTTTTGAAGGAGGCGGGGGATTACTTCGCCTCCACCCAACAGATCAAGGAAGCGCTTCCGTTTTATTTGCGCGTGCTTGAGTTGCAACCTGACGACGCCAATGTCCGCGAAAAACTGGCGACCGGATTTGTGTTAACAAATCAGCGGGCACGCGCCGTGGAAACACTTGAAGCGATTATCCAGGAACACCCTGAAAAATATCAGCCCTACGAGTTGTTAGCCCAATTGCACGATGATGAAGCGCGCGCGCTGCTTCGGGACAATCAAACCGACCCGGCGAACGCGGAATTCAAGAAGGCGGCACAGAACTATGAACAAAGCCTGCTTATTAATCCAAATCACGCAGCCACATATTTACGGCTCGCGGAATTATTGCTGGCGCCGCTGAAACAGAGCGAGCGCGCCGTTTCGATTTTGACAGAAGGGCGCCGGCGTTATCCCGATGCTCCCGAATTCGCCTACTATCTCGCGATTGCCCTGCGCGAGTCGAAAAAGGCGAAAGAGGCGGTGGTCATGTTCGAAGAAGCGCTCAACGAAGCGCAGAATGCGCAGGCTGATCTTCTGAAACCACGTTTTTACGTTGAATATGGCGCCGCGGCGGAAGAGGCCAGTCTCTATGATAAAGCGGCGGAACTTTTCCACAAAGCCATCGCCATGGATCCCGCCAATGCGGCCGAGCCCTATAATTACCTTGGCTACATGTGGGCCGAACAGAACAGTCACCTCGACGAAGCAGAAGACGCAATCAAGCGCGCGCTTCAACTCGACCCCGACAACGGCGCTTACCTCGATAGCATGGCCTGGGTGCAATACCGTCAGGGAAAATACGATCAAGCCCTGGAAAATTTAAAGCGCGCCGTTGAAAATTTGCCGCGCGAAGACGCCGTCGTTTTCGAACACCTTGGCGACGTCTATTCGAAGCTGAACCGTGTCTCCCAAGCACTCGAATCCTGGCAGAAGGCAAAAACACTCGACCCATCGAATAAAAATCTCGCGGCAAAAATCGACGCCCAAAAAACCCGTGTCAGCAAAACCAATCCAACTGGAGCGAAACCATGAGTGACTCTGGCGGCACGCGTTACCCGGCAGAATGGCAACGCAAGGCCATCTGGGCTGCGGTCAGCGCGCTCGCCATTAGCTTCCTCATTTTCGTATTCGTGGCAGCGGTCTGGATCATGGCGAACGTGATCAGCTTTCTGCAGCCGATTTTAATTCCGGTCGCGATCGCGGCCATTCTTGCTTATTTGCTTGACCCGGTTGTCACGCGAATGGCCGCCAACGGTCTTGGTCGCACGAAATCGATCATGCTGCTTTTTGCTATTGCCGGGCTCGCGCTTGTCGCCATCGGCACCTGGCTGGTACCGGCAATTGGAATGCAGAGCTCGAACTTGGTGAAGGAATTACCCCAATACACCGTCAAGGCGCGCGATAAAATTGTCGATGTAATTTATCGCTACGAACGGACTTTTGGCAGCACTGACAAAACGCGAGCGAAAGCCACCAGTGGGATCGTAAATTGGTTGCTCGGCTCAACTCCGGCTCCGACACCGAAACCGAGCCCGAAGCCTACTGCAACCGCTGCGCCGGAGGAGGCTCTTCCGATTCCTTCATCATCGGCCACCCCGCCATTGGAAGAAATCGCCCCCGCTCCCTCTAAATTGACCGATGCGGAGCGCGGCCGTCTTCAGGAGTTAGTGGAAAAACAGCTGCCCAACCTTGAAAAACAACTACCCAACCTCAGCGAGAAGATCTGGGCGATCATTAAGAAAAGCATTGGCGGATTTCTCGGCGTCACCGGTTTTCTTTTGAGTCTGATCCTGGTCCCGATTTATTTGTTCTTCCTTCTTAAACAACGGCCCGCCATTCAGCGTCGCTGGAAAGAATACCTGCCGCTTCGTAATTCACCGCTCAAAAACGAAGTCGCCGACGTTCTCCTGCAGATCAACAGCTACATCATCGCCTATTTTCGTGGGCAACTCCTCGTCTGCCTCGTCGATGGCATTTTGATTGGCACGACTCTCTCGTTCCTTCCGCCGCCAGGATTAAATTTTGCCGTCCTCATCGGTTGCCTTGTTGCCATTCTCACCATGGTTCCGTACATCGGGATCATCGTTTGCTGGATTCCAGCCGCTTTGATCGCCGTCGCGCAATGGGGCGACTTCACTCACCCATTGCTTGTCACGTTAATCTTCATCGTCGTGCAAAATCTCGAGGGCTTATTTTACGCGCCGCGCATTGTTGGCAATTCGGTCGGGCTTCACCCGATGACCGTGATTGTTTCGATTTTCGTCTGGGGTTTGCTCATTGGGGGTTTGCTCGGTCCAATTTTGGCCGTGCCCTTGACGGCGACGATCAAAGTATTGCTCGCACGTTATGTTTGGGGTGAGCGTCTGCGCGAGGAAGCGATTGAAGCGATCGAGGAGGTCCCGGTCGTGGCAGAAGAGGAAGCCGCGGTCGAAACGGCGCGCGCTTGAACGGCAATCTTGGTTAAAGGGAACCGCGCGTTGTCGTAGAAACACAATGACAGATCCGGTAATTCACCAGCTTCGGCGACAGGCAAACAAAACTGCTTCGGTGGGTCAGACCCGTTCTGTCCGCGGCGGTCTAATCGTTCTGGCGGTCATTGCCGGATTCGCACTCGGACTGCTTGTTTTCACCATTGGTCCAAAACTCGTTAATTCCTGGCGAGAATCGCGCTGGCTTCGACAGGCCGAAGCGAATCTGAAACAGGGAAATTTTAATGGCGCGAATGATGCCGCACAACAGGCGTTACAGATCAATCATGATTCTTTGCCGGCCTATCAAATTCTGGCCGAAGCAACCGAGAAACAAAATCGCGCTGAAACCGTAGTCTGGCGCGCGGAAATCGCGCGCTTGCGGCCGCGCGAAATTGATAGCCAGCTCAACCTCGCCTCGGCCGCTTTGCGCTTCGGTCAGCTCGATGCAGCCCGCAAAGCGCTCGAGAGCGTGCCGAAGGAGAATCGCGAAAGCGCGCCTTACCATGTCGTTGCCGGATGGCTGGCGCGCGCGCAGGGCGATGAAGCAGGCCAAGAGCGCCATTTCGCCGCAGCTTTGGCAAAGGAACCGGGCAACGAAACCTATCAATACAACCTCGCCGCGGTTCGGATCAAATCGCCCGATCCGCAGAAAAACGCGTGGGCACGCGCAACCCTCGAGCACCTGATCAAAAGCGCTCCTTCTCGCGCCGGTTCCCTTCGCGCTTTGCTAAATGATGCGATCCGGCACAGCAACCTCGAGGCAGCCGATCGCTTCGCGCAAGAACTACAATTGAGCCCACAGGTCACTTTTTCCGACGACCTGCTTTGCTTGGATTTTTACAAAAAACTCGATCAAAAAAAACTGGCGACATTGCTGGAGAAGATGAAACCCCTGGCGACGCGACAACTCGACGATCTCGCGGCGTTGATGGCATGGATGAATGGCAATGGCATGAGCGCCGAACTCCTGCGATGGATGGAGAAGTTGCCACCCGAAAAAACCGCTAATCCTCCGCCAGCAATAGAAGTTGCCGCTGCTTTTACTGCACAAAAAAATTGGTCGCGCCTTCGCCGTTGGACGAAGGGTGGTAACTGGGGCGACTCTGAATATTTACGGATCGCCTATCAGGCATATGCGAAACAGCAGTCTCGACCGGAAGGCACCGATGCGGAATCTGCCTCTCTCTGGCACGATGCCGAGCGCGCCTGCGAAGAGTATCCCGAGCGTGAAATTCGACTGGCTCGTCTCGCTTCGAAATGGAATCTACCGAACCAAGCGGAGCAACTCTGGTTGCGCGTCGCCCATAATCCATTGAGTCGTCGTGAAGCGCTCGATGCCTTGTTTGGGATTTATCGCGCCAGCAATGATCTCCCTAATCTCTACCTCACCGCCATGCGTCTGCATGAAACTTCTCCGGAAGAACCGCTGATTGCAGCGGAATATGCCCGTCTGTCCATGATCCTCGATCGCAACCCCAGCGAAGGTCAGCGCGTTGCCAAAGAGGCCTTCGATCAAGCGCCGACCGAGCCACCCTGCGTGGTTGCCCAGGCGCTTTCTTTAAATTCGCAAGGCCGAACCTCTGATGGAATCGCGGTCTTGCAAAAACTCGCGCCGGAGAAACTGCACGACGCCCGTGTCGCCCTCTACCTCGCAGTACTCTTGCTTGATGACGGCAAAGCCGATGCCGCTCATGAATTCATTGACGCCGCCAATTCCGGCTTCGTTTTCCCCGAAGAGAAGAAACTTTTGCAGGAAGCGTTGCAGAAACAGTCTAGTTCCACGTCTTCAACGCCGACACCTTCGCCGACGATCTCACCCTCGCCCGCCAATTCTTCACCGCGTTAATCGAATCGCACCGGTTCGTGTTGTTGGCTGCTCGTACTTTCTGAGGAACTTTTACGCTGCCGCAGTGTTTCCAGTTTGTATAGCTTAGGGATCAAAGGGAAACGCCGGGAGCGTGACGCTTCCGGCGTTTATTTTACGGCGCGAGTAATTTCCACCGCTCGACTTCGCTTGCCGTCGTCGTCGGACGAGCACATCGCATCGCAAAAATTGAGCTGAAACAAACTTCGCGAAATGGCAGGCGTATTTTATCGGCTAATCTTTGCTTGGTCTCTGGCGGCAATTTTGCATAAAGCAAACTTAGGTGTGGGTCGATGAGGTAACCGTCCCCCGCCCCGCTCGCTTTCCAGATCGCGTCGCCTAGCTGTTGCAATGTACTGTTTGTTGCGAATTGGACGAAAAGCGTCTTCGTAAATTGTTCGCCGAATCGAATACTATGAATCGTTAGTTCGATTTTAACCGGTGGAAGTTTGCACAAGACGTCGAGCGGAGGCCGCGAACTTTCCGGTGCGACAAAAATCGTTACGTGCGGTTCGAACAATGGAGCGCCAAATCGCCTCGCCAGCATCCTAATTTCGCGCGACAACACTGCGCGCGCCGCCGTTTCCGGCAGCAACCAATAAGCAACTGCTTGTGCCTTCCTTGCCATTTGATCTGGCGCCACCTTCCCAGTCATCCCGAGCGAAGTCGAGGGATCCCGCGGAAGTTACCTTAGAAGCTTCCCCACAGGATCCGTCGGCTTACACTGGGGGTGACAAAAACGACCACCCCATTATCCTCTTCCTTATGCCCACAAATGTCCTCGGCACCGAGCTGCAATCTTGCTGCCGCGATCCACTCACCGGCTTCTATCGCGACGGCTACTGTCGCACCGGGCCCGGCGACGTTGGGTTGCACACCGTTTGCGCGCAGGTGACTCGCGACTTTCTCGATTTTTCGGTGCTGCAGGGAAACGACCTGGTCACACCGCACCCAGAGTGGGAATTTCCCGGGCTTGAGCCGGGTGACAAATGGTGCATCTGCGTGACGCGTTGGAAAGAAGCATTGGACCGCGGCGTCGCCTGCCCGGTTGATCTCGAGGCAACTCACGCCTCCGCGCTAGAGTTTGTCACCCTCGAAGAATTACAAGCCCACGCGTTGAAATAATCGCGTTCACCGGCACCGTTAGCGCGTTTTGAAATTACCCTTCAGCCTCTTTCTCGCGCTGCGTTATCTAAAACCGAAGCGCACATTTCTTTCCATTATCACGCTGATTTCGGTGCTGGGCGTTATGCTCGGTGTCACCGTCCTCATCCTCGTGATCTCGGTGATGACGGGATTTGACCGCGAACTGCGTCAGAAGGTGATCGATTTCGACGCTCACATCCTGGTTACCAGCGAAACCACCCTAAATAACTGGCGGGAGCTGACAGAGAGAATTCGAGCAATACCCCGCGTTGTTGCGACTGCGCCTTACGTTCAAGGGCCGGTGATTGTCGAACACGACGAGCAGCGGCTCGCCCCTTTAATCCGGGGTATTGATCCGGAGCAGGAAGAAAAAGTCGTTTCCCTGCAAAAATTCGTAAGGTGGGGAACGCTCGATCTCACCGGCGATACCACCGTACTCGGGGTCGAGCTGGCGCGACAATTAAATGTGCGCGTCGGCGACAAGGTGACAGTCTACTCGCCGGGCAACCTCTCAATCGTCCTCGATCGCATAAAGAAACTCGAGAACGCCACGGGCGAGGAAGAAAAAAAAGCGATCGAAGAATTGCGCGAAGTCGTGCTGCCAAAGGATCTGACAGTGACCGGAATCTTCGAGACCGGCCATTATGTGCACGATTCGCAATATCTGCTAGTGCCGCTTTTCATCGGGCAGGAGCTTTACGGGTTAGGCGACGCCCTTCATGGAATCACGGTTAAAACCGAAGACCCTTATGATGTCGATGAAGTGAAAGCGCAGATCGAAAAATTCCTCGAAGTCCCCCAGTCCGCGCGGACCTGGATCGATATGAACCACCAGATTTTCGAGGCAATCCGGCTCGAGCGTAATGTGATGTTCTTTCTCCTCTTCTTCATCGTCGTCGTCGCCGCCTTCGGTATCATGAGCACGCTGATCACGGTGACGGTGCAGAAACGGCGCGAAATCGGAATTATGAAGGCACTTGGCGCGAACATTGCGCAAATCGTCTGGGTTTTTCTGGGACAAGGAATGGTCGTTGGATTTTTCGGGACCCTAACGGGACTTGGACTCGGGATGGCTCTGATCCGTTATCGTAACGAATTTAGTCAATGGCTGGCCAACACTCTTCACATCGAAATCTTTCCGCGCGAAGTTTATCAATTTTCATCGATTCCGGCGGAAGTGATTCCGCGTGACGTAACCCTGATTTGTCTGAGCGCGTTTTTGATTTGCTCAATCGCTGCGCTCATTCCGGCATACTTTGCCGCGCGCCTAGATCCGGTTAAGGCGTTGCGCTTTGAATAACACCGTCATCCCGAGCGAAGCCGGGGGATCCCGTCGCGATGCCTTTAAGGTTTCATTTCGGGATCCCTCGACTTCGCTCGGGATGACCAATATTTATGAAAGAAAGGCGACGTCCTTTCGGAACGTCGCCCCTCCCCTCGCTGCGATATACGCCGTTATTTCCCCTTGGCTTCGTGCAATTCTTTCATTGCGTTGTGCAGGTCTTCATGTGCCTTGATAATGGCATCGAGCTTGGTCTGCTGCTCCGGCGTAAGCAACGGACGAATCTGCGTGATCGAAGCATCGATCACCGCCTTGGCCTTCTTCATCGCCTCCTGATGGATCGCCTGTAGCTGCGGTTTCGCCTGATCGACGATCGGCTGCACCTTCGCTTTTTGCGCATCCGTCAGGTTAAGAGTTGAACTCATTTCCTCGAGTGGATTCAAATGCCAGCCTCCGTGCGGGCCGCCCGGAGGTTGCGCCTGCGCCAAGCTAAAAGCGCCGAGCGCGATTGCTGCAATTACTGTCAATGTTTGTTTCATGTTTTTGTAAGTTTGCGGCGCATGATTGCGCCTTTGCTGACTATTGACCGCGGACCCCACGCTGCGGTTACATATTTCTTGTCATCCCGAGCGTAGTCGAGGGATCCCGCCATGAGACCTTAAAGTCTTCGCCACGGGATCCGTCGGCTTTCGCTCGGGATGAGAAATTTTTGTAACCGGAACGGCTTGATTCCGGTCACGTTCTTTGGTGTGGATACCTTTCTCTACGCATGGATGACGATGAGCACGCTCGCGCATTGGTCGATCGCGCGCGCGGCGGTGACGACGACGCTGCCCGCGAACTCATCCGCCAATTGTATCCATTGGTGGCGAAGATTGTGCGCGGCTATCGGCCACGCCGCACTGCCGAAGAGGATTTAGCGCAAATGATTTTCGTAAAGGTTTTCCAAAACCTGGCGCAATATTCGGGCAAGGTACCGATCTCGCATTGGGTTTCGCGCATTGCGGTAAACACCTGCCGCAATCAGTTGATGGCGGAAAAAGCGCGCCCGGAACTGCGTCATGCCGATCTGAGCGAAGAGCAGGCTGCGATGCTGGAAAATCTTGCCTCAGAGCACGCCCTCTCCCCCGATCGCAAACTCGCCGCGCGCGATCTGGTCGAAAAGTTGCTCGCCATGTTAAAACCAGTGGAGCGGCTGGTTATCGATATGCTTTATCTCCAAGAACGCAGCGTAGCCGAAGTGCAAAAACTCACCGGTTGGACCGCTGCCACCATTAAAGTAAGAGCCTTTCGCGCGCGCCAGAAGTTGCGCAAACAAATTGGAGGCTTGCTGTGAAAAATCGAAACGAAATCTTGGATCGTTTGTTTCGCGCGGCCGCAGGTCCCGCGCCGCCTGCGGAAATGCCGTTCGGTTTCGACACTTGCGTTCTTGCACTGGCTCATGAGCCTTTCCCGAACGGCTCGGTCGTCATCGCGCGTTTCGCCCAGCGCGCCGCAATGATCGCGCTGGCAATCATCACCCTGGCTTCAGTGGGAGTTTATCGCGCCTCAACTTCCAACAGCGATTTGCCCACAGAATATGCGATGGTAGACAACGCCATCCAAAGCAATCTCGGCGAATGAACAAGTCTTTGCGCTGGAAATTAATCCTCGCTTTTGTGTTGGTGTTTCTCGCCGGTGTTGCCTGTGGATTTTTCGGCACCGTCCACGCGCACTATTTTTTCACGCGAATGGATTCGGAGTCCATGGCGCAACACATGAAGCAGCGTTTGCGCGCGGAATTGAAGCTCACGCCACAGCAGATGCAGCAAATTTCACCTATTATCGATCGCGCCGCTTCTCAGTTGAAAAC
>Ga0209577_10002568_pt1 | contig 17397 bp, 15 predicted proteins | sample GraSoiAngelo_109_FD_185874 | JGI IMG/M metagenome (GOLD analysis project Ga0209577, IMG submission 185874) | Grasslands soil microbial communities from the Angelo Coastal Reserve, California, USA - 14_0903_12_20cm (SPAdes) (version 2) | ecosystem: Environmental > Terrestrial > Soil > Grasslands...
CCTGTCTCTCAGTGCTGCTTTGCTGCGCCGCCGGTTTTGGAATTCGACAGCGCCGGCAACATGACGAAATCGTGGGGCGGCCCGGGTTCCGGCTATGACTGGCCGACTTCGGAACACAGCATCTTCGTCGACGCAGGCGGCAACGTCTGGATCACGGGAAATGGGCCCGCCGACCGGGAGGCGATCAAGTTTACGAGCGATGGCAAATTCATCATGCAGATCGGCCACCCCTCCAAGGCACCCGTGAACAGCTTGGATACGAGCATGCTCGGGCGCCCGGCCGGTATCGAGGTAGATGAAAAAGCTCATGAATTGTATATCGCCGATGGGTATGGAAATCGGCGAGTGATCGTTTTCGATTCCGAGACCGGAAAATTCAAGCGCATGTGGGGCGCGTACGGGAGCATGCCGAACGATACCGATCCGGGACCCTATGATCCCGGCGCCGCGATTGACAAGCAGTTCAGGACGCCTCTGCATTGCGTCCATCTCTCGAGTGACGGACTTGTCTGTGTCTGCGACCGCGTGAACGACCGGATTCAGGTTTTTACAAAGGAAGGCTAACGTCATCTGGACGCTGCGCCGAAGCGATGGTTCTATCCGGGGCAGCACCGGACACGCCGGCCGGAATGCAGGACAGTTCCACCACGTACACGAGGTCGTCGCGGATTCAAAGGGAAACCTGTACGCCGGCGAAGTGGAAACCGGGAAGCGGGCTCAAAAATTTGTTCTGCTAAACCGATGAAATCACTTCCAGAGCCGTGGTCCCGAGCGGAGCGAGGGAACTGCTTTTGCTTGCCGATCGAAACACTTCAAAATCGAATCTGCCCTCTCGAAGTTCAAAAATGCTGATGTCGGCGTCGTTCCCCGGCTTCAGAGTTCCGATTTCCTCGCCAAAATCAATCCGCAGATTTGCGATGGCAGGATAACCGGCCGAACCGGCATCCACAACTGTGGTTACTCCCTTAGCCAGACAAAAATGGTCCGCATTTACGCAATCGGCCACTCCGTCGTAGCAATGCTGATGGATGTCGATCATTCCCGGAGTAACAATCTTGCCTTTAGCGGAGATGACCCGAAGAGCGCGGCTTTCAGGAATTTCCGCGGAGATCTCCAGGATTTTGCCGCTTAGCACGGCAATGTCCATCGGCGCGTGCAATTGTCGGCCGGGATCGATCAGCGTTCCGCCTTTGGTCACATTTTTCCTCGGGGCGTTGCGCGGCTTGTGGTGGGAAAGTAGCCGCGATGGCGTCGGCGCGAAGTTTTGTGGAGCCTAGTAGCCCGAAACTTGTCGGCGATTCAGCATGAATCCTTCCCCCAAAAGCACGACCTAAGGCTATGGAGAGGCACAAACCTTCCGCCCAAAACGATGCGGACTATCTCAGGGAGCTCTGGGCGACGCTGGGCCGTGTTTGCGGTCTTCGCGAAACTACGAAGCAGCCCGCCCTTTCACGCTCTCGATAATCAGCCGCACTTCATGGCGCGGGTCGTTCACGACCTTCCAATCATCGTTGATGATCATCGTCGCGCGCTGGTCCGTGTTGTAGGCCGGCCACTTCGGCGTGAGAGACGTATTCGGGCTTCCTGTGCGCGCAAAGGCCGTCCATACGCCGCTCACTCTGTCCGCCAGCGGCTGCAGATCGGGACCGTTACCAACTTCGTCGGGCTGCTCTTGGGGATTGTCGAAGACAAAGGGAAGCTCAATCGTATGGGGGGAATGCCGCCTCCCTCCTTCCACCGGCGTTTCCCAGGTAAAGAGGTACATGTATGCCGGCGCCTTCGCCTGCGCGAATTTGCGTTCGGCCTGCTTGATCGCGTCGCCCGGAAACGCCGTGGCCATGAAGAAAAGCTTGCTCGGGTTGGCACCCGGCGCTTCTTTCTGGTACAGCTCGATGAGTTTGTCGGCCTGGTCGCCGTACCGCTGCGTCAATTGCGTTTTCAGGCCGGCTTCATCGAGCGAGTAGAGAGGCGCGAACTGAGGTGAATCGGGTGGCATGAAGAAAGTGCCCTCCGTATTCACCGAACCGATGATCACAGGCACGTCGGCGGATATTTCCGGCGCTGTGGGATCCCAGGGATCGCGCGGCAGATTGTGGCCATCCACCACTGGCGCCAAAACAAAGGGTCCGCCGCCGGCTGTGCCTTGGCCGCGATTGTCGATCACCGCCAGCAGTTTCTCCATGGGGAGCTTTTGCAGTTCATCCACCTGGTTCGCCTGAAGGTTCAACTTCGCAAGCAATCTCTCTGCGGTCTTATTCGCGTTTTCCCGGCTAACTCCCTTCAGCGCCGATCCGCTCTCTATAATCGCTTTGTGGATCAGCCCTTTCGTCGAAGGCATTCCCAGCAGCGTGCTGACCTTTGCGCCGCCGCCTGATTGGCCGAAAACGGTCACGTTGCTGGGATCGCCGCCGAAACGGGCGATGTTGTCATGCGTCCATTGCAGCGCCGCTACAATATCCAGCATCCCCGCGTTGCCAGAATCCCTATACTTCTCGCTGCCGACCCCCCCGAGGTACAGGTAGCCAAAAACGTTGAGTCGGTGATTCACGGACACCACGACCACGTCGCCCGAACGAGCCAGGTAGTTGCCGTCGAAAGAATGCGCGGAGCCCGCGCCTCCGGCGAAGCCGCCTCCGTGGAGCCAGAGCATCACGGGCCGCTTGCCAGTTACGCCGGGCGTGAACACGTTGAGCACCAGGCAATCTTCGCTTTCAAAGGTCGGTGCGCGGTGGCCCAGGATCAGCGGGTTCGGCGGACCGCCAAGCTGCGGCGCGGTCGGGCCGTTTTGGAAGGCGTCGCGTACGCCCGTCCATGGCTCCGGCTTGCGGGGGGCCATGAAACGGTTGCTGCCCGCCGTCGATGCGCCGTAGGGCACCCCTCGAAACGTGTGCACGCCCTGCTGGATCACGCCGCGAAGTTTCCCGGAAGCCGTTTCCACGACGGGCGTCTCGTATTTTGCAGTCGCGTCGGCACCCCAGGCGACGTTGGGAATCCAGCCGCCAAACAGAGTGCCGGCCAATGCCGCTCCGCCGCCAGCCAGCGATGACTTCAAGAGCGCGCGACGGCCGAGATGAGTATTCAGAATGTCGTCGAGAGTCATGGCTTTTCCCCCTTAAGAGTTCGACTCGGAATCTTCAGCCCTCATCTAAAGCGTCGCGAAAAACATACGGCGGTCATGGTATTAGTGTCAACAATCCGCGTGTCTGGCGTGTCTGGGTGTCTGGTGGTGTCTGGTCGTCTGCGGGAGAATCTATCGGCGTGTCATTCTGAGGCGAAGCGACAAAGAATCTCTCTTTTGGGTTTGGTCTTTTGACAGAGAGATTCTTCGCTTCACCACCCCAGCGCGCGCAAAAGCGGCAGCGCGCCGGGGACCCCGATTCGCTCAGAATGACATGCTGAATTTTCCACAAGATACTAGTGGCCGGTTGCTTCCAAGAATTTCTCCGCATCCATGGCGGCCATGCAGCCTGAGCCCGCGGCCGTGACTGCCTGCCGATAATGATGGTCTTGCACGTCACCGGCGGCAAAGACTCCCTGGATATTGGTCTTGCTGCCGTTGCGGGTGGAAACATATCCGTTCTCGTCCATATCCAGAATGGAGCGAAAGACTTTTGTATTGGGCTCGTGGCCGATGGCCACAAAAACGCCCTCCACCAGCAATTCGGATTTTTGCGCGGTCTCCGGATGGCGGAGCATCACGGCTTCGACGGAATTCTTGCCCACGTCAGAAATGTCCTCTATGACTGCTGGTGTTATGAATTGAATCTTCTCGTTCGCGCGGGCGCGGTCGAGCATAATCTTGGTGGCTCGGAATTCCCGCCGCCGATGGATCAGGTGAACACGGCTCGCGAAGCGCGTCAGAAAGAGCGCTTCTTCCATGGCCGTATCGCCTCCCCCCACGACCGCGATTTCCTTGTTGCGAAAGAAAAATCCATCGCAAGTGGCGCAGGTGGAAACGCCATGGCCAATGAGCTTGCGCTCCGACTCGAGGCCCAGCATCCGCGCGGAGGCGCCGGCAGCGACGATCACCGTTTTGGCGCGAAAGATTTCTTTCGCCACGGTAATCTGAAACGGCCGGTGGGCGAAGTCGACACCCGTAACAGCGCCAGCGCGGAACTCCGCTCCAAAGCGCTGCGCTTGCTTGCGCATATGTTCGATTAGCTCCGGGCCAAGGATGCCGTCGGGAAAACCAGGAAAATTCTCGACCATGGTCGTCAAGGTGAGCTGGCCGCCCGGTTCATAACCATCGATTACCAGCGGCTTGAGATTGGCGCGCGCTGCATAAATCGCAGCCGTCAATCCGGCGCACCCGCTCCCAATGATGACCACGTTATGCACAGAATTCCTCCTTGATGGATCGAGCGCCCGAAGAAGCAATCCCAGGCGTCCGCCGGAAAGCGTTGTAGTGTAACATCCCGACCGTGGAGCGCGAATGCCCGCGCCGCTTCGCTCGCGAACCTTTTGCATGAAAATATGACAGAGACGAATCGTGAAGATTTCTGCCGCTTTTATGACTTCGGATGCGTAACTCCGTCATGATATGTTGGCTTCGAGCTTGAGAGAGTCATTGGGAGGTGACTTTGACACGAGCGCCGGGAACGTATGCCACCTTTGAGACCTCGCAGGGAAACGTCGTCTGCCGGCTGTTTGAAAAGGAGGCGCCGCAGACGGTCGCGAATTTTGTCGGCCTGGCCGAGGGCACCAAGGAGTTTGCCGATCCGAAATCCAGCCAGAGAACCAAGCATCCCTTTTACGACGGCCTCACTTTTCATCGCGTCATTCCCGATTTTATGATTCAGGGGGGATGCCCTTTGGGCACCGGTACGGGCGGACCCGGTTATAAGTTCGCGGATGAGTTCCATCCTTCGTTACGCCACTCTGGGCCGGGAAGACTCTCGATGGCCAACGCCGGTCCGAACACGAATGGTAGCCAGTTTTTTATTACTGTGGCGGCGACGCCCTGGCTGGATAAGCGCCACACGATTTTCGGCGAAGTCGTGGAGGGCCAAGACGTCGCAGACAAAATTTCCAAGTTGCCGCGCGACTCTAATGACCGCCCCCGAACGCCCGTGATTCTGCAGCACGTGCGCATCGAACGCGTGTGAGGCGGCATTGGCCAGCTCACTCCATCTCTTCCGCGTAGTGAACGAGATCGTATTCATGCTGGTAGGCGCGTTGCTGGTTTTATTCGCCCTCACCGGCCGTTACCTGTTTAACCCCCGACGACCCGAGTGGATCGCCCTCTCGATCGTACTCATCCTCTGGGGATTGGGAACATGGCGCCGAGCCCGCTTCAGCAGAAGTGCAGCAGAACGGCTAGTCACGAAGATCGGAGGCGGCTCGCTTGCACTGGGGGGATTGGTTATGCTTTCTCTCGCGTGGGCGCCGTTTCGATGGGCGGGATGGCTTTTGCTGGCCACTGGCGGAATCTTCGTGCTTAGAGGGTTGGTCTCCGCTGCAATCATGGCTCGGTCCGCCTAAAATTTCGCACGTTCTCGTGAAAGGAGTCGACACAATGGATCCCGCAATAAAAAAGACGGCTCTGCGAATGATTACTTATGGGCTCTTTGTAGCCACTTCGCGCGACGACTCTGGCCCCGCCGCGGGTACGATCAACTGGATTTCGCAGAGTTCCTTCACGCCGCCACTCATTATGGTGGCCATCAAAGCCGACAGTGCGCTCCACCGCGCCGTTGCGGCCTCACGCAGGTTCATCGTTCACGTCGTTGGAAAAGATCAGAAGGACCTGGCGACGGCTTTTTTCCGCGGAGCGGAGCTCTCCGGAGACCGGCTGAATGGTTATCGCATCGAGAGCGGCGCAAACGGGATTCCGCTGCTTGTCGATCCGCCGGCCTGGTTCGAGTCCCGCGTCGTAAACGATGTGCATGGCGGCGACCACACGGTGTTCCTGGCCGAAGTGGTCGATGCCGGCGTTCGCAGGGATGCGGAGCCGCTGCCGTTGCGCGATACCGGATTCTTTTATGGCGGCTGATCGACCCTTCAAGCGATCAGCCCGCATACGAGCGAAACGCTTTGGCGCATTCCTGGCAGGGGCAGATCGTTCGCAAGTAGTCGTAACTATAAATGCCCGTGGTGTGCCCGTCAGAAAAGTCTATCTGCAAGGCGTAATTCCCCACGGCTTTGGCGGCGCGAGCAGTCGGCCGCGGCTTGAATAGTGGCAAAACGGCGCCCGGGCCGCTGGCCGCGTGCGCGGCCAAATCTTTTTTTTTGCGCCTCTCATCATCGCACATTGCGCAGGGACATTGCCCTCTAAGATAAGCGAAATCGTAATGGCTGCTGTGATGGTCAGCCCAGACGATATCCACGCCGGCGCCTGTGGAAACGCGTACCTTGATGTCGGTAGGTTTTTTTCGAGGATCCAGCGGAATCGGCATTGGTGATCTTCTAGCGTGTTGCTCAGCGTATGCAATGCTACAGCCGTCGTATCCAAAAGCCTAAGTCACATTCGCAACGATGTGCATCAGACGCCCATGCGCCAGCTCGATCCGCCGGTCGGCCATGCGTCCGATCTCTCCCGAGTGCGTGACCAGCAGTATGGTGTGCCCCGAGCGATGTAGTTCCCGCAGTATTTCCAGCACGATTTGCTCATTGGCCTCATCGAGATTTCCGGTCGGCTCGTCCGCCAAAATAAGCTTCGGATGATTGATCAGGGCCCGGGCCAGTGCAACTCGCTGTTGCTCGCCGCCCGAAAGCTGGCTGGGTAGATGATGCAGCCGGTCTCCTAAACCCACGCGCGCCAGAGAACCTGCCGCCTCGGCCTCGTCCGCGATACTGTGGAAGTATTGAGCGAGCATCACATTTTCGACAGCGGAAAGATAGGGCACCAGATAAAAATGCTGGAAGATAAATCCGATTTTCTCCGCCCGATAGCGCGTCAATTCGCGTTCGCCGAGCGTTCCGACGTTCAGCCCGTCAACGATGGCACGCCCGCTCGTCGGCCGGTCCAGGCCGCCAAGAATATTGATCAGAGTGGTCTTGCCTGAACCGGAGGGGCCCATAATGGCGATCCATTCCCCCGAACACACCTCGAAAGTGACGCGATCGAGCGCCCGCACTCCTCCGAACGTTTTCGAGATGTCTTCGACCTGAACCAATGCAGCCATCATTCACCCCGCAGAATGTCCGACGGCCGCACGCGCCCTAATAAGCGCAAGGGAAGCGCTCCGGCGAGCGATACAAGCACCATCAATGCCAGAGTGGCAGGCAAAACGACCAATCGAGGAGCTATAGATACGGAGAAAACGCGTTCGCCAATCCACTCGGAGAGAGCCATGCCCGCGATGAATCCAAAAATTCCGCCTGCAAAACCAATGGCGGTCGCTTCGGCCAGGAAAAATCGCATGATCTTGCGCACCGAACCACCGAGCGCTTTCATGAGTCCGACGTCGCGCCGCCGCTCCAGCGCGAGCCCCGCCATGGCCGCCAGAACGCCCAGCGATGTGAGCACGAGAATCAACAGAACCGTGCCGAAAAGCAGCCCGCGAATACGTTCGAGGAGGCGGCCTTCGGCTTCTGCTAACTGACGCAGCGGACGCACCTGCAAACCCGGCAGGGCGATCGACAGGCGGCGAATCACGTCTTCGATTTCAGGCGCAGAGCCGCGCGCCATGACTTGAATCAGACTAGCGCGCGCTTCCAGACCAGCCAGCGCCTGGGCCAAGGGCAGGCCAATAAACATTTGACTATCCTCGGAACTCCCCGCCGTGACGATGCCAGCGACGCGAAGCGTCGCTTCACGCCCTGCATAATGTATTTTGACGCTTTGCCCGGGAATCAGCCCGAGACGCGAGGCCGCTTGTTCTCCGATCATGCAATCGGAACGGTTATCGCGGGCGCTGACCCAATCCCCTTCCACTTTCCACCACGAATTCATGCGGGCTGCTTCGTCGAGCGAGGTCCCCGCCACGATTACGGCAGCGTGGTTCCCCACCGCCTCGGCTTGCGCTGGTAGATAAAGATAAGGCGTAGCAGCGACAACTTCCGGCAGGTGTAATTGCTCGATTTGGTTCATCTCTTCGGTATCCAGTGTGGCTGCGGCATCGCCGTTCTGGGCCGCTGAGATTACGACATTGGCGCCCAGCACTCGGAATTCCCGTGTGAGCTTGTCGGTAGCATCCAGGTCTAGATTCAGCAAGGCTGCGGAAACGGCCGCGCCGCTGGCCACAGCAAAGACGGCCAGCGCAAGCCGTCCGCGGCTCGCATACAGCAATCGCCAAAGAATACGCCAGAACATCTTGTCGGATTGCGCAGTAACGGCGCTCGCTTGGCGGACCTATTCGCCGCGTAAGGCGGGCGCTGGATCTAGCTGCATTACCCTTCTCAATGGAAGCAGGCTTCCCGCGGTTGCTACGGCTGCCGCGAGCCCCAGAATCACAGGAAGCAGGATCAATCTTGTGCTCGGTGAAACTCCAAAAACGTGCTGGCCCAGCGTGTATGCAAGACCCCGCCCACCCACGTAACCCAGTAGTCCCCCGACGATCGCCATGAACCACTGTTCTCCGAGAAAGAACGCGCCCACCAGCCTGCGGCGCGCTCCCAGGGCCTTCATCAGAGCGACTTCGGCAGTTCTTTCCAGAACCGTAGTCCCAGCGGTGGACGCAACGGCAAGCGCGGCCGCCAATAACGCCGCAAACGTGACCAGCCACATCAAAGCTTGCACCCGCGAGAGAATTTGGCCTTCGCCTTCGGCAACCTGTCGTATGGGCCGCACAGTGACTCCGGGCAACTGCTCCTGAATCTGCCGCGAGATCGACGAGATATAAGGCGAACAATACCAGCGGTCAAATTCGGCCGGGTTCATTGATTTGGGATCGCGCTGGGAAAAGGCATCTTCAGGCTTCGTCAACACGCTCACCAAAAGCTGCCGATATTGCCCCGCTTTCCCCGAAAGTCGCTGCGCGATCACGAGCGGTGCAATAATCGCATCGTCTTCCGGCCCGCCAGTCGAGATGATACCCGTGACAATGAGTTGCGAACGGGCGTCACCGGCACGGATTTCGAGCATCTGGCCGGTCTTAATGGCTCCGCGGTGGGCGAGATTCGAGCCCAGGACGGCTTCAGCTGAATCATCGGAAAACCAGCGTCCCTCGATTTGCCATCCCGGATTTGTGGAGGCCACGCCCGTGCTGAAAACGCCTCCGCCATTTGGAACCGGCACGTTATGCCGATACCACGTACCGATCAGCGTCGTACGCAACGCAGGATCGTTCGGGTTCGGGTAAGATTTCAAGTAATCACCATTCCCGACAGAAGTTATCACGATCGGTATATCGAGAAAGGGTGCAAAACCGATGACGTTATTGCGCCAGAAGATCGTTTTCAGCTCACCCAACTGCGCCTCGGACAAAAAGACACCGGAATCAACCGGCCGGTAATCTACGCCGCCGATCTCCAGCGGAAGTGTGTCTGCCTCCGGAGTGACCCGGAGGTTGGCACCCAAGGTGCGGAATTCGCGAGCCAGCCGGTCGCCTACATCTAGCGCGACCGTGAGCGTTGCCGTGGCGATGGCTGTGCCGAGCGCAAGGGCAACGGTGGTGAGCAGCTTGCGCCGCGGCTGCCGCGTGAAGGAGTCTGTGATAAGCCGGACGAACACGGTGCGTGGCCTACTGCGGAACTCGACGCGCGGCATCGGTGAAGGCGGAGACGTCAATCACCAGTCCGCTGCCATCGAGGTGCGAAGGAACGCTCACCGGATTACAGCCGCCCGTTTGGCCAATGCTCGGAACATAAATCGCCGAGGCGCAGTTACGGCAAATGACTTCTGATCCGCTCTGTCGGTAGCCGGCCCATCCGCAGATCATGCAAGCGTCCAGAGCCGTCGCCCAATTGCCGTCGGGCTTGTGTATAACGGTAAAGCGCAAGGAGGTATTGTTGGTTTCCACCTGAAAAAAGTGCAAGTTGCCGTCGCTTATTTCCGCCGTAGGAATGCGCACTGCGCCATTTTGCGCAGTGACGGTCTGAGCTTGCGGAGGCGCGGCCGAGACACGCGCATAGACGAAGTCGGCAGTCAGCGTAAGGATCACGATGACGAAGAGCACGGCCGCGGTAAACATCCAGCGGCTCTGCGTACGTCGCTCCCAGCGAATTCGGCGCCGGTCAGCGTCATTTGCGCCTTCAGGCGCGGCTGCGAGGTGCATCGAGCGCCACTCCCGAAGAATCAGCAGCGCCGCCGCACCCAGAATAACCACAAAGAAAAAATACTCGTTCCGGACAATTGGTCCCACTATCGCCATTTCGCGTTTGCCCGAAGGCAGCCACATGGCCTCGCTCATCTCGTGCAAGCCCGTCAGCGCCAATTGCACGGACACGATTACGAGAATTGCGCTGGTCACCGCAAAGAAGCGGCCCAAGGGGATCTTTAGGGTGCCTTCAAAGAAAAAGAAACCGATGGCAATGGCGAGCGCCAGCCCGAGTCCTGTACCGATCCAAACCGCTACACCTTCCGTCGAAAGCTCCACGGCTCGCAAGATCAGCGCCAGCTCTGCCCCCTCCCGCAAAACCATCAGGAAGACAAAAGCGCCAAGGCCTAGCCCAGCGGCCAAATCGGTCTTCTGCGCAAACAACTCGACCCGCTCCTCGATTTGTTTGCGCAAGTGGCGCGCCACGCGGTTCATCCAAACAATCATTGTGACAACGAAGACTGCGGCGAGGAGCATCAAAAGGCCTTCGAAGCCGTCTTCGCTGATCTGCCAACGTTCCAGGGCGATTGCTGACGCCAGACTCAAGGCAGCGGCTAAAGCTACGCCTGCCCAGACGAAGCGGGCCAGTCGGGAGCGGCCGGTGCGGTCCAGATAGACAAATACAATGCCCACGACCAGAGCGGCCTCAGCGCCCTCACGCAGAGCAATTAGGAAGGAGGAGATCAAAAGGCAAGTCCCAGTTGCAAATGAGTTGCAAGTGACAAAAACCAGTTTAGTGCCTCCAAATCACACAGTCAAGGCATTTTGCGGCTGTCCTTGCTCTTTCCCAGAAGTTACAATATGCGCTCATGTTTATGTCTGAAATCAGCTGACGAAACTCGCAAGTGGGACTCGCCGAATGAGCAGTGACGGAATCGACCCCCGCGCACCAGGGATTGTGGGAATCGGGATCGGCGTCTTGGCGGTAATTTCCGTAACTCTCGCATTTTCCTCGCTTTGGGCGCAGTCGCCGGGCACGGCGAACGGCCAAGGGAACTCGAACCTGCGTTCTCCCGACACGAATAGGGCACGGGAAGCCTATGACGAAGGCCAGCGTGCCGAGAGCGTGGGCGATTGGGAGACTGCCTTCCGGGCTTATCAAAAGGCCGCGGCGCTTTCCGCTGACGAAAGCGCTATTCAAGTTCGGGCGCAACTGGCGCGTTCGGCGCTGGCGCAGCAGCGCACCGAGCAAGCCGAAAAGCAGCTGCTCAGCGGCAATCTCGCGCTGGCGCGAGCGATGCTGCAATCAGCGCTCCAAGTTGACCCAAGCTACAACGTCGCACAGCAACGCTTGCAACAACTGGCACAAGTGGACACCTTCACGACTCTTCCAAGCGACAATTTGGCAAGCGCGCTCCCGGCAATCAAAGCAACTGCCGGTAAGCGCAACTTTGACTACAACGGAGCGACGCACGGGGCCTATGAGGAACTGGCGCGGCAATTCGGAGTCACGGCAGCATTCGATCCCGAACTGCAGGACCGGCAGATAAGATTTCGCGTGTCGAATGTCGATTTCGATACGGCTATACGGCTGCTCTCGGAAGAAACCAATACATTCTGGTTCGCCTTAGACGCCAAAACATTTTTCGTTGCCGCCGACACGGCCAACAAACGCCGCGATTACGATCCCGAAGTCAAAAAAACCATACTGTTGCCCACTGCCGAAACGAACGATGAAATGACCGAGGCCCTGCGCATGGTTCGCGATATTGTCGGTCTCCGTCGAACCGTGCTGGATCTGAAGACACACAGCATCACCGTGCGGGATACGCCTGCAAACGTGGCGCTGGCCGAAGCGATTCTCAAGGATGTACAGCAGCCGCCGGGGGAGTTTCTGCTGGAAGTTGATCTGCTCGAAGTTGACCGGCACGCCGCGCTGAACCTCGGCATCACGCCTCCTTCAAAAGCCAGCACGTTTTCCCTCCCCACAGGCGTGATACGCGAGTTGCAGCAGGCGCAGAGTTCGGGCACCCTTCTCCAAGCTATCCAGAACATATTTGGATCGCAAAATCCATTAGCTGCCTCCAGTGGCACGGCCGCGGCGATACCTCCGCTCATCGCTTTTGGAGGCGGCCACACGATTTTCCTGGCGACACTGCCGGGGGCGACGGCAAATTTCTCCCGTACGCTGAGCATGGTGCAAAGCGCGCAGCGCGTTCTGCTACGCGTTGAGGACGGGCGTCCCGCGACGTTCTTCGTCGGCGAGCATTTTCCCATCACGCTGGCGCTGCTTTCGGCAAGCCTCGTCGCACCGGTGTCGCAGCTTTCCTCTTCCGCACTTGCTGGCAACCTCACTGGCAATTTCCCCCGGACTGACTTCCCCGTGGGGCATTCACCGAATGCGATTGCGGTAGGCGATTTTAACGGAGACGGGAAGCTGGACTTGGCCGTAACCAACGAGGGTGATAACACCGTCTCTATCCTATTAGGCAATGGCAAAGGAACATTCCAACCGCAAACTACCGTGTCGACGGGCCTAGGACCGGACGCCATCGTTGCCGGCGATTTTAATGGCGATGGGAAACTCGACCTCGCGGTGGCGAACTTCACGGGCAACACCATATCGATTTTGTTGGGCAATGGTGATGGAACGTTCACGGCGGGTAGCACAATCGCAGGCGTCAGCAGCCCGGTAGCCGTCGTCACGGGCGATTTCAGAAACGCTGGGAAATTGGATCTGGCAGTATTGGACCAGGGGGATGGATTGGTTTCCGTTCTTCTCGGCAATGGGGACGGCACGTTCGCGAATAAACTCGATGCTTCCGTTGGCAGGAGTCCTTCAGCGCTTGTCACCGGCGACTTCAACGGCGACGGCAAAAAGGACCTGGCGGTAACGAATGCGGGCTCGAACAGCGTTTCCGTGTTGCTCGGCAATGCCGACGGCACATTTCTCAAGCGTGTAGACTTCGGCACGGGCGCAGGCCCATCGGCAATTGCAGCCGCGGATTATAACGGCGATGGCCGGCTGGATCTCGCTGTGACAAACAAGATCGACAATTCCTTGTCCATTTTTCTAGGCAATGGCGACGGCACATTCGGCGCTCCGAGCAACTTCACCACCGATGCTGGTCCAACGGCTTTGCTCTCTGGGAATTTCAGCACCAGCACATTTCCAGACCTAATTGTCATATGCGAATCGGCCAACACGGTCAGCATCTTTCTTGGGCTTGGCAATGCGTCCTTCGCTACACCGCTGAGCGTTCCTATCGGGAAGAGTCCAGTCGCGGCAGCAAAGGGAGATTTTGCGAGCACAGGGTTGCTCGATGTCGCGGTAGCGAATCAGTCAGCGAATACCGTTTCCGTTATCCTCAATAGTGTGAATAGCCAGCTCTCTTCGAGCGCGCCGCTGGCTTCTTATCCGGCTTCCGAATACGTGGATTTGGGATTGAAAGTCCACGCCACGCCGCGAGTGCATCCGCCAGACGAAGTATCGCTGAATATGCAATTTGACATCAGCGCATTGACTGGCCAGAACGTGAATGGCATTCCCATTTTGAGCAATCGCACGATCGAGCAAGTGGTGCGACTGCGGGCAAACGAAACCAGCATTCTCTCGGGCCTGATCGAATCGAGCGAAATTGGCAGCATTACCGGATGGCCGGGCCTGAATTTTCTTGCTCCGCTCACGAGCGACCGCAGCAAGCAGCAAACCGAAACCGAACTGGTGATCGCCATTACGCCACGCCAATTACGGCTGACGCCACGCGAAGGTCGCACATTCTATGCGGGTCGGGGAGTCGGCACGGCCGCCCCTCCGGAGCAGCCGGGCCCAGGTCAATTGCCGCCCCAGCCAGTGGGAGCTCCGGTTCCAGGGGCCCCACCTGGGGGAGTTGTGCCACCGGGCGCTGTGCCTCTGCCGGGAGCGCCCGGCGGGCCGCCGGCTACTGCTCCTGAGATTCTTCCTCCAAATCCCGCCGCTGCGCGACCGAACGCGCCTTTGCCCGCTGCGCCACCAACCGGGACGCAGCCGCCGAATCCACAACGCTAAGCCTGAGCTCACGCTTCGGCCTCCAGCACGACGACGGGCTGATAGGTGCGCGGGACGATAGCTTCGGCAATGGCGATGAGTTGTTCCTGCTGGTTGAAGACGCGCACGCGGGCGGGCTTCCATTTGCCGGAATCGAGCTGTGCAGGCGCGCCTTGCGCGATTTCTTGGCGGCCGGCCCGAACCTGCGAGAGTGCGACTTGAAAACGAGAACCGTGGCGCACACGGCGTTCGACGAAAGGTAGCACGGAGACGCGGGGCAATTCCGTGAGCAGATTGCTGAGGGGCACGATCCATTCCGCCGCGCGGCCAGACTGCGCTGCGCGCACGAAATCGTTCAGGCTGATGGCGTGATCGAGCGTGAATTCGCCGACGGCTGTGCGCACGATCTCGGCGAGATGGGCGGCGCATCGAAGCTGCTGGCCCATTTCGTGGGCAAGCGAACGAATGTAGGTGCCGGCGGCACACTCCACCGCGAAACGCGCCAGGGGTCCGTCAATACCGAGAAGGCGAAACTCGAAAACTTCAACGTCGACCGGTTTCAGCTCCACCGGCTTCTGCTTACGGGCCAGTTGGTGCGCCGGACGGCCGTGGACTTTTTTGGCGGAAAAAGGGGGTGGCGTCTGCTGGAATTTGCCCGTGAAGCCGACCACGAGCCGCTCGAGATCGTCTTTGTTCAGGTGCGGATTGGTGTCGGTTCCGGACGGAGTGCCGTCCGCGTCGTAGGTATCCGTGGCAAAGCCGAAGCGAAAGGCGCATTCATAACGCTTGCGGCGGCCAGCATAAAATTGCGCGAAGCGCGTGGCGCGGCCCAGCAGCAAAACCAAAACTCCGGTGGCCAGCGGATCGAGCGTTCCCAGGTGGCCGATCTGGCGAAAACCGAGCGTGCGGCGGACGGCTTCGACAACGTCGTGCGAAGTGCGGCCGCGGGGCTTGTCGATGACGAGGGCGCCATCGTAGGGAGCCGGACGTGGCTTCCGGGTCATGGGAGGCGGAACTCGACTATGGGTGCCCCCCACTGTTTTTTTGCAAGTGTTGATTCTAAAGGCGGTTTAAGCCTAATGGTTTCGCAACTGCACATTCTGCAACAGTTAAGCGCTAAATCTCTGAAAGAGGCTGCTAATGGGCGAAGAAGTAGCAGGGGATTCCCAACTGGCAAGGAAATTGGCCCGTGCATTCGGAGGCGACCAGGCGGGAGTGCGGGGAGACGAGCCTCGCGCCCACCTACCGTAAGCCGGCGAACTTCGAGCATGCTCTATTTTACTCACGAGTAAAGCGCCGATTCCAGAGAGACTCCTCGGTGGCACACGCGGAAAACTGGCGCGCTGGGCCCCGCATCGCTTCCGCTCCTCGAGGACGAATCCAGTGTTTCCGGCGTCCGGTGGACTCTCGCCGGAATCCGAAAACCGGACCTAGCTAAAGACCGCCTCCACAGGTAGGGAGAACCAGAGGCGGTGTCAGCCAGGGGATTTCGTGCGGCGGAGGAGTTCGCTGATGTGCTGGGCGTACTCCTCGGAGCGGTCAAGAACGAACATGAGTTCGGGGGCGCGGCGGAGCTGGAGCCGTTCACTGAGCTCGTGGCGGATGAAGCCGGCGGCAGAGGTGAGGGCTTTGATGGTGGACTTTTGTTCATCCTCGGGGCCCATGACGCTGACGTAAATTTTGGCTTGCTTCAAGTCCGGCGTCATGCGCACTTCGGTGATGGTGGCGAAGTTGGAGAGGCGCGGGTCTTTGAGTTCGCCGGCGAGCATGGCGCTGACTTCCTGGAGGATTTCTCCGGCGACGCGTTCGCGGCGATGTCCTGCGACGGTCATATACCACCCCAGCACGCGCGACTTTTTTTATCGCTCGAATTCCTCGCGCTTGAGAGGCGCGCGCCGGGGACCCCGGCTCTCTTTCCTGGAATAACTGCCGCTGTTAAATTCTCTCTGGTATCAAGCGCCATCGCAACTTGCAGAGAGATTTTTCGCTTTGCTCAGGATGAGAACGAACGGCATAGAGGCTTTTTAGACGTCACTGCTTACCCACATCATTCCCAGGAACGCTCACAGCACTTCCAGGTTGTGGTCGACGAGGTCTCGTCCCAGCAAATTCTCGGCCTCCGCGAAAACGGCTTGAAGCGATTGCTCGAGGTGCGAGGCGTCATTCGAAAGACTAACGACGCCGACCTGAGCGCGCTGCCAAGTGTCCTGGTGATCGAGTTCGGCGACGGCCACGTTGAACCGCGCGCGAAGGCGGTCTTTCAGGCTGCGCAAGACCTGGCGTTTATCTTTAAGTGAATGCGCGTCAGGGATATATATTTCCAAGGTCAGCAAACCGACAGGCATGGCACTCAGCTCACTTATCGACAATGCCCCAGAGAGATCCTTCGCTCCAGTTCTTCGTTCAGGATGACGATCCTGTCGGATCGTCATGCGGTGGCTTCGGCGAGGATTTGCTTCTGCATGGAGAAGCACTCGAGCACATCGCCGACTTTGATGTCGTTAAAGTTCGAAACACCGATGCCGCATTCGAAACCCGAGCGAACTTCGTTGGCATCTTCCTTGAACCGGCGGAGCGAACTGACTCGCCCGGTATAAATCACAACGCCTTCGCGCACGACACGTACTTCGGCATCGCGCTTGACGATGCCATCGAGAACATAACAGCCGGCGATCATACCGACGCCCTTGATGCGGAAGGTGTCGCGCACTTCGGCGCGGCCGAGATGGGTTTCCTTGTAGACCGGTTCGAGCAGCCCGGTCATGGCCCTCTTAATTTCGTCGGTGACTTCGTAGATGATCGAATGCATGCGGATATCGACGTTTTCGCGCTGCGCCAAGTCGGCAGCTTTGCGATCAGGGCGTACGTTGAAGGCGAAAATAATGGCGCCCGAGGCGGAAGCGAGCAGAACGTCGGTCTCTGTGACGGCGCCCACGCTGGCGTGAATGATTTTCAGCTTCACCTGATCGGTGGAAAGCTTGGGGAGCAGTTCACTCAGGACTTCCACAGAACCCTGTACATCGGCCTTGATGACGATGGGCAGTTCCTTGGTTTCGCCGCTCTTCAACTGCTCATGTAATTGATCGAGCGTGATGCGCGTTCCAGCGCTGCGAGCGAGCGAGGCTTCACGCAACTTGGTTTGGCGGTAATCGACGATGTGACGAGCCTTGGCTTCGTCGGCCACCTGAAATTGATCGCCGGCCTCGGGCACGCCTTGCAAGCCCAGGACCT
>Ga0209577_10002573_pt1 | contig 17376 bp, 21 predicted proteins | sample GraSoiAngelo_109_FD_185874 | JGI IMG/M metagenome (GOLD analysis project Ga0209577, IMG submission 185874) | Grasslands soil microbial communities from the Angelo Coastal Reserve, California, USA - 14_0903_12_20cm (SPAdes) (version 2) | ecosystem: Environmental > Terrestrial > Soil > Grasslands...
CTTTGCGACCTGCCGGCCGCGCTTTCGGGTCTGGCTTGGCCTCTGTAAGCGGATGCCCTGGAGGCGCGAGCGGACGGCGAATGGAACTGATAATCGATTTGCCGGTGCGCTTCCGACGCTTCGAGCGTGAAGACTTCATCGCGTTGTTTCCGAGACGTTTACCAGCGCGATGCTATCGCCCCCGTGTTGCGGCTGTCAATCGCGTCGTCATTATTCTCCTCAAAACCCGCGCCCACTGCACATTGCGCAATGATCGCAGGGCTTGCCGCTGGGATCGACGGAGCACTTCTTTTCATTTTCAAAGAACTCAACTAATTCCGAGACGGCCGCTTCATCGACACCGAAGCGCTCCTGGCTGGGATGGGATATCAATTCCGGATTGCGGATTGCGGATTGCGGATTTGTTTCTTCATCTCGGTGAGAGGGTCGATGGTACACGTTAGACATCGAAGCCAGCCAGGGTGATTGAGTCGCGGGCGTAAAGTTGCGCGGTTCGGAACTCGCTGTCGACGAAGAACTCGATCGCGGAGACGCGCCGATTGACGGTGACGCGGTGACCGGTGACCTGGGCGAAAGAAAATCAATCATGCGGGCTCGAGGTGGTTCGACAGGTTGCGTGGGCGCATGCGACAGAGCTGATTCGATGCGATCGAGTTTGTTTTCAAGATCGTGTAACCCGGCGCGAATGGCCGACAATTCTTCACCGACAGGCGCGCCGTTCGTGACGGGAGTCGGAGAAGTTCTCGATATTGGAACGCTGCCCGAGCCTTCGGTAATTCGTTGCGCCACGCGTTCGGCTATCGACTTTACTTGATCTCGATCGGTGCTCATCCAATTATTAAGTAAATCCCTCGTTTGGACGCGGGATTTGTCACGTCACGCTGGAGCGGAGTGCCAACTCTAAACGGATTATCATTATCGGGACTCCAAGCGCGCGGCGCGTTATCTCGTCTGATCTTCCAGTAAATCGATGTAATCGACCACGCCAACGATGGCCGAGTCGATTGCCGCGCCCGCCTTGCCCGTGGCCACCGTCGAAGCGCTCCAACCCTCCTGAACGACCAAAACTGTATCGCCGACTCCGGCGTCAACGGCATCCAGCGCCAGGATGGTATGCCCGGTCGCGTCGCCTTCGGGGGTGATTTGTTCGCAGAGCATCAGGCGCGCATTTTCGTAACGCACATTCTTCTGGGTGGCGACGATGTTGCCTACGACTTTGGCGAGAATCATTTACTTAGTCAGTTGTCAGTGGTTAGTAGTCAGTTGTCGTGTCTTTGCAACTAACAACAACTGACTACTGACGACTGACATGTTTGTCAGAATCAACAATTCCTACAATCGTGCAATCGGTCGGCGTGTCTTCGCGCTTGAAAGGAAAGCTTGCTTCCTTTCCCCGACACCAGAAAACCAATTCGCCAACGCCGGCGCCTACTGAATCGATCGCCACCATGGGTTTACCTTGCGCGTCAAGATTCTTGTTCAGAGATTGAATGATGAGCAGCTTGCGACCTTCGAGCGAATCGTTCTTGACCGTTGCCACTACCGTTCCGATGACGCGCGCGAGTTGCATATCATTGCGTCACATCGACAGTATCGATCACCCCGACAATTGCCGCGTCCACGGGCGTGTCCTTCATGCCTTGTGCCAGGCGCGCGCTGGAGCCGGCGACCACCAGCACCCGCTCATGAAAGCCCGCGCCGACGGTATCGACGGCAACGACATAGCCGGTCGTGTCCGTGCCGTCGACGTTGATGGGACGGACGATGAGCAGTTTCTTTCCTTTCAACCGCTCGTCTTTTTGCGTCGCCACGACCGTGCCCAGAATGCGTGCGATGATCATGCTCTGGACTGTGCGCTGATCGGCATTGCATCGTCGACGCTGCCGTGTGGGCGCGGAATTACGTGAACGCTGACCAACTCGCCAACTCGCCGCGCGGCTGCCGCGCCGGCGTCGGTCGCCGCCTTCACCGCTGCAACGTCTCCACGCACGATGGCGGTTACAAATCCGGCGCCGATTTTTTCATAACCAACCAAGGTGACGTTCGCGGCTTTGACCATCGCATCTGCCGCTTCAATCATCGCCACCAGACCTTTGGTTTCCACCATTCCGAGTGCTTCTTGCATTCATTTTCTCCTGTGAGAAGTTCAAGTTAATAGATCGGGAATCGTAAAATCGTGAATAGAATACCACGGACGTACTCTTCGTTTACGATTCAGAATTCATTAATCATTCAAGCGGGCTGCCTGGCTCAGCAACTCGACCAACTCTTCGCGCGTTAGCGAAACCTTTCCAGCTCCATTAGCCGACGAGTACGAGGAAGAACGCGCCGCCGGACGATCACCACTTGGACAGGCCAAGCCTGTTTCATGCAAATAGCCGCAGGCTTGACATCGCGCGCCCTCATCCAGATAGCCGGCGGCTTCGCGTACATTGATTAACTTTTCGATCGCGTCAGGCGGTAGATTGCGCGAGCCGCCCAGCGCACGCGAAAGAATCGCAATCTTCGCGGTATGCTCAAGGGTTTCCAGTCGATCAAACGCTTGCCAAAGATCTGATCCGTAGGCGACGGCGCCGTGATTCGCCATCAAGAGAGCGTTGTGATGCTTGATCAGCGGACGCATCGCATTGGTCAACTCTTCAGTCGAAGGCGTGCCGTATTCGGCGAGCGGCACGCAACCAAGCGTCAGAATAACTTCCGAAAGAATTGGTTGATCGATTGGTAACCCAGCGACTGCGAACGCTGTTCCATGCGGAGGATGAGCGTGACAGACGGCCTTCACATCCGGCCGCTCGCGATAAATCAGCAAATGCATCGCAAGTTCGCTCGACGCGCGGATACCATTCAAAGAGCGTCCTTCAAGATCAGTTATCGCCAACAAGTCTTCAGTCATTCGACCCTTGCAAGTCATCGTCGGCGTCGCCAGCACGCGACCGTCTTCAAGCAGCACACTAACGTTGCCATCAGACGAGACGACATAGCTGCGCTCATACAACAATCGGCAAATACGAAGGAGATCACGTCTGGCGGCTTGTTCGTCCATTTATATCTAGAGTTGGCGGCTGGTCCGTGTTTCAACCCGCTTTCGAGCGGAACTGCCGCGTCGAGCACTTGCTACCTGGGTCTTTTGGGGGCGGGCCAAAAAGTAAGACAGAGACTCGAGCGAAGTCGTCAAATCTACTGTCTTCACTTTCACGCCGAGTCGCGCCTTCAATAACGCAGGCGCAAAATTCAAAACCGCTTTCACACCGGCGGCCATGATTTGATTCAGCACGCGTTGCGCGGCACGAGCGGGAACCGCAATGACCGCTACGTCAATGGTCTTATCGCGTACGACCTTTTCGATCTTCTTCACGTCCAGGATCGGGATACGCGAGGGCCCGATATGTCCACCGATCTTTTCATTGTCGTTATCGAACAGCGCGATCACCGTGAAGGTTGACTTCGAGAAACCATGGTAGTCTGCCAGCGCCGTTCCCAACCGGCCCGCCCCCACGATGCCGACACGATGTGGTCTGTCGAGGCCGAGAATCTTCGTCAGATGCTCGCGGAGATCGTCCACGAAATAACCTATGCCGCGCACCCCGAACTCGCCGAAGTAACCGAGATCCTTGCGAATTTGGGCGGAGTTGAGATTGAACTGCTCGGCAAGTTCCTGTGACGAAACGGTCTTAATTCCCGCCGATGCCAGCTCGTTCAAGCAGCGGAGATAGACGCTCAAACGATTCGTGGTCAGTTCAGAGATCTTTTCTCGCTTCATGACTTTCGCCCGACGAGCAAAGTATAACGCTGCGGGGGGCTTCAGCGGAAACCATCCATTTGCGAGGAAGGCTGGCTTCTATCATAATCAGGCGCGCCGTACGACTAATCGCGGATATGCGAGCAGGATGCTCGCGAACCGCCGACAGGATGTCGGCGCTCCAACATGATTGCGCATCTCTCAGGAACTTTGCTTTCGAAGCAGGCAACATCCGCCATCGTCGATGTCAGTGGCGTTGGCTATGAAGTGGCGATTCCGCTTTCGACATTTTATGAATTGGGCGAAGCGGGCGAGCCGGTGCAGCTTCGCATTTACACGCACGTACGCGAAGACGCGATTCAGCTTTATGGTTTCAAAACAATCCGCGAACGCGAACTGTTCCTGCAGCTAATTTCAGTAAACGGCGTCGGACCGGGACTGGCTATTAAGTTGTTGTCGGGAATGAATGCCGATGAAATGATCGCTTCGATTCGTACCAATAATTTGGTACGACTGGTGGCCATCCCGGGAGTGGGCAGAAAGACCGCGGAGAGATTAGTAGTCGATTTGCGCGACAAGGTCGCAGCGTTGTCTTCGGCGGATTTGGAACAGGAGTTCGCCGCAAAATCCGCCGCCACAGGAGCTGCGACATCAGAGGATTCAATGCGCAACGACGCGATTTCCGCGTTGGCGAATCTCGGCTATCAAAGAAGCGCTGCGGAAAAAGCCGTGAAGGGGGCAATCGATGAAGGGGGCGAACTCTCGGTCGAAGTGATCTTGAGACGCAGTTTGCGTTCACTGGCAAAGGCATAGGAAACGCGACCACCGTTTTAGACTGACCTTGTCCCGATTGGCGCGGGACAAGCCCGCATCTAAACGAGTACGAAACTAGCGAAGACTGTAGCCGACATTTGACCAACGGGTCACTCGCATTCACAATTCAATTTCAAGATGCCTAAAGCAACCAGAGCAGCAGAGGCCCTAAGCCCCACCGTGACCGAAGAAGATCGTCAATTGGATCTTTCATTGCGTCCCACGCGCTTCGCCGAGTACATCGGCCAAACGAAGGCGAAAGAGAATCTCCGCATTTACATCAAAGCTGCGCTCAAGCGACGAGAGGCGCTCGATCACGTTCTGTTAACTGGGCCGCCCGGTCTGGGAAAAACAACCCTGGCGCATATCGTCGCGAACGAAATGGGAGCTCAGTTGCGCTCGACTTCAGGGCCGGCCATTGAAAAGACGGGAGACATCGCGGCGCTGCTTACGAATCTCCAGGAAGGCGACGTCCTTTTCATTGATGAAATCCATCGGCTGTTACCTGCCCTCGAAGAAAAGCTTTATCCAGCGATGGAAGACTTCAGTCTCGATCTCTTAATTGGTCAGGGGCCGGGGGCCCGCTCGATTAAACTGGAGTTGCCGAAATTCACTTTGGTGGGCGCGACCACTCGGGCCGGATTGATCACGGCGCCTCTGCGCGGACGGTTTGGCATCAATTTTCATTTGGACTTTTATCCGCATGAAGACTTAGAGACGATTTGCCACCGCTCGGCGCGAATTCTCGGCGTCGAAATAGACGAAGGCGGCGCCCGCGAAATCGCGCGACGTTCACGCGGCACGCCGCGCATCGTCAACCGTTTGCTGCGGCGCGTTCGCGACTATGCCGAGGTCGATTACGATGGCCGTATTACGCACGAGGTGGCAAACGACGCGCTCAATCGTATGGAAGTCGACACCTACGGTCTGGACGAAATGGACCGGAAACTACTTTCGACGATTATTGAGAAGTTTGAAGGGGGCCCGGTTGGCGTCGGCACTTTATCCGCGGCGATTCACGAAGAGAAAGATTCAATCGAAGAAATCATCGAGCCATACTTGATTCAAATAGGCTTTCTCAATCGCACGCCGCGCGGCCGCATGGCCACCCAACTCGCCTATCAACATTTCGGAATTAGGGCAGGACAGCAAAGGCCGAGCCTGTTTGATGCAGTATGAAGGAAGTAGTTCGTTTAGCGGCGGGCTATCGCCCGCCGAGCGTGGCGGGCAGTAGCCCGCCTCTAAACCGAAATTGATCTTTTCCGCCACCAGATGGCACGACGCTTTTCACGTGAATCTTTCGGAGTCCGCAATCGCTCGCCGTGGCGCCGTATGTTCGCAGATGCAGTGCATCAGTTTCACGAAAACGATCTGTTTTCATCGGCGGCCGCGATGAGCTATTTCGGATTGATGACGCTGTTTCCCGCACTCCTCTTGCTTCTGGCGCTCAGTAATCGCATTGCCGCCGGCACGCAAATGATTCAGCATATCGTGCAAGTCTATCCCGGCTCGAGCAAGTTTCTCCACGAGACTATTCGATCGCTCTCAGGAATCAGCAAGACCGTGGTTATTAGCTGCGCCCTGGTTGTGTTGTGGGCCGGATCGTGGGTCTTTGCCATCGCCGAGCGAGCACTGAATCGCATTTGGGGTACCACTCATAGAACGTTTCTTCATGGCCGGGTGATAACTCTGGGAATGATCGGAATTGTTGGGTTGTTGCTATCGGTTTCTGTGCTACTCACTTCAGTACTGCTGGCACTGCAGGAGATTGCCGGTAATCTCTCGCCCAGACAGTTGGAGAATTACCGTCTGCTCGCGTCAGTTGGCAGTTTGTTTTGGGAGATCGTGTTCGCCCTGGCGAGCCTGCTGTTGACTTTCGCTCTTTTTGCGGTCGTTTACAAGTTCCTCCCGAATGCTCACGTCAGCATCCGCGACACCATCCCGGCCGCTGTAGTAGGCGGCCTGCTTTGGGAGGCGGCGAAATATATATTCGCGTGGAGCTTGAATTATCTTGATTACGATCAGATTTATGGTCCGGTGGGCGCGGTCGTGACCGTGCTGATCTGGGGATACGTATCCAGCCTCGTTCTCCTCTTCGGCGCCCAATTGAGCAGCGTCTTCCATCGAGAGCATATGGAACATCCCATCGCAGCGCCTCACGTAAACGTTCCCTCGGCTTCGTTTTCTTAACGCGTTTCCGCAGTTCAAAAGCCCGCATGCATATCTCGGACTTCGACTATGAACTCCCGGAAGAGTTAATCGCCCAACAGCCGCTGGCACAGCGAGACGCTTCGCGCATGCTCGTGCTGGATCGTTCCCAGCGGCAATGGATGGAAGCAAACTTCGCGGCGATTCCTGAATACCTGCGACCTCATGACGTGCTCGTCCTCAATGACACCCGAGTTTTCCCGGCGCGATTGGAGGGTAAACGCGTACCCTCCGGTGGCGCCGTTGAATTATTGCTGCTGCGCGAAATTGAACCATACCTCTGGGAGTGCCTGACTCGCCCGGCGCGCCGCCTCGCGACAGGCGCTCGTGTCGTGCTGGGCAACTCTAATCTTTACGGAGAGGTGATTGAATCGCGCGACAACGGTTTGCGCCTGGTCAGGTTTGAATCTGAAGAATCTTTGGATCGCATCATCGATAGACTCGGCAGCACACCATTGCCACCATATATCAAGCGTGCGGCAGATTCCGTCGCAGATCGCGAGCGCTATCAGACCGTCTATGCCAACCAGCGGGGCGCGATCGCGGCGCCCACGGCCGGGCTGCATTTCACCGCTCGGCTGCTGCAAACCATCCAAGATCGAGGAGTTCGGGTGGCAAGAATCACCTTGCACGTTGGTTACGGCACGTTTGAGCCCGTCCGCGTAGATGATGTGAAGCTGCATCGGGTAGCGCCTGAATGGTTTTCGATTTCTGAAGAAGCGGCGCAGATTATGAATCAGTCACACAATGACGGCGGGCGCATCGTGGCGGTTGGCACGACCACAACTCGCGCGCTTGAGTCATCTGTCGCCCCAGATCGAAAAATTCTACCGCAGTCCGGTCTGGCTGACCTTACGATTGTTCCCGGTTATGCGTTTCGTGCTGTCGATGCGCTGTTAACGAACTTTCATTTGCCGCGCTCGTCTTTGCTGCTGCTGGTAACCGCGTTCGCCGGTCGCGAGCTTATGCTCAACTCGTACCGCCATGCAGTCAAAGAGCGCTATCGCTTTTACAGCTATGGTGACTGCATGCTGATACTGTGATTTTCCGGCAGGCGACACTTGTAAACAGTAAGTGGTAACAGGCTATAATCTCCGCCACGCTCTTTCAGTTTCCCGCTGAACCAGCGATCAGGGTATGGCAGTTCTCAAAAAGTTTCGCCCGCGATGGTGGTTGAGCAATCGGCAAGCGCCAACGCATACTATCCAGCCGAATATCGCGCTGGTGCCACCGGTCAATGCGCGCTATGATCTACGGCCGCTCACCGTCACACAGCTCGACGAATGTTGGCATCTTGATCAGAGATGCTTCGTGGACGGTGAAGCATACAGCCGCGACACCTTCGAATATCTTCTGACCGCGCCCGAATCGATTTCATATCGCGTGGTCACGCAAAACAGCGCCATGGCCGGTTTTGTTATTGGCCTGCTGGAACCAGATCATACGGGGCACATAACTACAGTCGGAATTGCGCCGGAACATCGGCGGCGGCGGCTGGCAAGCTCTTTAATAGAAAGAGTCGAGGACGCTTTTCAGCGCCGCGACGTGCGCCTGGCGCGGCTTGAGGTGCGCTCCACGAACATCTCCGCCCAGAAGCTCTACATGAGCCTCGGCTACTCGGTCACACAACGTCTTCCTAAATATTACTCAAACGGCGGCGACGGGTTGCTAATGGTCAAGGCAATCTGAATCTGAATAAAAAGCTGCGCGATTTTGATTAACTTTTGCGCAACTCGGTCAGTACTTGCTTTGCTACTGCCTTAAGCGTGTCAAAGACTCCCTGTCCGCTTGAAGCGATCGCTTCAATGACGGGTTCTCCTTTTCGCTGCAGTTCAACTGTAAGGTCGCTCGTGGGTATCACGTTCGGCAGGTCTCGCTTGTTGAGTTGAAGCACGTAAGGAATCTTCATCAGGTCATAACTATATGAACGCAGATTCTCTTCGAGGTTGTGAAGAGACTCGAGGTTCGCATCCATGCGTTCCTCTTGCGAATCCGCCACGAATACCACGCCGTCAACCCCTTTCAGAATCAGCTTGCGCGAGGCTTCATAGAATACCTGGCCAGGTACGGTATAGAGATGAAAGCGCGTTTTGAAGCCGCGCACCGTCCCCAACTCGAGCGGCATGAAATCAAAGAACAAAGTGCGATCACTTTCAGTAGCCAGACTGATCAGCTTTCCCTTCGCTTGGGTAGCTGTTGAGTCATAGATGTATTGCAGGTTCGTCGTCTTGCCGCAGAGGCCCGGACCGTAGTAGACGATCTTGCAGTTGATCTCTCTCGATGCGTAGTTAATGAATGTCATAGGGGCTTACCTGAAGCTGGAGCCGGATGCTCCGTTCACGTCTGGGAAAAAAGGCTGTCAATTTCCTCGTCGGTGATCTCGTCGAACGGGAGCGCGTCGGTCCCGGTTGCAGACTCGGAGTCGCGTTCAATTTCGGCAAACGCAGCCGCTAACTCCTGAGATATCTGTTTTGAGCGGAGCTTTACCAGACCCAAACTGGATCTATCGTCAAAAACGACCACCAGAAGTACTCGGCCAATAACGCTGATGTGGATACTCTCGCGCTCACCTTCATGCGAGAGAGTGGGAAATTCTCTTTCGCCGATCAGCTTGGCCATGCCCCCCGTTGCCGCGACATTTCCCGCCACGAGCGATGCGAGACTAGTCGTATCCAGTTCGCCCAATTCTCCATGAACCGCAATCTGTTGGCCATCCTTGTCGACCAGGACGACCAGCCGGGCCGCGCAGTCCAGCCGAAGCCGAGCCATCACCGCTTTAATCTGGTGATAGCGCTGTTCGCGCATGATGGTACTATTCGCCACTTAGGAATTCCGATGGGCTTCGCCTTCAGGAAGCGAGGAGGCAGGTTTAATAATTTTGTTACGCGCTTTGAGTTGTTGGATGCCTAATGGCGACTCATTTCTCTACAGTTCCAACTCCAACAACAGGGTTTCGGCGAGCCAAAATGGCGGCTGGCATCCAACCTTACGAGCCACATTAACATGTCGCTTGACCACGCATCAAGTGTTTTTCATTGCCTGTCTCTGCTTATAATCGTTCAACGCCGGGCCAATATGTAGCCGCAAACCCTATTCTTTCGTTGAATTACGGCAAGAGCTATGCTAAGCTTCGCCGATAATTCTATGGCCATTTTGGTGACTGATCGTCTTTGAAACCCCGGGGGGCGTTGCGCATGAGCAGTCCTACCACCAAAAGCGTGAAGAAACTGGCATCACGCTCTAACTCGCGTCCGTCGACGACATCATCGGCCCGCAAGCGTGTTGCGCCGAGTAAGTCAAGCCGACTTAAACCGGCCACCAAACGTTCACCCGCGGGCAAGGCGCCAGCACGGAAAGCTACAAAGAGTCGGGCTACGAAGACAAAGAAGAGTTGGGCTACGAAGACAAAGAATAAGCCTAGCACAACTTCGTTGAAGAGTCGCGGAGCCGGAGCTAAAGGTAAGAAGACCGCGAAGCAACGCCTTGTAACGAAGACGACAAAGAGGAAAAAGTCTCCGGTTCACATTTCATCACGGCCAGTACCGGTTGTTCATCAGCCCCAGCCAACGCACGATGAGGCGGCGGCTTTGAAAGCTTTCGAATCGGCACATCGGGAATTTGCTCGCGGCCACTTTTCTGAAGCACGTCACAAATTTCGCGCGCTCCTGGACAAATACGCTAACGTTTCCGAGGTGGCCGCTCGCGCACGCACTTACCTGGCCGTCGCGGAGGCTCGCCTGCGAAGCGACCTCGCGCTGCCGCGCGACGCGGACTCTCTTTACGATCGAGGTGTGATCGAACTGAATCGCGGCGAATATGTTGCGGCGCAGGAACTCTTCGAGCGTGCCCTAAGGCGGGAGCCTGAGGCTGCCCATATCCATTACGGTTTGGCGGCCACGAGAGCGCGCCTGGGCGCAATAGATACCGCCCTCGAATCCCTTCGCCGAGCCCTCGATCTTCAGCCGAAGCTGAGGATTCGTGCTCAACGGGATCAGGATCTGAATTCGCTGCGTAGCGATCCGGAATTCGATCTATTGGTATTTGCCGGACGCGAGTAGAGCAGCCCTCACACTCTCAGCCAGCAACCGTCCATCTCGACGACCGTTCCCCTTGGTAGTGATGCAGTTTGAATGTGGCACGCGCATCTTGCGCGTGATTCACGGGCGGGACGCCCGTGCCACTTTCCCCTTAACTGTTTTGAAACACCCACGCCTTCGGGTATCATTCGCCGTTAGCTATTTATCGTAGAAATACTTCGGAGCAAAATTAATTGCAGAGTTCGAACGGGAATCGCAGCCTGAAGCTGGTCGCTATCGGTGGGGGTACTGGTCTCTCGACTCTGCTGTCAGGATTAAAGCACTTCGTCGCAGCGCAAGAGAACGAAGCATCGCTTGAGTCCTTGTCGGCGATCGTAACGGTGTCAGACGATGGTGGCAGTTCAGGCCGGCTTCGCGAAGAGTTGCAGATGCTTCCTCCAGGCGATATCCGAAACTGCATGATCGCGTTGTCCGAGGATTCAAATCTTCTCTCGCGATTATTTCGCTATCGATTTCGAGGATCCGGCGACTTGGCAGGTCATAGTTTCGGAAATCTTTTTCTCGCAGCCCTCACGGAAGTCACCGGCGATTTTGTTGAAGCAGTCCGATTATCTTCCGAGGTGCTCGCCAGCAAAGGCCACATTTATCCCGCCACAGTCAGTGACGTACGGCTGGTCGCCGAGTTGGATGACGGACGCCGAGTTCATGGCGAGACTCAGATCACTGCGGCTCGATCGGCAATACGCAGTCTCTGGCTTGAACCCGAGCATTGCCTGCCCTTGCCGGAGGCGATTGCCGCGATTCACTCCGCCGATGTAATCACGGTTGGGCCGGGCTCTTTATTCACCAGCATTATTCCGAACTTGCTCGTAGCTCAGGTTGGGGACGCCATTGGCGAGGCCCGCGCAGTAAAGGTCTTCATCAGCAATCTGATGACCCAACCGGGAGAAACCGACGGTTATGATCTGGGCCGACACCTTGAAACTGTCAGGGATTACGCGCCGCAGATTCACTTTGATTACGTTGTCGTCAACAATCGGAACATCAGCCAAAACCAGGCAGAGCTATACCGCGCAGATGGCGCCTATCAAGTCTGCGTCGAAGATCACATCGCGGACGTTCTGCTCGCTCACGGGACCGAGGTAGTGCGCGCCGAGTTGTTGGACGAAGGCGAGATGGTTCGCCACAATTCTGAACGCCTGGCTCAGGTTGTAATCGAATGTGTCGTGAAAGCCCGAACTCAACCCGCATTGGCGCTCCAATCCTAGTCATTGACCGGCGCTGCGAAGGTTTCCTCAAATGGAACGCCACAATCACCCTGAAAAGCCTTTGAACGTAGTAATACTTGCCGCCGGCCTCGGCACGCGCATGAAATCTCGGCAGGTAAAAGTCCTGCACAAGCTTGGCGGTCGGCCACTTATCGCGCACGTTTGTCGAACTGCCGCAACCTTAAAGCCGCATAAGATTTACGTCGTCGTTGGTCATCAGGCCGGGGAGGTTCAGAAGGCTGCGGCAGAGGTGTTAAGCAACGATGAAGGCGTTTTCGTTACTCAAGCTGAACAGCATGGCACCGGTGATGCCGTGATGGCGGCGCGCAGCGAATTGCACGAGGCGAACTCGACTGTGTTAATTCTTTCGGGCGACGTGCCTGCGGTCCGAGTTGAGACTCTGCAAGCGCTGATTTCAAAGCACCAGACCGAAAACGCATCTGGCACGATTCTTTCTGTCCGCCTCGAGAATCCAACTGGCTATGGGCGGATCGTGCGCGATGAAGACGGCAGCTTTGTGAAAATCATCGAGCAAAGAGATGCTAACGACGAGCAAAGACAGATTCGCGAAGTTAACGCTGGAATTTACTGCTTCGAAGCCCAACAACTCTTCGCGGCGCTCGAGCGGGTGCAACCTGCCAATAGGCAGGGCGAATATTACTTGACCGACGTCGCTGAAATACTGCGTACCGAGAAACAAAAAGTCGCCGTCTACCATCACCACGACGCGCGCGAAGTTTCCGGTGTCAACACCCGCGCCGAACTGGCCGAATTCGAGAATCTGTTGCGGCGTGGCACGGTCCGGCGCCTGATGCTTGATGAAGGCGTAACTTTCATCGATCCATCCCACGCCTACGTTAGCGATGAGGCGCAAGTCGGACGCGACTGCGTGATTCATCCCGACGTGCACATCGAAGGCAAGACCATCATCGGTGAAGCCTGCGAGATTCATCAGGGTTCGCGCATTTCCAATTCGCGCCTTGGCAATCGCGTCATTGTCAAAGACCATTGTGTCATCCTTGATTCCGAGATTGCCGATGATTGCGCCGTTGGACCATTCGCTCATCTGCGAATGAGTGCACAGATGGAAGCGCGCGCCATCGTAGGTAACTTTGTCGAAGTCAAGAAGTCGCGCATCGGACACGGAACAAAAGCAATGCATTTAACTTATCTTGGCGACGCCACGATTGGTGAAGATACTAACATCGGGGCCGGAACAGTCACGTGCAATTACGACGGCAAGCAAAAGCATCAGACCGTGATCGAAGACCACGTGAAGATCGGTTCGGACACCATGCTGGTAGCGCCCGTGCGCGTCGGCAGTGGCGCCGTGACGGGAGCGGGCTCAGTAGTCACCGAAGACGTGCCGCCGAACACGCTGGTAGCGGGCGTCCCAGCGAAAATCAAAAAGAAACTGAACGAGGGGTCGTGATCATGGCAAAAACTGACATGCGTAATGGACGCGTCTCCTGCCTCCTGCTTACTGCCTAATGCTTTTATGTGTGGAATAGTCGGATACGTCGGAAACAAACAGGTCGTACCCTTAATCATCGAGGGTTTGCGCAAGCTTGAATATCGCGGCTACGACTCCGCCGGCATTGCCGCGGTTGACGAGAATCATAAGCTGCAAATTCGCAGGGCCGAAGGCAAGCTGCGCAACCTCGAAGAGGTCTTGCGAAAAGATCCTATCGATGGTTCCTACGGCGTTGGTCACACACGTTGGGCCACGCACGGCCGTCCCACCGAAGAAAACGCACACCCGCATCGCGATTGCAGTGGCCGCGTCGTCGTCGTTCATAACGGTATTATCGAGAACTATCTGGAATTGAAGGACCATCTGCGGAAAAAAGATCATCGCTTCGTAACCGAAACCGATACCGAAATCATTGCGCACCTGATCGAAGAGCATCTAAAGGGCGGTGATAATTTTGAAGGCGCTGTGCGCAAAACCGTTCACGAACTGCGCGGCATCTTCGCCTTATCCATGCTGTCGGCTGACGAGCCTGACACGATCATTTCCGCCCGACTCGGCCCGCCCGTGGTGATCGGCCTTGGCGACGGCGAATACTTTGTCGCTTCCGACATTCCCGCAATCCTCGAACACACGCGCGATGTCTTTTTTCTCGGTGACGGCGAGATTGCCGTGATGACAAAGACGGGCGTGCGCGTCACCGATTTCTCCGGCCATCCAATGATGCCTCAACGGCAGCGGATTACCTGGGATCCGATCCAGGCAGAGAAAGGCGGCTTCAAGCATTTCATGCTCAAGGAGATTTACGAGCAGCCGCGCGCCGTTCGCGAGACTGTCGAAGGCCGGATCTCGCTCGACACGGGACGCATTTTTCTTGATGAGATGAAGACGCTCACGGAAGCCGATTTCAAACGATTCACTTCCATCAAGATTGCCGCGTGCGGAACTTCGTTGCACGCCGGACTCGCCGGCAAATACATGATCGAACAACTCGCACGCATTGCGGTCGAAGTCGATTACGCTTCCGAGTTTCGCTATCGCGATCCGGTACTCGATAAAAACACTTTGCTGCTGGTTATTTCGCAGTCAGGTGAGACTGCCGACACAATCGCCGCTTTGCGCGAAGTGAAAGAACGCGATGGTGAAGTAATCGCCATCTGCAACGTGAAGGGCTCCATGATTACCCGCGAGGCCGACGGCACGATTCTTACTCATGCGGGGCCGGAAATCGGCGTGGCTTCGACCAAGGCTTTTACCTCGCAAATGATCGCGCTCTATCTCTTCGCGCTCTATCTCGGCCAAGCGCGCGGAACGCTAAGCGCCGAAGAGAGTCTCGCGCACACGAGGCAACTGGCGGAATTGCCCATGAAGATGGAGCAGTTGCTGAACGATTCAAACGCGATCGAAGAGTTGTCAAAAGAATTCTTCCGCGCCACTGATTTCCTTTATCTTGGCCGCGGCATCAATTTTCCAATTGCCCTGGAAGGAGCATTGAAGCTAAAAGAGATTTCCTACATTCACGCCGAAGGCTATCCCGCGGGCGAAATGAAACACGGGCCCAACGCGCTGATCGACGAGCGTCTCCCCGTCATGTTCATCAACACTCGTGAAGAAGGCAACCGATCTTCAGAATTACGCTACGAAAAAACTCACTCAAACATCGTGGAAGTGAAAGCCCGCGAAGGCATCGTGATCTCCGTGTTGACCGAAGGCGATTCGATGTCATCGGTCGTCTCGGATCATGTCATCGAAATTCCCGCCTCGAGCGATTTGCTCTCGCCGCTGCTTTCAATCATTCCGCTTCAGCTCCTCGCCTACCACATCGCTGTGCGGCGTGGTTGCGACGTTGATCAGCCGCGGAATCTGGCGAAGTCTGTGACCGTCGAGTGAATGTATGACGGATTACCATATTAATATTTTCTTCAGCGAAGTCGCTAAAGATTTGCTTCTTTGACTTGATTCCTCGCGTGCTCTAGCATCTCAAATCATGGTTCAGGTAAACGTCAATTAAGTTCAAGCCAAACTGACTCGCCTGCTTCTGCGAGTCGAGGCTGGTGAAGAGATTGTTATCAACCGGGCTGGTGTGCCGGTTGCCAAACTGGTCCCGATTAATAATGATCTTGTGCGTGAGCGAATTCTGATTGAACAACATGTTGCGGAAAGCAAGGCTCAGATTCGCGAAGGGCGGTTCTTCGGATCTTTTGATAGCGCCGACGAGGCCATAGAATTCCTCCATCGCAACAGCAAGGGGAGAAACTGAACCGCTCATAAATGACTATATAGTGGCGTTTCCAAACTCCTTTCAAAAGCTGACGACTAAGCCGCAGGGCGGCGAAATATTTATAGCCAGCAGGTTACAGAGTTCTCCAATCGAGTTGAGCGAAATGCCGCGCATTTCGCTCAACTCGAAGGATCTATTAATGCCGCCCCGTGTTCTATAACTTAAACATTGCGTGCCTAACGGCACTTTTTCTGCGAGACTATCCGACCATTACCATAGCGTGATCGATTTGGTCTGATGCATACTCAAGACAAGCTCGAATATCTTCAGCTTCGCGACTGCAAGTGTAGTACTATTGATTGAGCGGGAGGGTTGAAGTCTATGAAAGACTTTCGAGGTCTAACGGGACTGGTTCAGCGTGAAGGCACTGGCTACGTCGCCTTGTGTCCGGAACTGGACATTGCCAGCCAGGGCGAGACGGTTGAAGAAGCGCGTCGCAATCTTATTGAAGCCGTCCAGCTATTTCTTGAAACGGCCGACCAAACAGAAATAGACCTGCGTTTTCACAAGGAGGTTTACATCACGCCTTTAGAGGTTTCCTTTGGCTAGGCTCCGTGTTCTTTCGGGCAAGGAAGTCTGCACCATCCTCGCACAGCATGGTTTCGTTGAAGTTCGACAACGTGGCAGTCACATCGTCATGCAAAAGCGAATCCCCGGCTCAACCATTACTGTTCCGGTCCCGAACCACAAAGAGTTGAGACTTGGAACGCTGCAATCGATAATTCGTCAGTCCCTCTTGCCACGCTCTCTGTTCGAATCTTAGAAACCACGCCACGACAGTTCCGAGAATCGCTGCAACCAATTACTCGCCGGATAATCCGAGGATGCGTCGATGACATGAAGCGTGTAGGCGTGTCGTGATTTGGGTGATCTATTTTCGCGGCTTAGATGCGGCAGCAAACCGTGCAGAATGATCAAAGTTCCCTTCTCTACTTCAAGCGGCTGTAAATTCTCTTCCGGCCACGGTGTGTGGTCGAAGACTTCGAAGCGCATTCCTCCGCCCTCAGCGCGCACGAAGCGTGATTTCAATCCGTGTTTGTGGCCGCCGGGAATCGCCCAGAGACAACCGTTTGCGATCGTCGCATCTTCGAGCGCGAACCACAGACCGAGCATGCGCAGCGGCTCGGTATAAATAAAGGTCGCGTCCTGATGGCACGTTACTTCGCCGCCGATGTTTGGTTGTTTGAAGATGTACATTGACTGGAGCAGCAGCGGATCGGCGATATCCAAGTCTGAAACAAGTTGTTTGATTTGTGGTGTTCGCGAGAACTTATCGAACACAGGATCGAGATCGTGAAGCGCGTGACCGATCTTGTTAATTGATCGTTCCTTGCTTTGGCGCAAAGTGCCGTCGGGCAGAAAGGCGTTCTCTTCGAAGAAGAAACGAATCTTATCGCCTGATTCGAGAAAGTAATCGTCGCTGGTGCGCGTTTGTTCGTGGGTTGAGAAGATCGATACCACGCCTGTTGGATCGAAGTCACGCACAAGTTCTTCAGCGCGCGCGCGCAGGCGGTCGCAGTCTTGAGCGTTCACGAAGTTCTCAAGAATTACAAAGCCGT
>Ga0209577_10002575_pt1 | contig 17374 bp, 19 predicted proteins | sample GraSoiAngelo_109_FD_185874 | JGI IMG/M metagenome (GOLD analysis project Ga0209577, IMG submission 185874) | Grasslands soil microbial communities from the Angelo Coastal Reserve, California, USA - 14_0903_12_20cm (SPAdes) (version 2) | ecosystem: Environmental > Terrestrial > Soil > Grasslands...
GACGACCTCCCAATCGCGGTCGAAGAGGTCGTCGTACGCGCGCTTCATCTCTTTCGGATCGGCCTCGTAGCGCATCACCGGATCCGGGTCGACGTTCGTCAGCTTGACCTGCTCGCGCACCTCTCCCGGCGGACCGACCAGGAACCCGCAGCACTCCTTCGGATACTCGGCCTGAGCGTGTTCGGTCATCGCGCGCGCGACCGGTTCCGGGATGCGAAACTCCAGCATTCGTGCCTCCGAGATGGGGACGCGGGCAGGATAGCAAGGGCTTCCGAGGACCCGCTCAGGGCTCGATCGCGATCTCCCCTGCGGGGCCATCCGTGACGACGCCGACCTCGTGGAACGGGACCGATCGCGCCTCAAGCTCCACGCGCAACGCGCCGAGCTGCTCGGGCGGACACGCGATCAGCATCCCGCCGGACGTCTGCGCGTCGGCCAGCAGCGCGCGCGTCACCTCGTCCACGCCCTCCGCGAAGCGCACCGAGGGCTCGACGTAGCGGCGATTGCGCTTGCTGCCGCCTGGGATCTGTCCGGCCTCGGCCAGTTCACGCGCGCCCTCCAAGACGGGAACGGCCGACGCGCGAACCGCTGCGCCAACGCCCGAGGCCTCAAGCATCCGATGCAGATGCCCGAGAAAGCCGAAGCCGGTGACGTCGGTCGCCGCTCGTACGCCGACCGCAAGCATCGCCTGGGACGCCGCGGCATTGAGCGTGGTCATTGTTTCGATCGCGCGCGCAACTACGTCTGCCGGCGCCATCTGGTTCTTGATCGCGGTGGAGATCACGCCCAGGCCGAGCGGTTTTGTCAGCACCAGCACGTCGCGCGCGCGCGCAGCCGCATTCGTCACGATGCGCTTCGGGTCGGCCAGGCCGACGACGGCCATGCCGTACTTGGGCTCGGGATCGTCGATCGTGTGCCCGCCGGCCACGATCGCTCCCGCGTCGCGCGCGACGGCAAGCCCGCCCTCCAGCACGCGCCCGAGCAGCTCGAGCGGCAACGCCTCGCGCGGCCATCCGACAAGGTTCAAGCAAAGGATCGGGCGGCCGCCCATCGCGTACACGTCGCTCAGCGCGTTCGCCGCTGCGATCCGTCCCCAGTCGTAGGCGTCGTCGACGATCGGCGTGAAGAAGTCGGTCGTGAACACGAGCGCCGTGTCGTCGTCCAGCTTGTAGACGGCGGCGTCGTCGCCGGTTTCCGATCCGACGAGCAGCCGGTGGTCGACCGGAAGCTGCGGGCCCAGCGCCTGAAGCACTTCGGTCAGATCGGTGGGACCCAGCTTGCATCCACATCCGGCGCCGTGGCTGAACGAGACGAGCCGGATGTCGCCCGCCGTCGTGCTCACGTTTGCTCCGCGAGCTGCATGACGATCTGCCACTCTTCCTCAGCGACGGGCTGGACCGACAGACGAGATCGGTTCAGCAGAACCATCGGCTCCAAACCGGGAATCGTGCGCAGCTCTGCCAGCGAGATGACGCGTGGGAACTTCCGAACGAAGCCGACATCGGGCATCCACCAGCGCGGATCTTCTGGCGTGGACTTCGGATCGAAGTACTTGCTGTTGGGGTCGAACTGCGAGTCGTCGGGGTACGCCTCGCGCACCACGTTGCACAGGCCGGCGATGCCCTTCTCCTCGGTGCTGGAGTGGTAGAAGAAGGCTTCCTCGCCCAAGCGCATCGCGCGCAGGTTGTTCCGCGCTTGGAAGTTGCGGACGCCGTCCCAGTGTTCGACGGACTTCTTCTCGAGGTCGTCGATCGAGAACGTCGACGGTTCCGTCTTCAGCAGCCAGTGCGCCATGGCCCGATCGTAGCCCTCCGCTCGAAGTCGGGCGAACCGCAGTTTGCGCGTTGCGCGCGCGACCGTGTTTCCTTGCGCCACCGAACGAGGAGCTGAAAACGATGACCGATACTGAACGAACGCCCCTTCCGAGCCACGCGCCCGGTTGCTTCGGTTGCGGACCAAACAATCCATGCGGCCTGGGCCTGCACGCGTGGCGCGACGGGGAGGAGGTGCGCGGCCACGTTGTCTTCGCGGAGCACCATTCGGGAGCGCCGGGGTTCGCCCACGGCGGGGCCGTGGCGACCGCGCTGGACGACTGCCTCGGGTTCCTGCTGTACGTGATCGGCCAGCCTGCTGTGACGGCGAAGCTGGAAGTGAACTACCGGAAGCCGGTGACGATCAACACCGAGTACTCGCTGCACGCGCGCCTGCACAGTCGCGAACGGAAGAAGCTTTATACCTCGATCGACATGCGCGACGCGGACGGCGGCATCGTCGCCGAAGGGACGGGACTGTTCGTGACGGTGACGATGGAGCACTTCACGAAGAACCTGCCCGAGGACTGGCGCGGCGAGGCGCGCAAGCATGGGATCGAGCTTCCGTGGTGACTGCTTAGAAGCAGACGACGACGCAGGTCTTGGGACCGGTCGACGACGGCACGGGGTGCGGCGACGTCGAGGACGAGGTCGGCTTCGGCTTCGGCTTGGCGATCGTCAGGTACATCTTGCCCCCTGCCTTGTCGACGATGACGGGGTGCTGGGCGTTGTTCGTATAGTCGGCGACCCGATTCTTCGCGTAAGCGAACGCTTCTTCGACGGTAACCCTCCCGTCTCGGTTGGCGTCCGCGTGCCGGCCCGACATGCCTTGCACGACCGAGAACCATCCGAATACGGAGTGGTGCAGTGACGGATCTTCATAGGAGAACTCGGTCTTCGTTGACGAGTACGTGAGAACGCGACCGCTCTTCACCATGCCGGGCTCATCGAACCCGGCTGCTCGACAAGTCGCGAAGTCGAGCCACATGTGCGAGGCCCGTACTCTTCCTAGCTCTCGGCCGAGGGTCTTCTCGTAGATCAACCGATTGTCGGCCGCCCAGATCGCGACCTCTTTTCCTCCGTCTTCTGTGCTGGACGGCCGCCAGTTCTCATGACCGGCGTAGTGGAAGACAACCGTCGATGAACCGTCGGTCTTGGAAGCAAGCCACCGGATCGCGTCGACGATATGGGAGGCGGTCGCTGGAAGATCCCGAAGCAACAAGATGTGATCAGACCGCCAGCCCAGCTTCTGCAGATAGGACGAAAGGCTCTCGGCATCCTGCCTCGATCCGACATTGGACGCCGTGCTTCCGGAGTAGTCGTTGATCCCGATCAGGACGGCCCAGTAAGAGGAGGCCGGAACGCCGCTCGTCTGCCGAGCAGCCGCCTGTTTCGGGTAGTACTTGTTGACCCAGGAGCTGCTCGTACTCGCCACGTTAGCGGCTGCCGAGTACGTCCCGTAACTGGAACCGTTCCCATCCGGCGTGACGGGGAAAAGACGAGAAAGGCTCCCCGTCCCTTTGGTTGAAGAAGCGTCGGGCGCATTCGCGACGGTACCGGTTCCTGCTGCCGTCGAAGCGTCTCCGCCGGTGCGCGCGAGCAAAATCGCTGCCGCACCGAACGCGAGCACGACAGCAACGACGCTCGCGATGATCCGGAATGACTTCTTCTGCACCATCAACCCCCTAGGGCCTCGCGCTCTAACTTCTATGTGAGGCGCGGAGACCCTTTTTTGCTCGTCCTAGATGTTGGATAACCAAGGTGTCCACATCGAAACTACCGCTTTGCGATGGTTCCTCGACCGTTCAATCGTGGTCTTCCCTGATATTCGGCTGTGAGCCGAGTGGCTTGAGTACGAGCCGATCATGAGGCTCTTCGATGTCCACGAGCCCTTCGAGACCGCGCTCGACGAAGATCGTCGCGGCTCCGATGGAAACAACGTCGTCTTCGGGCCCCGGCTGGTCGGACAGAGTTGCTTCCATGACCGGACCGGATCGCACCAACCGAACGCGCGCATCGGGATTGAGCCTTCGCGCACCGGCGTCCGCGCGCTGCAGGATGTCCTTGGCCCACTCGGTGAACTCGACGGTCAAACAGCCCCACTCACGCGTCGCCCTCGTCTTTGCGTTTCAGCTCTTCTTCGCGCCGGCGCAGATCGTCTTCCCACGCTTTGAGACGACGCTGCTCGTCGATGCTCTTCAAGAAGTGCGGCGAGTCCTCCGGTCCGACCGGCCCCGGCGGTGTCCGCTGCGGGCGGGAGGGACGCGACCAGGTGGCGCCCGGAGACAACGCGGCGCCGCGCGGACGCCCGAGGACGAGCCATGCGATCGAGCCGACGTCCGGGACGATGATGACGATGAGCAACCAAACGAGCTTCGGCAGGTTCCGGACCAGCTCGGGCTCGCTCGAGATGACGTCGAAGATGCAGAAGATCCAAAGGAAAAGCAGCGCGATGCCGAGCACGCCCTCGCCGAAGATCATGCGGAAACGATAAGCCCCGGCGGTCGGACGAGCAACGCGGCCGGAAGCAGTAGCCTGGTGATTCCGAACTTCCCGGGAGAGTCGCATGGACGAACAAGACCGCCAGCGCCGCGGACGGGTGACCGCTCGCCATCACACCGGAGAAACCGAAGACACGACGCTGCTCGAACGGCGAGATCCATCGTTCCTGCGCACCGACCCGTGGCTGGTCATGCGCGTGACGGCGGAATTCGTCGAAGGCCTCGACGCCTTGGCGAACATCCCGCCCGCCGTCTGCATGTTCGGATCGGCACGGATCACCGCCGACGATCCCATGTACCCGATCGCGCGGGAAGTCGGAGAGAAGCTTGCGCGCGCGGGTCTTGCGGTGATTACCGGCGGTGGTCCGGGCATCATGGAAGCCGCGAACCGGGGGTGCGTTGAAGGAGGCGGCTTGTCCATCGGCTGCAACATCGAGCTTCCCTTCGAGCAGAAGCTGAACAAGTGGGTACAGCTCGGGATCGACTTCCGCTACTTCTTCGTGCGCAAGACGATGTTCGTGAAGTACGCCGAAGGCTTCGTCGTGTTCCCCGGCGGCTTCGGCACTGCCGACGAGCTCTTCGAGGCGCTGACGCTCATCCAAACGGGCAAGATCCTTCACTTCCCCGTTGCGCTCGTCGGCTCCTCCTATTGGCAAGGCTTGATCGACTGGCTGCAGGGCCCCGTGCTTCAGGAGGGAAAGGTCTCCCCCGACGACCTCGAGCTCTTCCGCGTGTGTGACACGCCCGACGACGTCGTGGAGCACGTCATGTCCGTCTTGTCACGGAAGAAGCCGACCGACCCGAGGTCCGAACCCGTCGTGCAGCCGCACAAAGCCGACGCGCAGTGATCGAACTTCATACGTTCACCGACGGAGGCCAAACCGCAGCGGACGTCGCGACCGTCGTCGCCGGTTTCCTCGGCGCCGCAACGAAGACCCTCGACATCGCGCTGTACGACTTCAACCTCGCCGACGGAACGGCTGCGACCGTCGTCGGCGCGCTCAAGCAGGCCGCCGCCCGCGGCGTTGCCGTCCGGCTTCTGTACAACGTCGACCACGCCATGCCGATCCCCGTCCCTCCCCCGCCGAGCACGGACCAGGCCGCGGTCGCGGAGCTCGGTTGTCCCGTCAAAGGCATCTCGGGCGTGCCCGATCTGATGCACCACAAATACGTCGTTCGGGACGGGGCGCAGGTGCTCACCGGCTCCACGAACTGGACCGACGACTCGTGGACGCGCGAAGAGAACGTGATGATCGTCGCCGATTCCCCCGACCTTTCCTCCGCCTACGCGCGCGACTTCGAGCAGCTGTGGTCGACCGAACGCGTCGACGGAAGCGGAAACTTCGACACGCCGGAGGTCGCGGTCGGCGACGCGCGGATGATTCCACTCTTCTGCCCGGGCCGCGCGCACAAGCTTGCGCATCGGATCGCCGGGGCGCTCGGGCGCGCGCAGAAGCGCATCCGGGTTTGTTCGCCGGTGATCACGGCAGGACCGATCCTGGGGACGCTGGCCGAGATCGCCGCGAGCCACACGGTCGACCTGTCCGGCGTGTTCGATGAGACCCAGATGGAAGAGGTTCTCGGGCAGTGGAAAGCGGACGACCCCGCGCGTTGGAAGATCTCGGCATTCGAATCGCTGATCTCGTCAGCGCCGTTCGGAGGGAAACGATCGACGCCGTGGGGGCAAGGAACAGTGCACGACTTCATGCACGCGAAGGCAACCGTCGCGGACGACATCGTTTTCGTCGGAAGTTATAACCTCTCCCATGCCGGCCAGCAGAATGCCGAGAACACGCTGGAGATCCACGACGCCGGTTTGGCCGATCGGCTCGCGGCGTTCATCGATGGTTTACGCATCCGTTACCCCGGTGAACCGGGTGTGCGCGAGCCTCCCCCGGGGTAGATAGGTATCTCGATGTACGAGTCTCAATTGAGCGCGTCCAAAGTCGGACGCCTTGTCGCTTTCAGCGCCGGATTTGCTCTCTTTCTCGGGCTTGTCGCGACGCCGCTCATCGTCGCCGCCGGCGCCTTGAAGCCCGTCGATCTTCCATCCACGCCGGCGGTTCCGATCAACACGACGATCTACGACGTCCACGGCACGCCGATCGCCGTGCTCCACGGCGACGAGAACCGCATCGCGATCTCAGGGAAGCGGATGCCGCTGTCGATCCGCCAAGCGGTGGTCGCGGCCGAGGACCGCCGCTTCTTCGAGCACGGCGCCGTCAGCATCGGTGGGATCGTGCGCGCGCTCACGACCGACGTGGGCGCGGGGGACGCGCTGCAGGGCGGCTCGACGATCACACAGCAGTACGCGCGCAATGCGTTCGAGCAAGTCGGGACCGCGCGCACGGTGCACCGAAAGCTGACTGAAGCGCTCCTCGCGGTGCGGCTCGAGAACCAGTTCTCGAAACAACAGATCCTCGATGACTATCTCAACACGATCTACTTCGGCCGCAGCGCGTACGGCATCGAAGCCGCGGCGGAGGCGTACTTCGCCGAGCCGGCGCCCAAGCTGACGCTTGCGCAGTCGGCGTACCTCGCAGGCATCATCCGCGGCCCCGAGATCTACGACGCATCGCCGAAGCTGGCGCTGCAACGGCGGAACCAAGTGCTGCAGGTGATGTTCGACATGAATGACATCTCGGCGCGCGCGCTTCGCACCGCGCGCGCAGCGCCTCTCGGTTTGAAGACCCCGAAAGAGCCGCCGGTCCAGGCCGCGTACTTCGTGGAGTACATCCGTCGCTTGCTGCGGACGCCGGTTTCGGAGGGCGGCTTCGGGCTGACCGATGCACAAGTCGTCGGCGGCGGGCTGCGCGTATACACAACGCTCGATCTCTCGATGCAGAAAGCTGCGGAAGCGGCGGTGATGAAGGTCCTGAACCGTGCCGACGACCCCGAGGTCGGCATGGTCGCGATGACGACCGACGGCCAGATCCGCGCGATGGTCGGCGGACGCGATTTCACGAGCATCCTTGCCGCGCGCGGCTTCAACTACGCGACGCAGGAAGCGCCGGGAGCGGGGCGCGCCGTCGGTTCGACGTTCAAGCCCTTCACGCTCGCTGCGTTCTTCCGGCACGGATATTCGGTCAAGTCAACGTTCAATGGACCGAGCCGGATCACGATCCGCGACCCGCGTTGTGACGGTCCCGACGGCCCGTGGCGTCCCTCCAATTACAACAACGAAGGCTACGGCCGGATGAGCGTGATGCGCGCGACGGAGGACTCGGTCAACACGGTGTTCGCACAGATCGTCACGAAGGTCGGGCCCCAAGCGGCCCTGCAAGCCGCCCGCGACGCGGGTATCACGAGCCCGCTCCAGCCCGTCTGCTCGATCACGCTCGGAACGTTCGGCGTTACGCCGCTCGAGATGGCGCGTGCGTACTCGACGTTCGCTGCGCGCGGGCAACGCCCGGACATCGTCGCGGTCACGAAGATCGTCGGCCCCGACGGCACGGTTGTCGCCACGCGAGCGCCGAACCAGACGAGGATGTTCACGACGCACGTCGCCGACGAAGTCAACGGCGTCCTGCAGAACGTCATCAAGGAAGGGACCGGGACGCCGGCCCAGATCTCCCGGCCGGCCGCCGGCAAGACCGGAACGACCGAGCAGCATCGCGACGTGTGGTTCGCCGGCTACACGCCCGACCGGGGTCTGACGGCAGCCGTATGGATCGGCTACCCACCCGACAAGAACGGCAACATCAAAGCGATGACGGACCTGCACGGCGTCCAGGCGACCGGCGGCGGGTTCGCCGGCCGCATCTGGAAGTACTTCATGGAAGCCGCGACCGCTAACACACCCGTGCTGCAGTTCGCGCCGCCGAACTTCGACGGGAAGGTGATCGGCGGCTCAGGATTCGGCGACTTCATCCGCCGCTTCACGCTCCGGCCGCCGTCACCGCAGCCAACGTTCTCGTACCCGCCGCAGTTCTGCAGGAAGCACTGCCGCTGAGTTAGCGGCTGTTCGAGATTTCCTGCCCCGGGATCACACAGCTCGCCATCCCGCGCTTCTCCAAGTAGCGCTGGTGGTAGTCCTCCGCCGCGTAAAACGTCGTCGCGGGCGTGATCTCCGTGACGATCGGGCGCGCGAAGTCCTTCGCGTGCGCCTCCTTCGAAGCCTGGGCCTCCTTGGCCTGGTCGTCGTCGTGGACGAAGATCGCTGTGCGGTATTGATCGCCGACGTCCGGGCCCTGGCGGTTCTTCTGCGTCGGGTCGTGGATGCTGAAGAAGACGTCGAGCAGCTTGTCGTACGAGATCTGGTCCGGGTCGAACTCAACTTCGACCGCTTCGGCGTGGCCGGTCGTGTGGCTGCACACCTGCTCGTACGAGGGGTTCTTCGTGCGGCCGCCGGTGTAGCCGACGGTCGTCGAGAGTACACCGGGCGTCTCGCGGAACGCGGCCTCGACTCCCCAGAAGCATCCTGCTGCGAACGTCGCTTTTTTGCTCACAGAGCCTCCTTGTTCGGTACCGGTGTAACACAGATCCGCTCGGCCTTGTTCCCTGTTGCCTACGGGGCGGAGGCGTGCCAAACGCGGCAGGGCTGCTCCCACGATTGGTTCGTTAGCGGTTGCTCAGCCCCGCGTTCCGATCAGTGTGACGAGCTCGCGGGCGAACGCGTGCGCATCACCCGGCCAGCGCGCCGACAGGTAGTTCCCGTCCTTGACGGTGAACCCGTTGGGACGCTCGTCGCTGTCGCGGATCATCGGAACCGGTGTGCCCGGTCCGGCCGTGTAATCGGTCGACGTGCGCAGGTGTGAGATGAGGTCGTCCATCATCGGCATGTCGTACGTCCGGTAGTAGTCGCCCAGCGTTGCGCGCGTCAGCCAGTACGCCGCCATCTCCTGCTTACGCGTGAGACCGGTCGTTCGTTTGCCCCACAGGACCGAGCGGCCGTTGCACTCGGGGTTGTCCAACGATTGCGAGCGCGCCGCGAGAAGCGTCCCGTGGCAGATCGCGCCCACCGGCTTGTCGCGGTCGAAGAAGTGCGCGACGACTCGGTCAAGCACCGCACTCTCGAGGTAGGGCCGCATCCCCTTGTCGTGGCCGCCGGTCAGGACGAGCGCGTCGTATTCGTCCGGCTGGATCTTCTCGTACTCGATCGGCTGGCGGAACGCGTCCGAGCCCTCCATATCTCGATACACACGAACGTCATCCGCGCGCGCCATCAAGCTCTTACGGAGCAGCTTGGGCAGGCCCTTGCCCGTCACCATCCGATGATCGGCCTGCGCCGGTTCGCCGTCAGGGGTCGCGAAGACCACGTGGTGGCCGGCCCGCAAGAGCGCGCGCCAGGGAACCGCGCTCTCGGTCGGATCGAACCCGTAGTGCGGGAGCGGCATCAGGACGGTCTTCGGGTCCATCGGTTCGAGGCTACCGCCGGTCCGCAGGATCCGGATGGGCTATTCGCGTGGTTCCGGCTTAGTGGATCCAGACGGGGGTGCCGACGCGCGCCCAGCGGTAGAGCCTCTCGGCAACCCCGGTCCCGACCCGTACGCAGCCGTGGCTCGCCCGAGTTCCAAGGCGCGACTCGCCGATGTTCACCGTCGAGCCGGGATAGTGCGTGACCTGGTGGATGAAGTAGTTGCCGTGGATGTTCAACGCCCAGGGCATGATCACGCCCCACTTCGCCGACCAGGCGTTGGGGTTCTTGAACAGGACGTGGAAGTGACCCGGCGGCGTGTCGTAGCCGGGCATCCCCGTCGAGATCGGGGTTCTGAGCACCACGACCCCGTCCTGCCACGCGGTCAATCGCTGCGTGGCGATCGAGACCTCGATGAGCATCCCCGGGACGCTCTTGGAGGCCGGGTTCTGCCTGACGACGACGTCGCGACGCCACTCGGCTGACGGCTCGCGGACGAGGCGGACGCGGACGTCGATCGTTGCTTCCGGCTCGGCTTGCGCGCGCACGATCCTCTCGGGAGAAGACGCCGGCGACGACACCGCGCAGACCGAGACGATCGCGAGAACGGCTGCCGCCGCAACGAGTCGGAAACGCATGATCCCCCTGCCTGCTCGCAACGCGAGCTCAACACGGGTCACGCTATCGACGGCCGGTAGAACCGTCAGTGTCCGAACGGCCAGTTTTTCCCAGTCTCAGTGCGCAACGCGGAGACGAACCAACTCCAGGTCGCGGTTTCGTGGAGGTAGCGGGATGTTGTGTGAACAGATTTACCGTGCTCGATGCCCTTCGCGGGCGCCTTTCAGCTTGATTGTCCGGCGTCGAAGGCGGGCGCAACAAGTTTGCAACCCGCACGCTCGATCGGAAGTCGACTCGCCGCTAGGTCAAGAGACCCCGGGCCGCGGAGGCCGCACCTGTCTGCAAGGCCAAGCCGAGGAAATTTGCCTCGACCCAGCATTCTGCGATCCGCCCATCCTCGAGCCGATAGAAAGCCATCGCTGTCCAGGAGACCGGCTTCCCGGTGGGAGGGATGCCCATGAACTCACCGAGATGGGTGCCCCGAAGAGTGAAGCGTTCGACGACGCGGTCTCCCTCAGCGACGAGTTCCTCGATCGTTTCGACAAGGTCCGGGAAGGCCGTCCTGATCGCGGTCGGGATCTCGTTGAACGCCTGCGCGCCTTCGATCGGGGGCATGTTCGGAAAGTGCAGGGTGAACACGCCCGCCACGAGTTCGTCCGCAGCGGCCAGGTTACCCATGTTCGGGATCTCCTCGACAAAACGACGGATGATTGCTTTGTTCTCTTCAGTTCCCATGAAACCCCCCAAGTCTCCGAGTCGTCACCGCCCGAGGACCTGGGCGACGAACGTCAACACGTCGGGCTCGCCCGGGTCGATGAAGTGCCCACCGCCCACCAGAATCGTCCGCGAGTTCGGGATCGCTGCAGCCATGCGCTCGGTCACGCGGCGGAACGCTGGCGGCGATCCCTCACCTGCCACGAGCAGCGTCGGGACGTCGATCCGGGCCAAATCCGCTTCGGTCGCCTCGAGCCACGGGCCACGGAACTCCGCGAGAATCGCCGGCGAGTTGGCGACAAACTTCTGCTGGACTGGGTCGGGGAATGACTCCCATTGCGCGTCACCGAGCACTTGGCGCAGGAACGTCTCGGCCACCGAGGATACGTCGCGAGCTGCCGCCTCCTCGACCGCCGCCCGCAGCTCTTCGGCCCAAGCCAGCGCCTCCCCGTCGAGTGTCAGCAAGGCGGCCTCGAGCAGCACCAGAGCCCGGACGCGGCCGGGGTGCCGAAGCGCGAGCTCGATCGCTGTCTCGCCGCCGTAGCTTCGTCCGATGACCACGGACGGCACGGCGTGAAGCGCCTGGAGCAGGGCCGCCGCGTCTTCGGCATGCTGCACGACGTTCGTCTCGTATGGATCGGGTCGCTCACTCCTCGTGCAGCCGCGGCGATCGTAAAGGATCACCCGTCCCAGCCCTGACAGTTCCTCGATTGCCGCCGGCCGCCACACCATCGCCGACGAAGACGTCCCGTGGATACACACGATCGGATCGCCTTGGCCATGCTCTTCGTAGTAGAGCCGGACGCCGTTGACGTGGACCTCGCCCATGAGTGAACTCTCCAGCGGTCCGGTCGGCCGGTCAAGTAGCTCTATCCGTGCGATGGGATGGGAACGTTCTCACCCATTTTCTACGACGGGCCCTATTGGGGGACGGGCCGGTTCGTCTCGGACACCGGCCGAGGCCGCGCGCAAAAGTTCGTCGGATCAAAGCCTGGTCGGGATCAACGGAATTCATGGTCTTTGAATCGGCCTCGACTTCACGGCCGAAACCTTCCCAATCCTTCCGCAACCTTCCCCCAATTTTTGATGGAGGTGGGGGATGTTGTGTGAACCGCATGTCCCTGCTCAACGCGTTGCGCAGGCGGGTTCCGGGGTGATCGCATTTACCCCCCAAGAGCCCTTTCTGTTCGACCCTCAAGACTTTGACCTCTTTGACTTGCAGCGCGTTCCCGGCGACGCTCAGCGTATGAGTCGTCCCGTCGACGTGAACGGCCTCGCGATCGCCTCTCGCTCCGCGGGCAACGGCCCTCCGCTGATATTGCTCCACGGGTTTCTTTGTGACTCCCGCTGCTGGAGAACCCAATTGGAAGGGCTCTCGGATGCGTTCCGCGTCATCGCTTGGGACGCGCCCGGCGCCGGTGAGTCCTCGGATCCACCGGAGCAGTTCACGATCACCGACTGGGTGCACTGCCTCGCATCCTTCCTCGATGCGGCCGGCGTCGATCGCGCGGGTATCGTCGGGCTCTCATGGGGCGGCGTGCTTGCTCAGGAGTTCTACCGGTCGTATCCGGCACGCGTAGCGGGCTTGCTCTTAGCCGACACGTACGCGGGTTGGAAAGGGTCCTTTCCCGCCGATGACTGCGAGAAGCGGTTGCAGAGATGCCTGCGCGATTCATCCCAGCCGGGCGACGAGTTCGCAACTCGCTGGGTTCCAGAGATGTTCACCGAAGGCGCGCCCGCGGAGCTCATCGATGAGATGTCGATCGTCTTCCGCGAGTTTCACCCGCATGGCTTTCGCCTGATGGCGAGATCACTCGCCGACACCGACACAACCGGTCTGTTGCCGGCGATCGAGGTTCCGACACTGCTCGTGTGGGGAGACGATGATCGTCGAAGCCCAAAGAACATCGCCGAGCAGCTCAGAGATGGGATCCCGAAGGCCGAGCTTGCGATCATCCCGCGCGCCGGTCACGTGAGCAACATGGAACAGCCCGAGAAGTTCAACGCACATGTTCGGCGGTTCTTGCTCTCAGAACCTTGAGGGAGCCGCGCGTGGAAAGCCTTCCACCAGGAGTAGCCGTGACGCCTGAACTGACAGCAGACGATTTGTTTCCGGTGGTGAGCGGCTACCGCCTGTCCGCTGCCATCCGTGCGATGGCCGACCTGGGGGTTCCCGATGCGCTCGCCGACGGCGCGAAGACAGCGGAAGAATTGGCGGCGGCGATCGAGGTCGATGTGATTTTGTTGCGGCGCCTCTTGCGGATGCTCTCCAGCCGCGGCGCATTGCTCGTAGACGAGCGATCGCGATTCAGCAACTCGGGCTTGTCCGCGAGCCTCCGGTCAGGTGGAACGAGAGATATGGTCCTCGGGTGGACCGCCGCCCCGAGCATCTTCGATGCATGGTCCCACATCTCCGATGGGATCCGTTCTGCCACGAGCCCGTTCGAACGCGCGCACGGCGTCCCCTTCCACGACTACCTGGCCGCTCATCCTGAAGAAAAGGCAGCGTACTTTGCCGCGAACGGTTCGACGGTCGAAGGTTTCGAGGATGTGGCCGACGTCCTCGATCTTTCGGACGCGAAGATCGTCGTCAGCGTGGGCGGCGGGCTCGGCGCAGAACTGATACCGCTCCTGCGGAAGTGGGCCCACCTCTATGGCGTGTTGACGGACTTGCCGGACGCTCTGGAGGGCGCCGAGCAGCTGCTCGCGGACAGCGGGCTTGTCGATCGCGTCACCATCGTCGGAGGGGATGCGCGCGCGCAGGTTCCCCAAGGCGACACATACATCCTCCAGACCCTCCTGCGATGCCTGACCGACGACGACGTCGTCGCGGTACTGTCGGCTTGCCGGGTCGCAGGACTGCCCAGCGTTCGCGTGCACGTCGTCGAGATGCCGGCGCACGAAGACGCCCAGCACCCCAGCGCAACGAACGACATGACAGCGTGGACCGTGTACGGAGGAGCAGACCGAACGCTTGCAGAATGGACTGCGCTGCACGCAAGAGCCGGTCTTGCGATTTCCGATGTCACACAGCTCGACGACGTGTACGCACTCATGACGAGCGCTCCAATGATCCCCGCACGTCGGTGAAGAAGATCATCCCTACGCTTGCTGGCGACACCTGCGCAACCGGTGGAAGAGGGGAGAGGCGTGTCCCGCCTCGCGCCCGGCAGCCGGTTTGATGTCATTGCCGACGCCGGGCATCTGCCGTCAACCGATCAACCGGAGGCGGTCGCCGACGCCCTTGAGAGTGAACTAGTTGCGGTTGAGACCACCTCGTAGTGGTGGCGGAAGGACGCAGGTTCCTTGCCCAACATGCCGCAACCTTCCCAAGGTTTCTTCGTGGAGGTGGGGGGAATCGAACCCCCGTGCTTCGATCTCGGCTCGGAAGCATCTCCGGGCGCAGCCGGCGATTTGGATCTCGGATCTGCCGCGCGCACCGGCGCGCTCGACATCTCCCAGCCCGGTAGGTGTTCTCCCCGGTACCCGGACGCTCCCGGGGAGTGAGCCTGCTAGCGACGCCAGACCCGGGATCGCAGGCATCTCCCGGCTGACGGCTACCTAATTAGGCAGCGAGCGCGACGTTGTCGGCGCTTGTGTTTAGGTTCCGGTTCTTTAACGAGGACTCCGGAGACCTCGGCCCGCTTCTTCCGAATCGATCGGTCGAAGTCGAATCCATGCACCCCCTATGAAGTTGCCAAGCTCCCGAAGTGTAACAGCCGCCCCACGCCGGTTATGCCGCGTTTCAAGCGCTCGAGTGCCCTGCCGATGACCTGGATATGGAGACCTGCTCGTGCGGCGCGCACATTCCACAGGACGCCGCCTGGTGCCCAGTCTGCCTGAAGACGGTCGTGGACCACGAAGCGTTGTTGGAAGAGTTTCATGACACGTTCCGGAAAACGACGTGGGATGCCCCGAAGGAACTCGTCGCCCCTCCTCCCCCGAAACGGTTCTCGCGATGGGAAGCCGGGGTCCTTACCTTCGGTCCACGCCTTAAGGTCGCCCTCACCGTGCTCATCGGAACCTTCGAGATCGCCACCATGCTCATGTTCCAGCCGTGGTATCTCTTCAGCCGGTCGGAGGGCTATCACCCGGCGCGCGCATTCGCACTCTTCGCCGTCGTACTTGTCTCGGGAGTGTCGTTCGCCGCGCTGCGATTCCTCTGGCGGCGAGCACGCGTCGAGTAGCTACCGCGCGCGTTCGCCGCGCCGTACCGCGCCGGCGTGCTTCGCCATCTCGCGCGTCGCTTCACGCTTGGCGATCGCTTCGCGCTTGTCCCATTTCTTGCGGCCCTTCGCGAGGGCAAGCTCGACCTTCACCTTGTTTCCTTTGAAGTAGAGCTTGAGCGGGATCAGCGTGTACCCCTCCTGCTGAGTCTTGGTCTGCAGCTTCTGGATCTCCTTGCGATGCATGAGCAGCTTTCGCGCGCGCGTCGGCTCGTGGTTCAGCATCGATGCTTGCGGATACTCGGGGATGTGCATCCCGTAGACCCACAGCTCATCCCGATTGATGACACCGTATGCGTCTTGGAGCGATGCTTTGCCGGCGCGGAGCGTCTTTACCTCACTGCCGACGAGAGAGATCCCCGCCTCGAAAGTCTGCTCGACGTCGTACTCGTGACGCGCGCGCCTGTTCGTTGCGATCGCCGATGCCTGCGTTTTTTCGCGCGCGCTCATGGGGCCCGAATCGTAGGCGGGCTGCCGATGAGGCGCTACCGCGTTACAGCCAGCTGAGCGGGTTGACCGGCGTGCCTTGCAGGTCCACCTGGAAGTGCAGGTGTGGACCCGTCGACCAGCCGGTATTACCGCTCGCTGCGACCGCTTGAAGCGTTCTCACGCGCTGTCCCACGCTCACGAAGACGCGGCTGAGGTGCGCGTACATCGTCGCCAACGAGTTGCCGTGGTCGATGATCACCACAAGGCCGAACGCGCCGTTATAGCCGGTGTAGATGACCTTCCCGTAGCGAGCAGCCTTCACGATCGTCCCCACGGGAACACCGATGTCGATGCCGGTGTGGAACGAGCGATAGTGATAGATCGGGTGGATCCGCCAGCCGAACGGCGATGTGATCGGGCCCGAGACCGGCCACTTGAGATAGCCGCCGACGCCTTGGATAACGCGCTGGCCGCGTTGCGCGCCGCGGATGATCGCGGACAGCAGGTTGTTCTCGCGCTGCAGTTCTTGGATCTGCTTGATGTAGCTGTAGCGCTGCGCGTTGACCTCGCGGAGCAGGTGGTTCTGATGCGCGCGCAAAGCAGCTTGCTGCCCGCGGACGGCGGCTTGCTGCCCCTGGATGGTGGCGATCTGAGCAAGCTCGGCCGCCTGGGCGTTGCGAGCCTTGACGATCGACGCCTGATGGTTCGCGATGTCGACCCGCTGTCCCGAAACCGTTGCCTCCGTCTGCTGGAGCTGCGCCATCGTGGTGGCGTCGGCCCGCATGACGCTGCCGGCGAACTGGTTCGCCGTGACGACGTCGGCGAAGTCCTGCGACTGGGCGAGCGCTTGGCTGTACCCGGTCGGCGCGTTGATGTAGATGTCCGCGATCCGCTTGTTGACCGCGGCCTGCTGCGCGTCGAGTATGCCGAGCAGCGTCACAAGCTGAGCGCTCTTCTGCTGCAAGGCGGCAGAGACGACATCGAGCTGAGCGTCGATCGCGGCGAGCTTCGCGCGCGAATCGATCAGCTGAAGGGTCAGCGAGTTGAGTCGGCTCTGGGTCGAAGCAAGCTGCGCGCTGGTTTCCTGGAGCAGGCCGAAGAGGTCGTTCGCCCGATGCGTGAGGTGATGAAGCTTGGCTTCCTTCTGCTGGATCAGCTGTTGGAGCTGTTGCTGTCGGTCACTGTAGCTCGAGGCGGTTGCCGTCCCCGACGGCAGCGCAGCAAGCGCAGCCGCGGTGATCATCGCGCTCAGCGCGACGCGACGGATTGCCTTTCTCGGTGCCACCATCCGGCTCTCCCCTTCCGGAACAACAGAAAACAGCAGCCATCTTAAATAGACGAATGGATACTCTGTCAACAGTCGTAACAGTATCTAACGTGGGTATTTTCGGCATCGCTCCGGGTGGTCTTAAGCCCCCTGACCAGCGCATTTGCCCGCCCCGCGTTGATTTATCAGACGTCGAGGAACCTTCTGAGCCCGAACAGGCTGCCGAGCACGCCGATCAACATGCCGGCGGCGATCATGAAGCTGCCGTAGAGAATGATGTCTCCGTAGGTGACTTGGAACCGAAAGCTCTGGGAGAAAGCGAGCTGGGGCCCGGTGCTCGACAAGAGCGACCTGACCGGTGGGAGCAAGAGGATGCACACCGCTACGACGCCGCCGATCAATCCCTGTACGACTCCCTCGAGCATGAAGGGGATACGCACGAACCAGTTGGT
>Ga0209577_10002576_pt1 | contig 17368 bp, 14 predicted proteins | sample GraSoiAngelo_109_FD_185874 | JGI IMG/M metagenome (GOLD analysis project Ga0209577, IMG submission 185874) | Grasslands soil microbial communities from the Angelo Coastal Reserve, California, USA - 14_0903_12_20cm (SPAdes) (version 2) | ecosystem: Environmental > Terrestrial > Soil > Grasslands...
AGCGCGGCCCGGAACGCGTCGGCGGGGATGCTGTCGTTGCCGAAGTAGTACGCGAATACACGCTCGCGCGCGTATCCGAGGACGCGGGTCACGAGAATCCCGGCGGCCACGCGGGCCGCCTGGCGCCCGCCGCTCGCGCCCGACCCGGGCGGCGTCAGGAGCCGGGCTTCTTCTTACTGGGGTCTTCCAGCAGGCGCTGCACGAACTGCAGCTCCTCGCGCATCCCGCTGATCGAGCGGTTCAGCTCTTCCAAGTCGGTCTCGAGCACGTCCACCCGGCGCTCGAGCTGGCGCACGCCGGCGCCCCTCTCCCCCGCTCCTCCGTCACCCTGCCCCTCGAGCCGCCGGGCGATCGAGCGCCCCAAGGGTGATTCAAGCAGAATCGCGGCGACGGGAATCATGAGGGCGACGAGCAGCACGACCACCAGGAGCCACATGAGAGCATTCTACGAAGCGCCCGCCCACCGCGCCACCTCCTGCTCGAGCGCGTCCACGAGCGACGGGCCGTAGCGGATCGAAAACGAGGCGAGGGTGAGCACGCGCTCCTGCGGCTGGCCCTGCGGGTACACCGCGGCGCGCGCCCGGGCGATCTGACGGATCAGCGTCTCGCCCTCGCTGCGCTTCAGGCTCGCCACCAGCTTCTTCTCGATCGTCTGCGCGCCCGAGAGGGCCGCGTTGCGCGCCGACTCCACGGTCCGCTCGAGCGTGGGATCGATGCGCACCGCCGACTCGCGCAGCGCGGCGTAATGCTCCTCGATCCCGCGCCGCAACGCGGCCAGGGTCGCGACGGTTTCCGCCGGCAGCTCGTCGCGGACCAGGCGCGCCTCGAGCTCGCCCGGCTTGCCGTCGAACGCCGCCAGGTCCAGGCCGTGGCGCTCCATCAGCTTCTCCACCCGGCCCTCCACGAGCACGCCGGACCAGCGCGGCACGGGGGCCTGCCGCATCACGCCCAGCGTCTCGTACAGCGGCGCCGCGTCGGGGAGGTACTTGAGCTCCGCCGGACCGCCCGCATACGCGAGCGTGGGGAGCAGCGCCGCTTCGACGGCGGGCCGCAACAGCACGTTGGGGGAGAGCCGCTCGGGTGCGTCGCGCGCCAAGCGCGTCAGCTCCGCGCGACTGAAGCGCTCGCCGCTGCGACGCGTGACGAAGCCGTCGCCCTCCTTTTGCAGGCGATCCCGGCCCTGGCTCGCCTCGACGAACACCGGTGTGTATCCGTCGGGGAGCGTGACGTCGAGCCCCTTCAAGACCCAGGGAGCGGCCGCGCGCTTGGCTCGGGGGTCGTGTACGCGCAGCACGACCAGCCCGCCCGGGCCGAGCAGAGCGTCGAGCGCCTGCGCGAAGGCGTCGGCGAGCGTGGCCTCGGGGCGATACCAGCGCCCCAGCCATGCGAGCACGCCCGGTTTGAACTCGGTCTCGGGCGTACCCTCGTCCAGCTGCCGCAGCACGCCGGCGATCTCCGGGCCGCACGGCTCGCGCGCCAGCGGGAGGAGCGGAGCCTCGGCGGCACGCTCGCGCAACACGGCCTGGGCCAGCTCGCCGTTCTTGTCGAGAAACCACGCGTGGTTCGCCTCGGCGAAGTCGTGATCGTCTCCCGCGACCCAGAACACGGGCACGACCGGCGTGCGCCGCTCGCGCTCGAGCCGCCGGGCGAGCGCCATCGCCGAGAGGGCCTTGTAGACGGTGTACAGCGGGCCGGTGAAGAGCCCCGGCTGCTGGCCGGTCGTGACGACGAGCACCTCGCCGGCCGCGAGCCGATCGCGCCCCGGCCCGGGAAGCGCGGCCGCGATGACGTCCGGCTCCACCCGACGGGGCGTGAGCGTCGTCGGCGGGAGCGCCAGTGGCGCGATGGGGGTCGTCACGATCCGCGGAATCACTCGTCCCTCGTCCCCCTTCCCTCTTCTCCGGTTTCTCCGAAGACGTCCGCTTGAAACGTGAACAGCTCGGTTCCCGGTTCCCGCCACGCCTCGGGTGGCAGGCCCGCCTTGCGGCAAGTGGCGGCGAGCAGCGCCTCCGGTCCCCAGTGATGGTCCCGGGCCACCTGGGGCAGCAACAGGCCGACGTTGTCACCGCGGCGTACGATCACGCCGTCGCGCCCGGCGACGATGCGCGACGCATCGACCGGCGCCGCCTCCGACAGCACCGAGATCTCGAGCGCCACGTTCGGCAGCTCGTCCGGCTCCACCGGCGGGAAGCGCGGATCGTCCTGCGCCGCGGCGACGGTCATCTCGGGCACCACGGTGCCGAGCTCGCGGTCGGCCGCGATGTGCCCGATGCAGCCCCGCAGCGCTCCACGCACGGTGATGGTGACGAAGGCGCCCCGCTTGAGCAGCGCTCCGGACACGGCGGGCGCCGGGGGCAGCGGCCGCCGCGCCAGATGCGCCGTGAGCGTGGCCCGCGCGAGCCCCAGCAGCGCCGCGCGGTCCTGGGGCGTCAGCTCACGATCCGCGATGGTATGGCTCCCCCCGGCGGATGGTGTACGCGCGGTACAGCTGTTCGTACACGAGCAGCCGCGCGAGCTCGTGCGGAAACGTCAGCCGGGACAGGCTCCAGACGCGCTCCGCGCGCCCGAGCACGGGCTCCGGGACGCCCTCGGCGCCGCCGATGGCGAAGGCCACGTCCCGGCCGTCCATCTCCCAGCGGGCCGTCCACGCGGCCAGCTGCTCGGACGTCCACTGCTCGCCCCGCTGCGACAAGACGACGAGGCGCGATTCCTCGGACAGCGCCTCGAGGAGTCGCGCCTCGTCTTTCGCCTCTCGCTCCTCCACTCGCGCGTAGTGCTTCAGCCGCGCCAGGTAGTCATCGCAGGCCGCGCGGACGCCCGCGTCCCGCAGGCGACCCACCGCGACGACGCGATACTGCATCAGGCATACATCCCACGCAGCCGGTGCATCGCCGCCACGCGGTCGACGGCGAGCATGTAGCAGGCGATGCGAGTCGAGACCTTGTGCTTCTCGACCAGGGCCATCACTTCGTGGAACGAGCGGGTCATGATCGACTCCAGTCGCCGGTTCACCGTGTCTTCGTCCCAGAAATAGCCGCCGCGATCCTGCACCCACTCGAAGTAGCTGACGGTCACGCCGCCCGCGTTCGCGAGGATGTCGGGAATCACGAAGATGCCCTTCTTCTCGAGGATCTCGTCCGCTGCCGCCGTGGTGGGACCGTTCGCGCCCTCGCAGATCACCTTCGCCTTGATCTGCGGGGCGTTCTTGCGCGTGATGACGTTCTCGGTAGCCGCCGGCACCAGCACGTCGCAGTCGACCGTGAGGAGCTGATCCTTGGCGATCGCGTCCGCTTGAGGGTACCCGGCCAGCTGACGGTGCTCCCGCACCCACTTGAGAAGCTCGGGCACCTCGAGCCCCTTGGCGCTGTAGAGGGCCCCGGACTTGTCCGAGACACCGACGATCACGGCCCCCTCCTTGGCCATCAGGTCCGCCGCGACCGACCCCACGTTGCCGAATCCCTGCACGGCCACGCGCGCGCCCTTGAGCGTCATCCCGAGCTTGCCGAGCGCCTCGCGCGTGACGTGCATGCACCCCCGCCCTGTCGCCTCGCGCCGCCCGAGCGAGCCCCCCATCTCGATCGGTTTGCCCGTCACCACCGCCGTCACGGTGTGGCGGTGATGCATGGAGTAGGTGTCCATGATCCACGCCATCACCCGCTCGTTGGTGTTCACGTCCGGGGCCGGGACGTCCGAGTCGGGCCCGAGGGTCTCGATGATGCTCGCGGTGTAGCGGCGCGTGACGCGCTCCAGCTCCGCCAGCGACATCGTGCTCGGATCGCACACCACCCCGCCCTTCGACCCTCCGAACGGGATGTTCACGAGCGCGCACTTCCAGGTCATCCAGGCGGCGAGCGCCTTGACCTCCTCGAGCGTCACGTTCAGATCGAACCGGATGCCGCCCTTCGCGGGCCCGCGTGAAGTGTTGTAGAGCACCCGGTACCCGGTGTAGACGTCGAGCTCGCCCGAGTCGCGCAGCACGGGCACGGACACGATGATCTGCTTTTCGGGATTGCGGAGCACCTTGTAGAGGCCGGGATCGAGGTTCAGGAGCTGCGCGGCGTGGTCGAACCGCTCCATCATGGCCTCGAAGGGATTCTCCTCCGCCAGGAACGTGTCCTTGTCCGGCCGAATGATCGCCGGCGGGGCTGGCGGCTTGATCGCAGGTTCGCTCATGTCACTCGCGCACCAGAGAGTCTCAGGGACGTCCGGCCGGGGCCAGCACGGCGTCCAGCGCTTGCTCGAGCGCCCGGCCGTCGCGCTCCCAGCGCACGCCGAGCACCGCGACCAGCGGTTCCGGGATCCCTTCCGGCCAGCGGCCGCGGAGCTTCACGGCATCTTTTTCAGTGACTACAACATAACCGCCCGTCGCCGCGGCCCGCACGAGCCGCTCGAGCTCGTTCGGGCCGTAGACGTGATGATCTTGATACGCCAGCAGTTGCACCCGTGCTCCGGTGTCGGAGAGCTGCGCCTCGAAGCTCGCCGGGTCCGCGATCCCGGCGGCGGCCACGACGTCCTGCCCCGCGAGCATCTCCAGGCCCGAGCGCGTTCCAGACTGTATCCCCTCGAGGTGCGCGAGCGCGAGCCACGCGACCGCGATCGGCGTCCCGGGCCGACCGCGGGCGAGCCGCGCCGCGACGTCGACTGCAGCGCGCGCCGGCGCGTGTTTCCGTGTGACGACAATCAGGTCCGCGCGCTCGAGCGCCTCCCAGCGCTCGCGCCAGGGACCCGCCGGCAGCGGCCAGGGCGATCCCGCCCAGCTCTCGACGCTGACCACCGCGACGTTCAAGTCGCGCGCCACGCCCAGCAGCTGGTACGCGTCGTCCAGTACGAGCACGCGCGCTCCCGCCGCCCGCGCCGCCGCCGCGCCCGCGACGCGGTCGGGGTTCGCCACGACCACCGCCTCGGGGACGAGTCGGCGGTGGACCAACGGCTCGTCGCCCCCGTATCCGCGGAGTAGAATCCCCGGCTTCCACCCCCGGCGCGCGCAGTAGGCCGCGATCCAGGCCGCGAGGGGAGTCTTCCCGGTGCCTCCGACCGACAGGTTGCCGACCGCGATCGTCGGGAGGGGCAGACGCAGGACGCCGCGGCTCGCGTAGCGGGCGGTGCGTATCCGCATGGCGGCCCAGTATACGCCGGCGAGCGGCACGAGCGGCAGACGCGCCACGCGCGCGAAGGGTGACTCACCCCACAACCATCGTATCACGCTCGCGGCCGTCACCCGTCCCGCTTCCCCCTTCCCTCGTCCCCATACGTCACGCGCTCCAACTCCTGCTCCGCGCGGGCGAGCGCCCGCCGCAGTGCCACTTTGCCCGGCTCGACGGCGAACGGCGGGCTGTACACGATGTCCACGGCCGCGAACGGCCGCGGGAGGCAGAACCGGTCCCACGACCGGATCCACCAGGCGGAGGAGGCGCGCGCGCCGGCGGCGATCACCAGCGCGTTCGCGTGCTGCGCGGCGGCCAGGGCGCCCGGCTTCATCCGCTCCGCCGGGCCGCGCGGCCCGTCGGGGGTCAGCGCCACCTCGCCGCCCTGCCGCAGGTGCCGCACCAGGCCCAGCAGCCCCACGTCGCCGCCGCGCTGCGACGAGCCGCGCACCACGCGGTACCCCCAGCGCTCCGACAGCTCCGCGAGGTACCCCCCGTCGCGGTGGCGACTGATGAGGAGGGCCATCCCTTCGTCGCGGCGGTGATACAGCAAGGGCAGGATGCGACTGTGCCACAGGACGTAGATCACCGGGCGCCCGCTGGCGCGCGCCGTCGTCACGTGCTCCCAACCCCGCACCCGGTAGCGCCACGTCGCCGCGAGCAGGCGCACGAGCGCCGCCAGGAGCGTCGTCACCCCGCGAGCTCCGCGGCGAGCGCCGCGACGCGCTCCGCGGCGCCGGGCGGCCCGAGCCGCTCGCGCACGAGCGCGAGCCCCTCCCGCTGGCGGCGGGCCGCCTCGCTCGCGGGGTCCAGCAGCGGGAGCACGGCGTCCGCCAGCGCGGCCGGTGTGACCGCGCCCTGCAGGAACTCGGGTGCCACCTCGCGCTCCGCGATCAGGTTCACCAGGCCGACGTGCGGCACCTGCAGCACCCGGATCGCGATGGCGAAGGACACGGGATTGAGCCGATACGCGATCGCCATCGGGACATCGGCGAGCGCGGCTTCGAGCGTCGTCGTGCCGGACTTGCACAGCCCGGCGTCGGCGGCGGCGAACACGGCGAGTGGATCGCCCCCGTGAAGGCGGATGGCGCCGGCGCCGGGGTAGCGCGCCCGGCCCGTCGCGGCGACGACGACCTGCACCTCGGGACGCACGGCGAGGATCCGCGTGGCGGCGCTACGGAACGCGGGCCAGAGACGCTTCACCTCCTGCGCGCGACTTCCCGGGAACAATCCCAGCACCGGCCGCGCGGCGTCGAGGCCGAGGGTGCGCCGGGCCTCCGCGCGCGGCGGCGGCGGCGGCCGGTCCCGCAGCGGATGGCCCACGAAGGTCGCCGCGACCCCACGGTCACGAAAGAACCGCTCTTCGAACGGCAGGATCACGGCCAGCCGTCGCACCGCCGCCAGCCGGCGCACGCGACCCGGCGCCCAGGCCCACATCTGCGGGGCGATGTAATACAGCACGGGGATTCCCGCCGCACGGGCCGCCGCCGCGGCCCGGAGATGGTAGCCCGGATAGTCCACGAGGATCACGACATCGTAGCGCTTCGCCCGGAAGGCGTCGCGCACGCGGCCGAGCAGCCGGAGGTGCGCCGGAAGCTTCCACAGCGCCTCGACGAACCCGACCACGGAAAACCGCTCCATGCGGTCGAGCACGACGGCCCCCGCGGCCTCGAGGTCCGGCCCGCCGAACGCCTCGACGGTGGCGGCGGGCAGGCGGCGCTTGAGCGCGCTCACGACCGCCGCGGCGTGCGCGTCCCCCGACGGCTCGCCGGCGGAGATATAAATCCGCGGCGCGCGGCTCACGGCCGCGTAGCGGCGTGGGAGACGGGTGGAGCGAGTGGTGGGGCGAGCGGCGCGAGGGGCGAAGCCTGAACGGCAGCGGCGACGCGGAACGCCAGGGCCAGGGCCTGCGCTCCGGCGGCGCCCGACACCACGACCTCCTCTTCACGCCGCACGGCGCGCACGAAGCTCTCGAGCTCGAGCTGGAGCGGCTCCGCCTCGGGCGCCTCGAGGCGCACGTGCTCCACGATCTGCTCGAGTTTGGTGGCGCCTAGATCTTGCCAGCCGGGCTTCAAGCGGAAGAAATCGCCGCTGCCCTGCGCCAGGTCGAGCGAGCAGTAGCCGGTAGGCTGGAACACGCGCAGCTTGCGCGTGCGCTCCCGCGACACCCGGCTCGCCGTGACGTTGGCGATGGCGCCGTTGGCGAACTCGAGGCGCGCGTTGGCGATGTCCACGTGGGGCGTGAGGATCGCGACTCCCGTGGCGCGGACGTCCGTGACCGGAGCGCGCACCAGCTCCAGCACCAGATCCAGGTCGTGAATCATCAGGTCGAGGATCACGGCGACGTCGGTGCCGCGCGGCTGGAACGGGGCGAGGCGATCGATCTGGAGGAAGCGAGGCTCCTCCAGGTACGGGGCGGCGGCGCGCACCGCGCGGTTGAACCGCTCCACGTGGCCCACCTGCAACACGACGCCGTGCTCGGCCGCATCCCGCACCAGGTCCTCCGCGCCGCCGAGCGTGTCGGCCAGCGGCTTCTCCATGAGCAAGGCGATGCCGCGCTCGAGCACGGAGCGTCCCACGTCCGCGTGCGCGGGCGTCGGCACGGCCACCGTCACCGCCTCCACGCGATCGAGCAGTGCCGCCAGCGTGGGATGCGCCACCGTGCCGAGCTGCTGGGCCACGTCGGCGGCGCGCGCCGGGTTCTTGTCGTAAATCCCGGCAAACCCCACGCCCGGCATCCGGGAGAGCAGTCGTGCGTGGTGGAACCCGAGCGCCCCCGTGCCGACCACCCCGACCCGGATCGGCCGGCCGCTCACACCAGCACTCCCCGCTGCGACCCTTCGATGAACTTCAGGAAGCTCTCCACCTCGGGGATCTGCGGCAGTTCGGTGCGCGCCTTGGCGATGCCCTGGCTCACCGTCATGTCGGAATTGAACAGCAGGCGGTAGGCGCGCTTCAGGGCGAGCTTCACTTCGGGCGAGAAGCCGGCTCGCTGCAGCCCCACCGAGTTGAGCCCGTAGAGATGCACCGGATTACCGACCGCTTTGGTGTAGGGCGGCACGTCCTGGTTGACGCGCGAGCCGCCGCCGACGAAGGAGAACGTCCCGATCCGCACGAACTGATGAATCGGCACCAGACCCGAGATGACCGCCCGGTCCTCGATGATCACGTGCCCCGCCATCTGGACCGCGTTGGCGATGATCACGTCGTTCCCGATGTAGCAGTCGTGCGCCAGGTGTACGTACGACATGAGGAAGCAGCGCTGGCCGATGGCCGTCTTCCCTGTCGCCTGAGTCCCGCGGTTGATCGTGCAGTACTCCCGGATCACGGTTCCGTCGCCCACTTCGACCCAGGTGTCCTCGCCTCGGTACTTGAGGTCCTGCGGGTCGTTGCCGAGCACGCTGCCGTACCCGATCCTCACGGCGGTGCCGATCTTGACGTTGCGCTCGAGCACGGCGTGCGCGGCGACGTGGCAGCGCTCCCCGATCGTCACCCGCGGTCCGATGATCGCGTACGGCCCGACGGTGACGTCGCTCCCGATGTGGGCCGTGGGATCGACGAGGGCGGTCCGATGGATCACCGATCGACCACCGTCGCCATCATGTCCGCCTCCGCCACCACCTGCCCGTCCACGTACCCGACGCCTTTCATCTTGCACGTCTTGCCGCGGAACTGCACCATCTCGAGCTCGAAGCGGATCTGGTCGCCCGGCACCACGGGACGGCGGAACTTGACGTTGTCGAGCGACATGAAATAGACCACTTTGTCTTCGACGTTCTGCCCCTCGAAGTAGCCCATCAGCAGCATGCCCCCCACCTGCGCCATGGCTTCGATGATGAGCACCCCCGGCATGATCGGGTGGCCCGGGAAGTGCCCCTGGAAGAACGGCTCGTTGATCGTGACGTTCTTGATGCCGACGATCCGCTGCTGGCCTTCGACCTCGACGATGCGGTCCACCAGCAGGAAGGGATAGCGGTGCGGCAGCACGTCCATGATCCGCCCGATGTCCATCTTGGGCGCCGCACCGCTCGCCCGCGAGGCCCGCGCCAACGCCCGCGCCACGGCGATGTTGCCACTGTGGCTCGGCCGCTCGGCCACGACGTGCGCCCGGATGCGCGCGCCCGTGAGCGCGAGATCGCCGACGATGTCCGCGGCCTTGTGCCGCAGGAATTCGTCCGGCCAGCGCAGTTGGGCCCCATTGGCGAGCCCGCGCTCGTCCAGCAGGATGGCGTTGGCCTGGGACGCGCCCTTGATCAGCCCCCGCGCCTTGAGCGACTCGACCTCGCTCACGAACCCGAACGTGCGGGCCGGCGCGAGCTCCGTGGCGAAGGCCTGCGCCGTCACCGTGTAGCTCCCCGACTGGCGCCCGATGAGAGGGTGCGGCCACTCGATCGTGACGGTGAGCCGCAGCTCCTTGGCGGGAGCGACCACATACGTCGAGTCCCCGTCGGTGACCGTGAACGGCGCCGGCACGGTCAGGATCACCGGCTCGCCGCTCGTCTCCGTCGGGCCGGCATTCGCCAGCGCCTCGAAGTAGGGCTGGAAGCTGCCATCGAGAATCGGCGGCTCGGGACCCGTAAGCTCGACCGTCAGATCGTCGATCTCGTGGGCCGCGACGGCGGCGAGCAGGTGCTCGACGGTGTGGATGGTCGTCTCGCCCTTGCCGATCGCGGTGCGCCGCTCGACCGCCTCGACCTCGGACAGCCGGGCCGGCACCTCGGGTTTCCCCGCAAGATCGAGGCGGCGGAACACGATCCCCTGCCCCGCGGGCGCGGGCAGGAACGTGGCCTCGGTCCGCGCTCCCGTGTGCAACCCGGTGCCCGAAACCGCGGCCTTTTTCCTGATGCTGCGCCTAGCGCTGGGAGCCATCGGTCCGCCGCACGAGTGCCTCGAGGTCGTCCACGATCTGCGCCAGCCGGTACAGCGCGCCCTGCGCCCGCAGGAACTCGCGGTGCTTGCGCGCCGGGTACCCCGACACCGTCGCGCCCGCGTCGATGTCCCCGATCACCCCTCCCTGCACCGTCACGCGTGCCCCGCGCCCGATCGTCACATGGTCGGCGAGGCCCGCTTGGCCCGCCAGGAACACGTCGTCCTCCACGTGCGTACTGCCCGCGATGCCCGCCTGGCCGGCGATGAGACAGCGGGCGCCGATCCGGCAGTTGTGGCCGATCTGCACGAGGTTGTCGATCTTCGTCCCCGCGCCGACCACGGTGTCGTCCACGCTGCCGCGGTCGATGGTGGTATTCGCGCCGATCTCGACGTCGTCGCCGATGATGCAGCGCCCTACCTGCGGGATCTTGCGCGGCAGCTCCCCGCTCTTGCCGGGCACGTAGCCGAACCCATCCGCCCCAAGCCGCACCCCGGCGTGCAGGATGACCCGATTTCCCACGACTGTCCCGCCGTAGCATACCACGTGGGGCAGGAGCTGCACGTCGTCACCCAGCTGGACGCCGTCCCCCAACACGCACCCGGCGCCGATGCGCACGTTCCGCCCGAGCCGCACGCCGCGACCCAGCACCGCGTACGGGCCGATCGCCACCGGCTCCTGCCACACGACCCCGGCGCCGATCACCGCGGTGCGGTGGATCCCGGGCTCCCACGCGGGCTCGGGATACAGCACCGGAATGACCGAGAGCAGCGCGAGGTGCGGATCGCGCACCAGCACGCGGCACGCGGGACCTTCCGCCGCCTCCTGAACGAGATCCGGCTTGCAGAGCACGACGGCCGCGCTAGACCGTTGAAAATACTGGAGATAGCGTCTGGCGGCAAGAAACGACAGATCGTTCGGACCGGCGCGGTCCAGCGGCGCGACGCCCGACACGGTCGCGTCCGGCGGGCCGACCAGTTGACCGTTGGTGAGGGCCGCGATCTCGCGCGCGCTCAGGCGCCGCGCGGCGCCGGCGCCGGGCCCGGCCCCGCTCTCCCCGCCGCCCTCCGACTGTTGCCGGTCGCGCACGGGCTGGGCGCGCTCTATTTGGACTGCTTCAGCCGCTCGATCACCTTGTTGGTGACATCGAGGCTCGGGTCGACCGCCAGGAACACGCTGCTGTTTTGACCGTCCATATCGAAGATCAGCGCGTAGTTGGCCTCGGCGCGGATGCCCTGGACGATCCCGATGACCCGGGCCTGGATCGGCTGCAGCAGCTCCTGCTCCCGTTGCTGGTAGCGGTTCTGCATCTCGGTCTGGCGCTGCTGCAGACGCTGCTGCATGGCCTGCAGGTCGCGCTGCTTCGACTGTTTCCCCGCCGAGGAGAGCGCCAGCGATTGCTGCTCGAAAGCTTTCATCGCGGAGTCCCACTGCGCTTGCATCCGCTGCAGCGTGTCGCGGATGCTCTGACCCTCCTTGCTCAACGTCGACTCCGCTGCAGCGTACCCCGGCGTCTGCTCGAGGATCGTCTGCGAGTGGACGAAGGCGATCTTGAGCGTGCTCTGGGCTTGCGCTCCCAGACCGGCCGGAGCGGCCGCCACCAGCCCGACCCACGTCCACATGGTCACCACACACCTCATAACTGTCTCCCCGAGAGAGAAACCGGTGTCCGTTGCCCCGCCGTAGCGCGGGAGTCCGATCAGAAGAAGTTGCCCAGCTTGAAGTGCAGCTTGAACCCCGGCGCCGGGCGGCCGAGGGGATCCGTGCGGTCGAAGCCGTATGCCCAGTCGATCCCGATCGGCCCCAGGGGCGAGATGATGCTCAAGCCCAGGCCGGCCCCGCGGAACAACCGCGTCGGATCGAACTCGCCGGCGCGCGCCCACACGTTGCCGGCGTCCACGAACATGTTGACATAGAACATCTGCGACAGCCGGGCGCCGATCTCGCCCGTCATGGCGAAATACGCCTTCCCGAACGAGGAGGCCGTCGCCTGGCCGTTGACAGCGGTCGGGTCGTATCCGTGGGGTGTGACCGAGAACTCGTCGTAGCCGCGCAGCGGGATGCCGTACTGCACGCCGCCCATCGTGAACAGCTGGTCGAAGAAGGGGGAATTCCCGAACACCAGCCCCGAGCGCGTCGACAGACCCATCACGAACCTGACCGGCGACGCACTGGCCGCGCCGCCCAGCTGGCCCAGGGGGGCGTACCACCGCCCTTCGAGATCGAGGCGCTGGAAATTTCCCGAGCCGCCCAGGGGCCCGCCGGACTGCGAGAGCCCGATCGAGTGCATGGTGCCCGCGGTGGGGAACGGCAGGTCGATACGGGTGTCGCGCAGCACCGACACGCCGAAGGTGGATCGGATGCAGTTGTTGCAGCGCAGCGCCGCGAGCCCGGTACTCGTACCGGTGAACGACTGGTCGTCGATTCCGTAGGAGACGAACAGCCGGGTGTAGCGGTCGCTGAACAGCGGGAATCCGAACTGCACGCTGGCGCCGCGGCGGCGCAGCGTGCCGAGATCCGCGATCGTGTAGCGCAGCCGCGTGTTGTGCACGTCGAACGTCCCGGAAATGCGCGACTCGCGGATGGCGGGATCGGTGAACGTGACGGAGAAGTCGCTGATGTTCTGGCCGAATTGCCACTGGAAATGGCCCTTCTTGCCCTGCCCGAACAGGTTCGGCTCGTCCAGTCCCAGGAACCCGCCCACGCCCGTGCCCTGTCCGACCGACGCACCGAAGTTGATGTTGCCCGTGTGTTTCTCGGTCACCCGGAAGATCACGTCGACGTCGCCCTGGTCGTTGGCGGGCCGGGTGTCCGGGAACGGGAGGGGCTGCTGGAAAAAGCCGAGATTCGAGATGTTCTGGTAGGACCGAATGAGCGCGTCCTGCCGGAACACGTCTCCGGGTAAGAGCACGATCACGTCGCGGATCACGCGCTCGTGCGTGACGTCGTTCCCCGAGATCTCGATCTTGTTGACGATCGCAGGCTGCCCTTCGTTGAGGGCCCAGCGCAGATCCACCACCGGCTTGCCGTCGGGGGCGGTCCGCCGGATCACCTGCGGGTCGACGTGCATGTAGATGTAGCCGTTGTTGTAGTAGAGTGTCTGGACCTGCTGCGTTGCCGCGTTCCACTTCTCCTGATCGAAGTAGGCCGGCCCCTGCTGCGCCCCACCGAAGCCGAGGAACCCGCTGCGACCCTCCTGCTTGAAGGGGAACAGCTGCTGCAGCTCGTCGGTGGAGAAGCGCCGGTTGCCGACGATCTCGAAGGTGCCGACGCGGTATGGCTCGCCTTCGCTGACGCGCACGACCAGCGTCGCCTTGCCGGTCGAGTCGTCCACGACCAGCGTGTCGCCCAGCACCTGGAAGTCCACGAAGCCCTTGTCCCCATACAGCTTGGGCAGGTGCTCCTGGAGGTCCGACCGCAGCTTTTCGTCGTCGTATTCGCCGGAGCGGAACCACCAGAAGCCCTCGGGCCGGGTCTTCATAGACCCCACCAGCTGGTCCGTGGGGAGGTGGGTGTTGCCTTCGATGGCGACGCGCGCGACCGCGACGCGCCGCCCCTCGTCCACGTCGAACACGACTCGGACGCGCGCCGAGTCGGCCTCGTACACCTTGATCACGCTCACGTGAGCCAGGTAGTAGCCTTCGGCGTGGTACAGCGAGTCGATGCGGCCGCGCGCCCGCGCTAGGGCCGCGGGGTCGAGCGGGCGGCCCTCCGCGAGCTGCGCCTTGTCGCGCACGCTGCCTTCCGAGACGCGGGCCACGCCGCGCACCGCCCACTTGACGAGGATGGGGCGCTCACGCACGTGCACGATGAGGAGCTGGCGGCCGCGGGCCGTGTCCTGCTCGGCCCGGACGTCGTCGAACTGGCCGGTGGCGTAGAGCGCCTGAATGGCGCGCTGCACGTCGCGGTAGCCGAGGGGCCGGCCGGGCGCGAGCCCGCCCTGGTCGAGGACCTGCTTGCGGTCGACGCGGCGCAGGCCGAGCACCACGATGGAATCGGGGGCGACGGCCGGGGGCGCCTGCGCGGGAGCCTCGCCCTGCGCCCGCGCGACGCGCGGGGCGAGGAGCGCCAGACCACCCGAAAAGATGACGAGCGAAGCTTTGCGGATCACGCCTTCGAGCCGGAGAGCGCGCGGAACGCCAGCCGTTCCTTGTCCGGGGCCACGTCGACCTCGATTTCGTCGCCCCGTGCGAACTCGCCGACCAGGATTTTCTCCGACAGCGGATCTTCCACGTACTTCTGAATGGCGCGCTTCAGGGGACGCGCGCCGAAGTGCTCGTCGTACCCGTGGTCCACCAGGAAATCCGAGGCCGCCGGCGTCAACCGCAGCGTGAGCTCTTCCTCGCCCAACCGCCGCTGCACTTCCTTGAGCAGGATCGAGACGATCTGCGCGATGTGCTCCCGCGTGAGCGGGTGGAACACGATGATGTCGTCCAGCCGGTTCAGGAACTCGGGGTTGAAGGTCTTGTTGATCTCCTCCTTGACCTTCTCCGCCATCTTCTCGAAACTCGCGCGACTGTCGGGCTGCGCGAAGCCGAGCGCCTTGCCCTTCACCATGTCGCGGGCGCCCACGTTCGACGTCATGATCACGACCGTGTTCTTGAAGTCGATCACCCGGCCGTAGTTGTCGGTGAGGTGCCCTTCGTCCAGCACCTGGAGCAGGATATTGAAGACGTCGGGGTGCGCCTTCTCGATCTCGTCGAGCAGCACGACCGAATAGGGCTTGCGCCGCACCGCCTTCGTGAGCGTGCCGGAGTCCTCATAGCCCACGTAGCCGGGAGGCGCCCCGATCAGCCGACTCACCGAGAACTTCTCCATGTACTCCGACATGTCGACGCGGATGAGCGCGCTCGCGTCCGCGAACAGGAAGCGCGCCAGCCCACGGGCGAGCTCGGTCTTGCCGACGCCGGTCGGACCGGAAAAGATGAAGGACCCGATCGGCCGCTTGGGGTCTTTCAGCCCGGCACGACTGCGGCGGATGGCCCGCGAGATCACCGCGATCGCCTCGTCCTGGCCCACCACGGTCTGGTGCATTTCCTCTTCCATGCGGAGCAGCCGGGCCGTCTCGGCCTCCTGGAGGCGCGTCACGGGAATCCCCGTCCAGCGTGACACGATGAACGCCACGCCTTCCTCGCTGATCGTGGGCCGGTGCGTTTGCCGCTCCTTTTCCCACGCTTCCTGCTTGCGCCGGATCTCCGCCTGGAGCTCGCGCTCCTGGTCGCGCAGCGCCGCCGCCCGCTCGAAGTTCTGATCGCGGACCGCGTTCTCCTTGTCGCCGTTGATGTGCTCGAGTTTGTCCTTGAGCGCCGCGACTTCGGGAGGCGGCACCTGCGTAGCGAGGCGCGCCCGCGCGCCGGCTTCGTCGATAACGTCGATCGCCTTATCGGGCAGGAACCGGTCGGTGATGTAGCGCTCCGACAGCTTCGCCGCGGCGTCGAGGGTGTCGTCCGGGATGATCACCCGGTGGTGCTCCTCGTAGCGCTTGCGCAGCCCCTTCAGGATCTCGATCGTCTCGCCCACGGTGGGCGGATCGACGATCACCGTCTGGAAGCGCCGCTCCAGCGCGCCGTCCTTCTCGATGTACTTGCGGTACTCGTTCAGCGTGGAGGCGCCCACGCACTGCAGCTCGCCCCGCGCGAGCGCCGGCTTCAGCATGTTGGAGGCGTCCACCGCCCCCTCGGCCGCGCCCGCCCCCACCAGCGTATGCAGCTCGTCGATGAACAGGATGATGTTCTTGTTCTGAGCGATCTCGTTGATGATGGCCTTGAGCCGCTCCTCGAACTGGCCGCGGTACTTCGTGCCCGCGATCACCGCTGCCATGTCGAGCGACAGGACGCGATGATCCTTCAGGGCATCGGGGCACTGGCCGCTCGCGATCAGCTGGGCCAGCCCTTCGACGATCGCCGTCTTGCCCACGCCCGGCTCGCCGATCAGGACGGGGTTGTTCTTCTTGCGGCGCGACAGGATCTCCATCACCCGCTCGATCTCTTTCTGCCGCCCGATCGTGGGATCGAGCTGGCCCTCCGCCGCGAGCTGGGTCAGGTCGCGGCAGAAGTGGTCGAGCGCCGGGGTCTTGGATTTCTTCTCGCTCTTCGGGCTCGCCGGCTGCGCGCCCGAGCCGGAGGGCGCGGGCCCCGACGGCATCTCGCTGCCCAGCAGCCGCAGCGTCTCCGCCCGCGCCTGCTCCAGGTTCACGCCGGCGTCGGTGAGCACCTGTGCCGCGATCCCCTTCTCTTCGCGCAGCAGGCCGAGCAGCAGGTGCTCGGTCCCGACGTACGAATGATTCAACTCGCGGGCTTCGCTCATCGCGAGCTCGAGCACTTTCTTCGCGCGCGAAGTGTACGGCAAGTCGGGTCCGGCGGCCGCGGCCGCCTTTCCTTTCTTGACGGTCTCCTCGATCTTCTGCTGGATTTCCTCGAGATCGACGTTCAGGTTGGTCAGGACCGCCGCCGCGACGCCCTCCCCTTCGCGGATCAACCCCAGCAGGATGTGCTCGGTCCCCACGTACTCATGGTGCAGGCGGGCGGCTTCTTCCCGCGCCATCTGCAGGACCTTGCGCACGCGATCCGTGAAGTTGTAGCCGTTCATCTTTCCCCCTGCCTCACACGGCCTCGGTCTCGAGCACCCGACGGACATAGGTGGCGCGCGCCGTCGGCAACTCGGGATCGCCGGTCTGACGTCCCTCGAGCGCCGCGAGGTGCGCGGGCTGGGTGAAGATCAGCAGCTTGTTAAGCGTATATACACTCAATCCGGGGATCAGATTCAGGCCGACCCCTAAGCGTACGCCGCTCAACAGGTTCATCGTCTCTTCGAACGTCAGCTTCCGCGCATACTTCAGCAACCCGTACGCCCGCCACGTCTTGTCGGCGACTTCGTCGGGCGCCGTGCGCAGCAGCACCCCGCGCGCCTGCTCCTCGTACTCAATGACCTGCCGCACGATCTTGCCCAAGTGATCCAGCAGCTCGTCTTCCGACTTCCCGAGCGTCGTCTGATTAGACAACTGAAAGAAGTTCCCGACGACCTCGCTCCCCTCCCCATATAACCCCCGGAAGGTGAGTCCTACCTGCGTGAGCCCCTGAAGCACTTTCCCGACTTCCTTCGTCAAGACGAGGCCCGGCAAGTGGATAAGCACGCTGGCCCGCAGCCCCGTCCCGGCATTGGTCGGGCAGGACGTAAGATAGCCAAATTCCGGATGAAACGCGAAGGGCAGCAGCCGTCCCAGGTCGGCGTCGAGCGCCTCCAAATCGGCGTACGCCTCCTCCAGGGCGAATCCCGAGCGCATTCCGTGCAATCGCAGGTGGTCTTCCTCGTTGACCATGACGCCGACCGTCCCCTGCACCACCAGGGCGGCCCCGGG
>Ga0209577_10002578_pt1 | contig 17360 bp, 12 predicted proteins | sample GraSoiAngelo_109_FD_185874 | JGI IMG/M metagenome (GOLD analysis project Ga0209577, IMG submission 185874) | Grasslands soil microbial communities from the Angelo Coastal Reserve, California, USA - 14_0903_12_20cm (SPAdes) (version 2) | ecosystem: Environmental > Terrestrial > Soil > Grasslands...
GCGCGGTCGGCATCCTTCAACCGGCAGCGATGATCGTCCTGTGGTTCAGAAAGAAGACCGCGCGCGAGGATTGGCCCGCGTTGAAACGGCTGGCGCTCCTCACCGTGCTGCTGCTCTGTGCCCTCTTTCTCTTCACGTCGAAAGCGCCGGCCTCACACACGTTCTACGTCACCTTCCCCCTGGCCGCGCTCTACGGCTTCTACTGCTGGGACTCGCTGCTCGCGAGGCGCGGCTGGCGCGTGTTCGCCGCAGCCTTCCTCGCCTGCGGCGTCGTCTTTCACGCCGGGTTAGCCGCGCACAACTTCCCGCGCGTCTCTCTCTACGCCGACCGTGCGACCGCGCAGGCGGCCATCTCCTCGAAGAACTATCAACTGCTCGGCGAGAGACGACCCGGCTCGCTGTACTAACTGTCGCTCTGGCCCGCAACGGGTTTGCCGCAAGCGCGTGCCGCGTGCTCTAATTCGCCAACGCTTCACGCAGGCGATGGCGAGCTTCAAAGGCGCATGGCAGACTTCATCCCCGGCATCGAGCTGAGCAGGCTCTTCTTCTTCGAGGCGGTCAAGCCCGTCCTCGACGCGGAATTCCCGCGCCTGCGCTGCGGCGCGGCGCTCATCGGCACAGGCTCGGAGGTGCTCGGCTTCGACACGGAGATGAGCGCGGATCACCACTGGGGGCCGCGCGTTGACCTCTTCTTCGGAGAGGACGATTACGAGGGCGCGCACGAGGCCGTGCGCGCGGCGCTCAGCCGCAAGCTCCCGCACCGCTTTCGCGGCTACCCGACGAGCTTCACCGAGCCAGACCCGACGGACAAGGGCGTGCAGCACCTCGTCGCGCGCGACGCGGGCGAGGTCACGCACAAGGTCGAGGTCAAGACGCCGCGCCGCGCTCTCCGCCGCGATGTGGCGGGAGCGCGAAGAACATTTCTCTGCCGGGTACGAGCGCGTCGCCGAGATGCACAACGCGCTCGGCATCACCGACCCGCTCCCGACCGAGCCGCGCGACTTCTTCGGTCGCCCCTTCAAGGTCATCGCGCTTCACGGCTTCACCGACGCGCTCCTGTCGCGAATCACGGACGAGCGCGTGCGCCGCGTCGCCGCGCGCCGCCCCATCGGGAGCCTCGACCAGTTCAGCGACAGCACAGACCTCATCTCGCACGCGGGCTGGCGCGCGACGCTCCGCAAGCTCTACGAATAAGGCGGCGGTTCACGGGCGACCGCCGAAGTTCACGACCGACGGGCAACGGACGTAACCATGAGACGCAAACACACCACGCGCGCCGCCATCGCGCTCGCCGTACTCGCACTCGTCGCCTCCGTCCCGGCGCGCACGCACGCGCAGGGAGTCCAGACGGGCGCGGATCAGTCCGCGCGCGTCCGCGAGATTCAGTCGGCGCTCAGCGCGTCGGGACTCGACGGCTGGCTCTTCTACGACTTCCGCCACAGCGACCCGCTCGCCTACCGCATCCTCCGGCTCCCGGAGGGCGGCGTCACCACGCGCCGCTGGTTCTACTACATCCCCGTCGTCGGCGACCCCGTCAAAGTAGTCCACTCGATTGAGCAGTACCGCTTAGACCTTCTACCGGGCAGGAAGATCATCTACCGTAGCTGGCAGGAGCTTCACGACGCCGTGCGCGCGGCGCTCGTCTCCGGCGGGTTGAAGAATAAGCGCGTGCTGCTGCGCAAAGTCGCGATGCAGTACTCGCCTGAGAACGACATCCCTTACGTCGCGCGCGTTGACGCGGGCACAATCGAGCTTGTGCGCTCGACGGCGGGCGTCTCGGTCGTCACCAGCGCAGACCTCGTGCAGCAGTTCGAGGCCGCGTGGACGCCCGAACAGCTCGCCATGCACCGCGAGGCCGCCGACAAACTCCACCGCATAATCCATGAAGCCTTCGCCGAGATCGCCCGGCGCGTCAGGGCCGACGAGCCGACCACGGAGTACGACATACAGCAGTTCATCGTCCGCCGCCTCACCGAAGAGGGGATGACCAACGACGGGCCGAACGTCTCGGCGGGCGCGAACACCGCGAACCCTCACTACCAGCCCGACGCCACTCACAGCGCGCCCATACGCCGCGGCGACTTCGTCCTCTTCGACATCTCGGAGAAGCTGCGGCGCGCGGGCGCGACCGTCGCCGACCAGACCTGGACGGGCTACGTCGGCGACAGCGTGCCCGAAGAGTACGTGCGCGTCTTCAACATCGTGCGAGAGGCGCGCGACTCTGCGACCGACTTCGTGCGCCAAGCCTTCCGCGAGGGGCGCGTGATACGCGGCGCAGAAGTGGACGACGTGGCGCGCGGCGTGATTAAGCGCGCGGGCTACGGCGAGCAGTTCACGCACCGCACAGGCCACTCCATCGGCGAGGAGGGCCACGGCAACGGCGCGAACATTGACGACTTCGAGACGAGAGACTCGCGCCGCATCATCCCGCGCACGTGCTTCTCCATCGAGCCGGGCATCTATCTTGAGGGCAAGTTCGGCGTCCGCTCCGAGATCAACGTCTATGTCAGCGAGCGCGACGCCAAGGTGACGGGCCAGCCGATTCAGACCGAGATCGTGCCGATACTGAAAATCAAGTAGTCAGTAGCCGGCATGAAGGCTTTGCCTAGCGGCTACTGACTACTGGCTACTTTCTATGCTTAACTTCGCCATCCAGACCGCGCGCGACGCGGGCCGCGTGCTCGCCGAGAAGTTCGGGCGCGCGATTCAGGTCACGAACAAGGGCGACATAGACCTCGTGACCGACGCCGACCTGGCCTCGGAGCGCCTCATCGTCGAGCGCGTCCGCAGCCACCACCCGCGCCACGCCGTCTTGACCGAGGAGGCGGGCGACGTGGTCGCCGTCGGCGGCGCAGAGAGCGAATACAAGTGGATCGTTGACCCGCTCGACGGCACGACCAACTACGCGCACGGCTACCCGGTCTTCTGCGTCTCCATCGCGCTCGAACACTTGGGCTCGGTCGTCATCGGCGTCGTTTACGACCCGCTGCGCGACGAGCTTTTCGCGGCAGAGCGGGGCGAGGGCGCGACGCTCAACGGTCGGCGCGCGCGCGTCTCCGAAACCGACGACCTCAACCGCGCGCTCCTGTGCACGGGCTTCCCCTACGACGTGCGCGAGCGCGGCGACTTCGCGCGCCACTTCCGAAACTTCATCATGCGGGCACAGTCCGTCCGCCGCGACGGCGCTGCCGCGCTCGACCTCGCATACGTCGCCTGCGGGCGCTTCGACGGCTTCTACGAAGAGGGCCTGCGCCCCTGGGACGTGGCCGCGGGCGTCCTCCTGGTCGAAGAGGCTGGCGGGCGCGTCACGCACTACGACGCCACGCCATTCCACATCTACACGCCGCCCATCGCCGCCAGCAACGGCCTCGTCCACGACGCAATGCTCTCCGTACTACAGCAGTAACAAGGAAGAGCCGTGAACCGTAAACCGTGAACCGTGACAAGAGGAAGCAGGTTTTATCCTGTCACGGTTCACGGTTTACGGTTCACGGCTCTTATCTGTATATTTATTCAGACGCCCCGGACGTTTCGGGCGTCAAACTCACGTCAAAGAGCGCGCAGCACGCGTCCACCCCGAAAGTCGCAGAGGAAGTCTCGGATGATCGCTCCTGGAACAGTCTTGCAGAACCGCTACCGCGTCGAGCGGCAAATCGGCGAGGGCGGCATGGGCGCGGTCTATGTCGCCACGGACGAGCGCTTCGGCTCGACGGTCGCGCTGAAAGAAACCTTCTTCGACGACCCGTCTTTGCGCAAGGCGTTCGAGCGCGAGGCGCGGCTTCTCAACCGCCTGCGCCACACGGCGCTGCCGCGCGTCAGCGACCACTTCGCGGAAGACGAGGGGCAGTTCCTCGTCATGGAGTACATTCCGGGCGAAGACCTCTCCGACATGTTGAAGGCGCGCGGCGCGGCCTTCCCCGTGCCGGACGTGCTCGCCTGGGCCGACCAACTCCTCGACGCGCTCGAATACCTCCACGCGCAGGAGCCGCCCGTCATCCACCGCGACATCAAGCCGCAGAACATCAAGCTCCTGCCGCGCAACCAGGTCGTGCTCCTCGACTTCGGACTCGCCAAGGGCACGCCTCTCCAGACGCGCGTCACCGCGACGGGCAGCGTCTTCGGCTACTCGTTCAACTACGCGCCCATCGAGCAGATGCAGGGCGCGGGCACAGACCCGCGCAGCGACCTCTACTCGCTCGCCGCGACCCTCTATCATCTCCTCACGGCCACGACCCCGCCCGACGCGCTCACGCGAGCGACGGCAGTCCTCAACGGCGAGACAGACCCGCTCAAGCCCGCGAGTGACGTGAACGCGCGCGTGCCCGCCGAGGTCGCCCAGGTGCTTGCGCGCGCCATGAGCCAGAGCGCGGCGCGGCGCTTCCGCGCCGCCGAAGAGATGCGCGCCGCCCTGCGACAGGCAGGACAGAAAATTATTTCCGGCAGAGAGGCGACGACGCCCGACCTTTCGGCGCGGCAGGCAAATCTTTCCGACGAGCGAACGAGTCTTTCCGAGAACGAGACGCGGCTGATGTATCCGCCCGTCACCAGCAGGCTTCCACTGGCCGAGACGGAGGAACTGCTCGAAGAGACCGCGGTCGCTTCGAGGCATGACGCCGCAACGCTCGTCAACGCCGAGGCCGCCGGGAATGAAAAGACGGCAGCCGTCGAAGGCGAAGAGCAGACTTCGGCCCCCGCGCGGCGCAACGAGAAGTCGGTCGTCACGCGCGTCAGGGTTGTCCAGGACGCGGGCGCGGCGCGCAAGGGTTCGCGCCGCGCGGTCATCGCCGCGCTGTGCGTCGTGGCCGTCGCGCTCATCGCCGCGGCGGTCTATTCGCTCGCGCGCCGCCCGCCACGCGTTGACGCCGACGCTCAAGCCCCGACCGCCGGGCAGCCCGCGCCGTCGGCGCAGACGACCGAGCCGCAGCCGCAGCCGTCCGCCGACGCGCCCGCCGAGAATCAGAAGGCGTCGGAGGCTCCGCCCGCGAACGAGTCGGCGCACGCCGCCGCGCAGCCGCGCCACGCGACGCCCGCGTCGGACAAGAGCGCGAAGCCGCGCGAAGAGAACAGGCCCGCGGAGGAGAGCGTCCCGCCTCAGCCCCAGCCGCTCGCGCCGCCGGAGCGCGCCGCCGATGCAGGCGAAGAAAATCCGTTCCGCGAACGCGACTGGGCGCGCAACCCGCCGACCGACGAAGAGATTCAGCGCTGGGTGGCGCAGCACCCCGGCTGGTTAGAACAGCACCCGAACCGCGCGCGCATGCTCAGGAAGCGGATGATGCAAGAGCAGCGGCGCAGGAGAAACAACCAGCCGCCGTTCCAGCAGCCGCCGCCTTAGTCACTGCTGTTAAGCGAGGCTTGGGTTTCAGCCTGCGGAGCAGGCGGCAGCATAAAGCCCCGCGCGTGAGCGCGGGGTAACGTTGCCGGTAAAACGTCCAAGCCCGCGTGAGCGGGCGACAGGCCCGTGGCATCAGACCTCTGCCGCTATCTTCGATAGCTCGGTTGATTATTTGTGAACTCCGGCCCCGCGTTCAGCCTGCGCTTTGCCTTCGGTTTCGGCGCTGGGTTATATTCTTTCCGCACCGAGAAGTCGCGGAGGGTTGGCAGAATCGGCTATTGCACTGGTCTTGAAAACCAGCGCCCGAAAGGGCTTGGGGGTTCGAGTCCCTCACCCTCCGTCAACACAAAAAGTTTCCGAACGAAGCCGCCCGCCCCCTGCAAGAGGCGTGGGCGGTTTCGACTTTTCAGAACGAGATAGAGGAGGGTTTGAGTGAAGATGGTCGGGGGCTTGGCGCGGGTGACGTTCGGCTTCGCGCTCTGGCAGCAGGACGAGAACGTGCTGCAAAGACTGTGGCGCTGGACTGCGCCGCTGCGCGACTACGTCAATTTCGACTGGAAGCTGGGCAACTTCGTCTTCTCGCCGTCGTCGCTGTTGATCGGCGCTCTCGTGATGCTCCTCGCCGTCGTCGTCTCGCGCTACCTGCGCGCGTTCATCGAGGGGCGGATGGCGCGGCACAAGTTCATAGACCCCGGCGTCCAGTTCACAGTCCTGCGACTCGTCCACTACGTCGTCATCACAATCGGCGTCGTGACGGCGCTCAAGATCGGCGTGCAGGCCGACTTCACCTCGCTCGCCGTCATCTTCACGGCGCTCTCGGTCGGCATCGGCTTCGGCCTCCAGTTCATCGCGGGCGACATCGCCGCCGGCTTCATCATCCTCTTCGAGCGCCCCGTCCGGGTCGGCGACTTCGTGACCATCCCCGGCCCCGACGGCAAACTCACCGAGGGGCGCGTGCAGAGCATCAACCTGCGCACCACGGTCGTGATGACCAACGACCACATCGCCGCAATCGTCCCCAACTCGAAGTTCGCCAACCAGAACTTCCTCAACTGGTCGTACCGCGAGCGCCGCTCGCGCATCAGCGTCCCCGTCGGCGTCTCCTACGCCGCGGACGCCGACCACGTCACGCGCACGCTTTTGCGCGCCGCCGAGGGCGTGCAGTTCCTCCTCGACGAGCCGAAGCCGAGCGTGCAGTTCACCGAGTTCGGCGACTCGTCCCTGAACTTCCGCCTGCTCGTCTGGACTGACCGCCCGCGCCGCCACCAGGTCATCAGGAGCGCGATCAATTACCGAATCCGCCGCCTCTTTCTCGAAGAAGGCATCGAGATTCCCTCCCCGCAGCGCGACATCAACCTGCGCGGCGGCACGCTCCGCTTCGAGCCGAAGTCGGGCCTGCTCGCGGCGGGTGACGACGCCGAAGCGGAAGCCGACGGTGAAGTCGCCACGCGCGAGCACTGAGGCACGGGCCGAAACTCCTGTTGCACAAACGCGCGCCGAGCGGTTAGGCTAGAGGCGTCCTACACTGAATGAACAGCCATTCAGCAACGCTCTCGCGAGACCAGCACGGAGACTACCCGATGCGTTCCGTCCGCTCACTCCCCGCCCCGCCGCCGAGCCGCTCAGCCGCGGGCGACAAGCGCGAGGCCATCATGCGCGCCGCCACGAAGGTCTTCGCACGCAACGGCTACTTCAACTCGAAGGTCGCCGACATCGCGCGAGCCGCGGGCGTCGCCGACGGCACGGTCTATCTCTACTTCAAGAGCAAGGAGGAAATCCTGCGCTCCATCTTCGACCGCAACACCACCGAGGCCGTCGCCGCCGGGCGCGAGGAGCTTGCCAAAATTAAAGACCCGCGCGAGAAGCTGCGAAGAATCGCGCGCCACCACCTCGAACGCCTCGGAGCCGACCGCGACCTAGCGGTCGTCTTCCAGGTCGAGCTGCGCGGCACGACCAAGTTCATGGAGGAGTTCTCCGCCGCGGGCCTCGCCGAGTACCTCGGCCTCATCCGCGAGGTCTTCGAGCAGGGGCAAGCGGCGGGCGTCTTCAAAAAAGGTTTGAACGCGAAGCTCGTCGCCAAAGTCCTCTTCGGCGCTCTGGACGAGATGGCGACCAACTGGATTCTCTCGCGCCGTCGCTACAAGCTCGCGCCGATGGCCGACCAGGTGCTCGACATCTTCCTCGAAGGGGTGAGCGCGTGAAGGCGGACGCGGCTGGACAACTCACGACCGACGCGCAGACGACTGCGAGCGTCCCATCGTCTGCAAGTGAGCAGGCGGGCGTCGCGTCTGCGCGCGCGGCTCTCCCGCCCGACGAGCCGGCGACTCTGGTCGAGGTTGTCGAGCGCGCGATGCGCGTCCACGCGCGCGAAGGCGTGCTCAACTACAAGCGCGAAGGTGCGTGGCGCTCGATCTCTTCCGCGGAGTTCGCGCGGCGCGCGCGCTGCGTCGCGCTCGGCCTCCACGCGCTCGGCCTCGCGCGCGGCGACCGCGCGGCGATCCTCTCGGAGAACTCGCCCGAATGGGTCTTGGCCGACGTGGGCTGTCAGTTCGCGGGCGTGGTCAGCGTGCCCATCTACCCGACGCTCGCCCCGCCGCAGGTTCGCTACATCCTCGAAGACTCCGGCGCTGTCGTCCTCTTCATACAAAACTGCGAAGCCTACGAGCGCGTCCGCGAGTCTCTGGCCGGCTGCGCCGCGCTGCGTCACATTATTTTCCTGACGGGCGAGGCGACCGCGGGCGAAGAAGACGCCCTGACGTTTGGCGGACTCGAAGACGTGGGCCGCGCGCTCGAAGGCGAGCGCCCGCGTCTCGGCGACGAACTCGCGCGCGCCGTCCGCGCCGAAGACCTGACGACGATCATCTACACTTCGGGGACGACGGGCGAGCCGAAAGGCGTCATGCTCACGCACGCGAACGTCGTCTCGAATTTAATTGACACGTCGGCGCGCCTCGCCTTCCGCCCCCAAGACACGATGCTCTCGGTGCTGCCGCTCTCGCACATCTACGAGCGCGGCGCGATGTACATGTACCTGCACCACGGCGCGGAGGTCTTCTTCGCCGAGTCGGTCGAGAAGGTCGGCGACAACATGCGCGAGGTCAGGCCCACGGTCGTCACCGCCGTGCCGCGCCTCTACGAAAAAATCTTCGCGCGCATCGAGGAGCGGGCGGCGGGCGGCAGGGTCAAGGCGGCCATGCTCGCGTGGGCCGTCGGCGTGGCGAAGCGGCATGCGCGCCACGCCGTCGGGAAGCGGCGCGTGCCCCCGCTTCTGGCGGCGCAACACCGGCTCGCGTCGCGGCTCGTCTTCTCGAAGTGGCGCGCGGGGCTGGGCGGTCGGATACGCCTCTTCACGGCGGGCGGCGCGGCGCTCCCCGAAGAGATCGGCCTCATCTTCTACGGCGCGGGCCTCCCCATCGTCGAGGGCTACGGGCTGACGGAGACCTCGCCGGTCATCGCCGTCAACGACCCCGACGACAACCGCGTCGGCACAGTGGGCCGCCCCATCCGCAACGTCGCCGTCCGCACAGCCTCCGACGGCGAGATCGAGACGCGCGGCCCCAACGTCATGCTCGGCTACTACAACAAGCCCGAAGCGACGCGCGAGGTCTTCACCGCGGACGGCTGGTTTAAGACCGGCGACATCGGCGCGCTCGACGCGGAAGGATTCTTGCGCATCACCGACCGCAAGAAGGATCTGTTCAAGACTTCGGGCGGCAAGTACGTCGCCCCGCAAGCCCTGGAGCAGCGCATCAAGCGCTCGCGCTTCGTCAACCAGGTCGTCTTGGTCGGCGACGGTCGCAAGTTCCCCGCCGCCCTCATCGTCCCCGACTGGGAGATGCTGCGCTCCTACGCCCAACTGAAAGGTCTCGACCTCCAAACCCCCGCGGAGTTCTGCCGCCACCCGCGCGTCCTCGACCTCTTCCGGCGGCAGGTGGACTCGCTCACCCAAGACCTCTCCCGCTTCGAGAAAGTTAAGCGCGTCGCCCTCATTGAACACGAACTCACCGTCGAGGGCGGCGAACTCACGCCCACGCTTAAGGTCAAGCGCCGCGTCATCGCCGAGAAGTACCGTGAAGTGATCGAAAGGATTTACGCCGAGGCGGAGACGGAAGCCCGACCAGAGCAAGGCAGAAGGCAGAAGGCGGAAGGATGAAGTGAAAGCAGATTCCCGACAGCAGAGCTTTCATCCTTCTGCCTTCTGCCTTCTGCCTTGCTTTAGCATCTCCTCCGCCCACCCCGCGACGACGCGCCGCAACTCTTCCAACTGTTCGTCGAAGAAGTGGCCCGCGCCGGGGATGATGCGGACTCGAACCTGTGCTTCCGTGGGCAGGCGCGCGGCCAGCGCGCGCAGGTCGGCGACCGAGCCGAACTCGTCGCGCTCGCCGTGAACAAAGAGGAGCGGCTTGCGGCACTCCGAGAGGAACGAGAAGTCGTAGTCGCGCTCCCTGATGCTGACGGGCGTGCCGATGCCGATGAGGTAGCGAACGCGCGCGTCGCGCGTGCCGACTTCGAGGCCGACGCGCGCGCCGAAGGAGAAGCCGGCGAGGAAGACGGGCAGGCCGGGGTAGTTCGCGCTCATGTAGTCGAGGGCGAGCGAAGCGTCTTCCTGCTCGCCGCCTTGCGCGCCGGTGTGCTCGCCCGTGGAGAGGCCGACGCCGCGGAAGTTGATGCGGAGCGTCGTCGCGCCGGCGTCGGCGAGGGCGCGCGCGGCGCGGAAGACCACCTTGTTGTGCATCGTCCCGCCGTGCAGGGGGTGGGGGTGCAGGATGAGCGCGACGCCGCGACGCGCGCCACTCGGCTCTTTCAAGATGGCCTCGACGCGCCCATGCGGGGCGGGGATGAAGAGGTTGCCAGCCGGGTACATGGAGGTCAGAGGTTAGAGGTTAGAGGCTAGTGAAAGCAACCGAGCGCGGAAGTTTTTAACCGCCGCGCCTGGCTTTTTCACTGGCCTCCGACCTCTAACCTCTGACCTCTAAATCTTGACTTGCCACGCCGAAAAGCAGTAGCTTGTGGCTGCAAGCAACCACAGCAGAAATCTTTGTCACGGCGTCCGCGTTTTTCCGGCAAGTCGGCAGGCCGAAAGCTTTCAAAGAGAAGTTCGCACGTCCTCGCGGAGCCGGCGTCCGGCCCCGCGGCCCGCACACTTTGGACTCATCCGAACCGGTTCGTTGAACGGCGCGGCCTGGCGCGCCACCTGCGCCGCGGAGCAAGCAAAGGGAGAGCGATGCCCGACCCCCGTCCCCGCAGTCCCCACGGCGCTCAGACAATCAATCAACGGTGGAACAAGTCCGCGTGGGCGCGCTACGGGATGGCGGTCGCGTCGGTCGCGTCGGCGGCGCTTTTAACCGCCGCGCTGCGCCTCGCGGCCAGCGCGCAGAATGCGCGCGTCCTCTTCGCCTTCTTTTACGTGGCCGTCTTCGTCGCCGTGTGGTTCAGCGGGCGCGGGCCGGGGCTGTTCTCCGTCGCCCTCTCCGTGGCGGTCGCCGACCTCTTCTTCCTCCCCTCCGGCCTCTTCGCGCCCGACCTCTCCGGCCTCCTGCCGAACGTCTTCTTCGTCGGCATCTCGCTCCTCGCCGTCCTTCTCATCGAGCGCAGCCGCCGCGCCGAAACGGAGGCGCGCCTGAGCCGCGAGTCGCTGGAGACTACGCTCAAGAGCATCGGCGACGCCGTCATCTCGACGGACGCAACGGGGCGCGTCGAGTTCATGAACCCGGTGGCCGAGCGTCTGACCGGCTGGCCGCTCGCGGAAGCAAAGGGCCGCCCGCTCGCCGAGGTCTTCCCCGTAGTCAACGAGGAGACGCGCGCCGCGGTCGAAAGTCCGGTCGAGAAGGTCTTGCGCGAGGGCAAGGTCGTCGGCCTCGCCAACCACACCGTCCTCCTCGCGCGTGGCGGCGCGGAAGTCCCCGTTGACGACAGCGGCGCTCCCATCCGCGACGAGCAGGGGCGCGTGACGGGCGTCGTCCTCGTCTTCCACGACATCGGCGAGCGGCGCAAGGCCGAAGGCGAGCGCGCGATGCTGGCCGCCCTCGTCGAGTCGTCCGACGACGCGATCCTCTCGAAGACGCTCGACGGCATCGTCACAAGTTGGAACCGGGCCGCCGAGCGGATGTACGGCTACGCGGAGGAGGCGGCGGTGGGCCGCCACATCTCGTTCGTCGTCCCGCCGGAGCTGTCGGGCGAGCTTCAGGAGATCATGGCGCGGCTCAGGCGCGGCGAGCGCGTCGAGCGCCTGGAGACGGTGCGCGTGCGCAAGGACGGCCAGCGCCGCGACGTGTCGGTCACGGTCTCGCCCGTCCGCAACTCGTCGGGCCGACTCGTCGGCGCTTCGACCATCGCGCGCGACATCACCGAGCAGAAGCGCGCGCAGGAGCGTCTGCGCTTCATCGCCGAGGCGGGCCGCGTCCTCGCCTCCACGCTCGACTACGAGACGACGCTCGAACAGATGGTGCGACTCGCCGTCGCCGCGCTCGCCGACTACTGCATTATTGATCTGGTCGAAGACGATGGTCGCGTCCGCCGCGTCGCGGCCTCACACCGAGACCCCGCGCGGCAGCAGCTCGTCGAGCGGCTGCGCGAGTACCCGCCCGACCCTTCGCACACGGGCGGCGTCGCGAAAGTCCTGCGCACGGGGCAACCGGAAGTTGTCGGCGACATGCCCGACGAAGTCCTCAGCTCGCTCGTCCGCGACGAAGAGCACTTGCGAGTCGCGCGCGAACTCGGCGTGAAGTCCATACTGATCGTCCCGCTCTCCGCGCGCGAGCGCACCATCGGCGCGCTCACCTTCGTCTCGTCCCGCTCTCCGCACGAGTACACGCCCGATGACGTGGCCTACGCGCAGGAGATCGCGGCGCGCGCCGCCCTCGCCATCGAGAACGCACGCCTCTACAGCCGCGCGCAGGAGGTCAACCGCGTGAAGGACGAGTTTCTCGCCACGCTCTCTCACGAGTTGCGGACGCCGCTCACGCCCATCATCGGCTGGGCCAACATGATCCGCTCCGGCCAGCTTGGGGCGGCGGAAGCCGAGACGGGCCTCCGCGTTATCGAGAAGAACTCGCACGCGCTCTCGCGCCTCATCAACGACCTGCTCGACATGTCCTCGATCCTCTCCGGCAAGATGAGGATCGAGCGCGCCCACGTGGAGCTGGGCGCGGTCGTGCGCGAGGCGGTCGAGACCGTCCGCACGCAGGCCGCTGCGCGCTCCGTCGCGCTCGAAGTCGAGACGGGCGGCCTCGCGCCCGCGGTGGTCAGCGGCGACCGCACGCGGCTCATCCAAATCTTCTGGAACCTCCTCAACAACGCCGTGAAGTTCTCGCCCAAGGGCGGGCGCGTGCGCGTGCGCGTGGCGTCGGAGGACGGCTCGGCGCGCGTCCGGGTGGAGGACGAGGGCGAGGGGATCGCGCCGGAGTTCCTGCCACACATCTTCGAGCGCTTCCGGCAGGCCGACATGGGCACGACGCGCCAGCACGGCGGCCTCGGCCTCGGCCTCGCGCTCGTCAAGAGTCTCGTCGAGGCGCACGGCGGGCGGGTAGAGGCGGCGAGCGGCGGCGAGGGGCGCGGCAGCCGCTTCACCGTCACACTGCCCACCGTGCGGGCCGAGCCGGAGCGGAGCGCATCGGGCGAGTTGAATCCGGAAGGCTTGGAGACGTGCGCGGAAGAGGTGTGCCGCGTCCTCGTCGTCGAGGACGCGCGCGACACGCTCGAAATGCTGCGGGTCGCCTTCGCCGCGCGCGGCTATGTCGCCACGGCCTGCGAAAGCCCGGAGGAGGCGCTGCGCGTTGCCGAGTCCGCGCCGTTTGATATAATCGTCTCAGACATCGGTCTCCCACGAATTGACGGTTACGAGTTGCTCGAACGGCTGCGCCAACTGCCGCACCTGCGCGAAGTCCCGGCGCTGGCGCTGACGGGCTACGCCGCGCCGAAGGACGCCGAGGCCGCGCTCGCCGCGGGCTTCGACGCGCACGTCCCGAAACCCGTTGACCTGTCCGCGCTCGCCGAGCAGGTCGTGCGGCTTCTCAAGCGGAAGCAGGAGAATTTTTGATTTTAGATTTTTGATTTGCGATTTGAGAGCCGCCGGCACTCGGCTTACCTAAAACCTTCGCGCCTTCGCGAGTCCTTTGCGCCTTTGCGGTTAAGAAAGTCTCTCTTAACCGCGAAGGGCGCAAAGGAGTTTTAAGCCGAAAGCCGAAAGTTTAAATCAAAAATCGCAAATCAAAAATCTAAAATTCAGAATGAGGGCAGTGGTTTCCGGCCCGACGCCGGGGGTAAACAAAATGACGTTCCCGACAGAAACGAACCGCAGCGACGCGCCCCGGCGCGGGCCGCGACAGACGCCCCGGCGCACGTCCGGCCACGCTGTCGGCGAGGCCGACGACAGCACGCCCGCCGCGCGGGGCGACTCCGAATTGAAGAAGTGCAAGACGCGCGCGCTCGTCGTTGACGACTCGCCCGACGTGACCGAGATGCTCGCGATGATGATGCGCTTCGCGGGCTACGAGGTGGCGACCGCGCTCTCGGCCCCCGAAGCCTTCGACGCAGCGCGGCGCGAGCGCTTCGACGTGGTCGTCTCGGACATCGGCATGCCGGGGATGAACGGCTACCAGCTCGCCGAGGCCCTGCGCGCGCTCCCCGAATACGCGCACGTCCCGCTCGTCGCCGTCACCGGCTTCACCATGTTCGACGACCGCGAGCGGGCACACGCCTCCGGCTTCGACGGCTTCCTCACCAAACCCATCCGCCCCTCCGACCTTCTCGACATCGTGAAGCGCCTCTGTGGTTAAAGAATGAAGGACGAGCAGACGAGCAGACGGGGAGACAGGGAGACAGGGAGACAGGGTGAGATGGAGGCCGCACGCGCGGAGTACATCGCGACATTCTCCCTGTCTCCCCGTCTCTTAGTCTCCCCTTCTCCCCCGTCCGTCCTCATCCTTCATCCTTGCTTTAAGGCGCGTGCCCGTTCATGTTATTTTCATTGACTCGATTCGAGCGCCGTGGATTCTTCAGGGCACAACCGCGCGGGAGAGACGACGAAGGTCATGGAGAACATCAGCACAGGCGGGGGCGTGCCCGCCGGAGAGGTTGGGGTCGCGGTCAGGCCCGCGCGGCGTCGGAGTCTGGCGGCGGTGCTCAAGAGCCGAGGGGTTCTGCTGGTGGCGGGCGCGCTCCTGATCGGCGCGGTCTTCTGGTACTTGCAGTTCTCGACCGCCTCGATCTGCTGCGGCGACTACGACGCCTACTACCACTTCCGCTGGAGCCAGATGCTCTGGCAGGGGATTCGCACCGGCCACTTTCCCCCCTCGTTCGACGCGCTGCCGCTCACCACGCTCAACCCGAAGGACTACGTTGACCACCACCTCCTCTTCCACGTCCTACAGATTCCCTTCACCTGGTTCCGAGACTTCCAGACCGGCGCGAAGATCGGTACGTGGCTCTTCGCCTGCCTCGCCGTCTTCTCGTGCTACTGGCTCGTCATCCCCAGCCGCCTCAGCTACCCGCTCGTCTGGCTCGTCGCCATCATCGGCAGCGCCGCGCCCTTCCTCTATCGCATGAACATGGGCAAGGCGATGAGCGTCTCCATTGTCCTGCTCGTCCTTGGCATACACTTTCTGTTTGAGCGCAAGTACGTCTGGCTCCTGCCGCTCGCCTTCCTGTTCGCGCTCACATACGACATGGTCTTCCTGCTCTGCGCGGCGGCGCTCTTCTGGCTCTTCGTGACCGTGTGGCAGGAGCGCACACTCAACCGCGAGGTCGTGCGGGCGCTCGTCGCGGTCGGCCTGGTGCTGGCGGGAACGGCGCTCGGCTTCGTCATCAACCCGTACTTCCCACACAACATTCAACTGCTCTACGAACACCTCGTCATCAAGGTCAGGGCCGGAGACTTCACGACCTCAGTCGGCTCGGAGTGGTATCCCTACACCACCTGGGAGTTCCTGGGTAACTGCGGCGTCGCGCTCGCGGCGATGGCCGCGGGCTACATCGCTTTCAGGAATTCGGCGAAGGAGGGGCAGCGCCGGGCCTTCTTCCTCCTGCTCTTCTCGACGCTCTTGATGGTCGTCAACGCGCGCTGGCGTCGCTTCGCGGAATACTTCCCGCCCTTCGCAGTCCTCTTCGCCGCCTTCGCCCTCGAACCGCTCGTCCGACGCGCGCGCGAGCGCTTCACCGCGCGTGAACCCGCCGAGTCGGACGGCACGACGAACGAAGGAGCGCCGACCGGCGAGACGGGCGCGACCGACGACGCGCGAACGCCCGCGCCGGCGAGGGTCGAGCGCGCGCGCGCGTGGGAGTTCGTGCTCGTCGGCACGGCCTTCGTGATGCTGGCCGCGCCGTTGGTCTGGTACGCGCGCGTCACCTCGCAGGACATCGCCGGGATGGCCGCGCCCGACTCCTACCGCGGCGGCATGGAATGGCTCGGCAAGAACGCCGACAAAGGCGAGCTGATTTTTAACACCGACTGGGACGACTTCCCCAAGCTCTTCTTCTACAACCCCGACTTCGCCTACGTCTCCGGCCTCGACCCGACCTACCTGCTCGACCGCGACCGGAGGCTGTTCGAGCTGCACGCCAAAATCACCATCGGCAAAGACCTCAAGGACGACGAGATCGCCAACCTCGGCCCGCTCATCCGCGACAACTTCTGCGTCGGCGAGGGCGAACACAAACGCTGCGCCCGCTACACCTTCTCAGACCACGAGCACCAGGACTTCTACAACAACGCCCTCGACAGCGGCTGGTTCGACGAGGTCTATCACGACGACGACTGCTCCATCCTCCGCATGCGCGACCAGAAGGGCACGCCCCCGCCCGACAACTCGCCCCCCGACGAACAAGGGGACGACTCCGACGAAGACGACTCACAAGGCAACTAGCTGACCGCCGCCGCCCACTCGCGCAGACGCGCGCCGATCTCGTCGCGCACGCGTCGGAAGACCGCCAGGCGCTCCGGCCATTCGCCCGCGGCCCCCGCAGGATCGTCGAAGCTCCAGTGGACGCGGGTTGTGCGGCCCGGAAAGACCGGACACTCCTCGCGCGCGTTGTCGCAGACCGTGATGACGTAGTCGAACTCGCGCCCCGTGAACTCGTCCACGGATTTCGAGTGTTGCTGGCCGATGTCTATGCCGACCTCGCGCATCGCCTCGACCGCTTCGGGTCGCACGTTGCTGGGCCGCGTCCCCGCGCTAAAAACCTTGAAGCGCCCGCCGCCCAGCTCACGCAGAAGTCCCTCGGCCATCTGGCTGCGCGCGGAGTTCCCCGTGCAGAGAATCAAGACCCGCTTCTTATCGCCCATACTCTTCCCCTTCGTCGTTCACCCGCTCAACCCTTCACCTTCGTCGGGCTTCGCTCGCGCCCCTCCCTCTCGTCGTGCGGGACGATGACGGCGTCCGCCTCCTCCGCGAGCGCCGGCACGAGCCAGCGCAGCAACGCCGTCGCCGCCGCCGCGCCCAAAAGCTGTGCGGCGATGAAGCCGGGCGCGTCCGCGGGGCGAATGCCTGCGAACGTGTCGCTCAGCGCGCGCGCGAGCGTGACCGCCGGGTTGGCGAACGAAGTTGAAGCCGTGAACCAGTAGGCCGCGGTGATGTACGCGGCCACGGCGAACGGAACTGCCGCCGAGCGCGTGCGCGCGCACCCCCAGACGACCGCCAGCAACCCGAATGTCGCCACGAACTCGCTGAAGAGTTGCGCCAGTCCCGCGCGCGCGTGGCGCGAGGCCGAGACGAGCGGCAGCCCGAACATCAAGTGCGCCGCAGCCACACCGGCGAGCGCGCCGAACACTTGCGCCGCGACGTAGGCCGTTGCTTCGCGCCACGCGAGGCCCCCCTGCGAAGCGTCACAGAGCGTCACCGCCGGGTTGAAGTGCGCGCCGGAGACGGGGCCGAAGGTCAGTATCAAGGCGACGAGTGCCGCGCCCGTGGCGAACGTGTTCGCCAGCAGAGCCACGGCGACGTTGCCGCCCGACAGACGCTCGCCCATTATCCCGGAGCCGACGACCGCGGCCAGCAGAAAGCAAGTGCCCACTGCCTCCGCCGTCACTCGA
>Ga0209577_10002579_pt1 | contig 17359 bp, 16 predicted proteins | sample GraSoiAngelo_109_FD_185874 | JGI IMG/M metagenome (GOLD analysis project Ga0209577, IMG submission 185874) | Grasslands soil microbial communities from the Angelo Coastal Reserve, California, USA - 14_0903_12_20cm (SPAdes) (version 2) | ecosystem: Environmental > Terrestrial > Soil > Grasslands...
AGCCGTCAAGCGCAAGGCACCGCGCCCGCTGAAGATTCCGGTTACCGCGTTAGGACTCGGTTGAGAATCGGATTCATAGCTCGTAAAGGCGTGCAGACACCGCGGCCTTGCGGAGGGCACTTAGGAAGTTTTCTGACAGAGTTTGAGGACACTTTTTATTTGAAGCAGGTGCTCAGGGTTGTTCAAGGAGGCGCTCCCGCCCGGAAATAGTCTCTAGGCCGAACATAACATTTCTTGTTATAATACAACATGACTTTGGACGAAGGGCGTTGGGCGGCATCATGACCGGCGGAGACCTGAGAAACGCGCGCAAACGAAGAGGCTGGACCCAGGAGCAGGCTGCAAAGAAACTGGGCATGACTCAAGCTTATCTTTCGATGCTTGAGAGGGGCCGTCGTGCACTTTCGCGTACGGCAACGGCGCGCGTCCTTCGAAGGCTAGATATACCGCCGACTGCGCTCCCATTGCAGGAGGAATTGAATTGGTCTGCGTCGCCTAACGATCTGTTGCGAGACGAGTTCGCCGCTCTCGGATATCCGGGCTTTTCCTATCTTCATCGAAATCGAGCAGTACGGCACAATCCAGCGCAGGTTCTCTTCACGGCCCTCAATGAACCTGATTTGAATATGCGAGTTGTCGAGGGCCTGCCATGGCTGGCCTTCACCTTCACAGACCTCGATTGGGACTGGTTGGTCAGAAATGTCAAACTGCATGACCGCCAGAATCGCCTGGGGTTTACGGTTACGCTGGCGAAAGAATTGGCGCAGAAGGCCGAGGACCAAGGCCGATCAAAGAGTCTTTCTCATAACGAAAGCTTGCTCCAATCATCCTTACTCGCCAAGGAAGACACGTACTGCCACGATTCCTTAACCAATGCCGAACGCGATTGGCTGCGAGAGCATCGGACACCGGAAGCGCAGAAGTGGAATATACTTTCTGACCTCAACGTCGAACAGCTGACTCATGCCACATCTTGATTCCGCACCAGAGCCTTGGCGTTCCTTTCTTCGCGAATTGGACGAGGCTGTCGCAGAGGAAGTGCGCCTAATTTGCATGGGAGGCTTTGTTGTCACACAACTCTACGGGTTTTCGCGATCTACGGCAGACATTGACGCGCTCTCAATTGTTCCGCGAGATCAAGCAGCGATCATTCGCGAGTTGGGCTCCCGAGGCGGGCCGCTGTACACGAAGCACAAGGTCTACCTCGATCTTGTAGCGGTTGCTTGTGTGCCGGAAGACTATGAGGGACGCTTGACCGAAATGTATCCGCAGGCGTTCCGCCGTCTTCGGTTGTTTGCGCTCGATCCTTATGATTTGGCACTCTCAAAGCTAGAGCGGAACATTCAACGCGACCGCGACGCCGTTCGATTCTTGGCTCGGACGATCCCATTCGATTTGGAGATTCTTCAGGAGCGATACAGAAAGGAGTTGCGCTGGCAGCTTGGCAATCCGGCGCGCGAGGATCTCACCCTGAAGTTGTGGATTGAAATCATTCAAGAGGATAGAAAGTAGTGGGGAGTCTTGCGGTAGACCAGAATATCGCTATCCGCGCCCGCGTTGTCCTGCCTACCCATGCAATGGCCAAGGGATTGGGATTCAGTCGTCTGACGGTGCTATCGTGGCAAAGACGGTTCAAGGCAATTAGGGTTGATTGGATTGATGTGAGATGCTCCTCGATCTGGGCAAGGCGCAAACTGATGCCCGAGCAGGTCAAAGCCGCGGTGAAAGCGACGGCAGACAAGAAACTGAGAATTTGATCGGATGACTTCCGGATCGCCCGTGATACTTCCGCAGTGGACAACGGCAAACAGAGAAAGGCAAGGAACGCTGACAGAGAGCCGCACGACTATTGCGGGAGACCCGTTTTACAGAGAATGGCTTTGTGGCGCGGGTCAGGGCTGTAGGGGTCGTATACTGGAGCGCCTTTACATCGATAACTGCTTGCCTTTAACAGGTGGAATTATTTCGTCAGCTTGCCTTTTTCATTCTGAGCTGCAAGCCCATATCGTATTGCCGCTTCAAGCGTATCGATGTTTATCTCCTTTAGAGCTTTAAACCGAATGCAATATCCGGTCACGCTCGCCTTGCCTAGTTTTTTTCCATACGTTTTGGCTAAGTACTTCTTATCTTTGAGACCAAGAATATAGACAGAGATTCCGGTTTTGTTTCCGCTCACACCAATTTGAAAAAACTCTCTACGTTTTCCATTGGCATATTCTATTGTGTGCAATCCATATCCAATCGTAGGGTTGGAAACAGTATGATTAACGCTAAACCACACCCCGATGGGCCGTTTAATCATGCCAACCATTCTGCGATGTAATACTTGGAAATTCCAATTTGGGGCCGCTGAGTCACTCTGTGAACGAAATAGGGAGCCAACTCCCGATTAGTTCTCGGAGAAGTGCTCCTCACGAGCCAGAAAACGAGTGTCTTATCGGAGGCATTCGAGAAAGTGAGCAATGCATTAGCGGTGGAAGCTTGAGAACCTTTCAGTTTTTGCAGCATTCGTAGCGCCATGCATTAGGCCACCGCCAACTTGATGTGAACCAGCAGACGCTCAGTCCAATTCCCTGCCTTGACTTTCAACGAGGAGGCGTCCAGGTGTCCAGGGCATCGCGCTTGGTTCTCAGCTCAGCGCACCTGCGGACGCTTTACGCGAGAGGGTCTCCTTATCGGTTTCTTCCGTCGCACTCTTGTCGATTTCGATAGAACCTCTGAAGTCCGCGCCGTCATCGATCATGACTTGCGCCGTCCTCAAATTCCCGATCACCGAACCGCCCTTCTTGATCTCAATCCTTCCCGTCGCGTACACGTTGCCTTGCACACAGCCGTACACCACGACCTCGCGGGCGTTGATGTCGGCAGTTAGCTTCGCCGGCATCCCCACCGTTAACTTGTGGTCACGGAGCTGGATCATTCCTTTAATCGAGCCGTCAATCAGCAGATCCTCCGCGCCAGTGAGGTCGCCCTCTACATGCAAGTTCGGCCCCAACCACGCCGTAGATCGGTCCGTTGACAAAGCTACCGGACGCACCGAATCCGGGCTCTTCTTATCAATCTGACAATTTTCCCACGTAAATAATGATGTCATGGCTTTTACCTCTGCTTTTTCTTGAGACGCGCGAACTACATTAAGGGCTTACGCGCACGCCGACGCCAAAATGCTTTGCCAACCCCCGATAGCCCGGCGCACACCTCGTAGTACGTGACCTCCGCGATTATCCCGCCACCGGATTCAGCGGGCCATCCTAATTTTTTTTGACTTTTCGTGGTAGTACACCGTCCTTGCCATCGTTCCAGCCAGATCCACTCCGCGCCCAGAATGTGCGAGAGTGTCGCGAACAGACGAAAAGCTGTTGCCCATTGAGCGGTCTTCGTTGGTTTAAGCGTTGGGCCGACCGGCGCATTCTGGCAACGGCCAGCAGACTCGACGGAGCACCATTGGAGATCTTGCGAGCCTCGTACGATCGAATCCACCACGCTACTGGTACTTCTCAGCGGCCATCAAATCGCATTGAGTTGCAGCCCGTCTTCGGAATGACGCTCATGCGCACGAAGCCTCCGAGTGAGATCACGCCGAAAACTCCCGGTCATTGAGGTATGCCGCCGCGCCGGCGACTATGGCGACTGTTGGCGTCTTGACGGTCTGAACGCACCAGAGGAAAATCTGCAGCGCTTCTCCGAGGGACATTAGTTCCTCCGCTCCGCACACCCGACGAGGCGTTCACTAATGGGGAGGATCCTGCGGTGACTTATCAGCGCGGACTGGCGTGCCTGATTTCGCTGTTCCTAACATCGCTGACAATTGCCTGCGGCGGCGGTACTACGTCCGCCCCACCGCCGCCAGCTCCCGACTTCTCGCTGTCGGTGACGTCTCAGTTCTCATCGACTTCGGTGAGCTTGGTGCAGGGCAGCACAAGTGTGCCGTTGACCGTGTCGGTTGTCGGATCGAATGGGTTCAATGCATCTGTCTCAATATCAATATTGGGTCTACCGGCAGGGACATCCACGAGCCCGGCATCGCCAATCACAGTCGGGGTGAATTCCTCACAGACGTTCACGGTAGCGTCCGCCTCGAGTACTCCCGTCGGCGACTCACAACTCACATTGCACGCAACCAGCGGGTCCCTGGTACATGATGCGCCGATCACCCTGAGCGTCAATCTCCCAGCGCAGACGTCGCAGAGCGGTACGGTCCTGTACCTTCAGAGCTACTCGTCGGTTCACACAGCACGTATCGGGCTGGAGACGGCTTGGGGCGGTTCCATTGTCGAGGTCAGCTTGGACGGCACCAACTTCGTGAATGCCCATGACACCGGACGCGAAGTGCAGCCGGCGCTTTATGACGGCGCTGCGCAATACGACAGCTGCGCGGGCTGCACCGGTGTGTTCGGATGGGATCCGGTTTTGGGGGGCGATCGGTACGATCATGGCAGCCCAGTTCTCACGCAGCAGGTTACGAGCGACTCGTTGTATGTGAAGGCTCAACCGCTTCAGTGGTACCCAGATGACAAGGGAGGCGGCCCGACCACCCCGGTGCTGGCGGACGCGTACGTCGAACAGACTGTCTCGGTGGTTCCTGGCGCCCCATTTGCATTTGATGTGCACTTCAAGTTAACGCACTTCGGGACCGACCAACACTACAACGCTGGGCAGGAACTTCCTGCTGTTTATGTGAATTCCGCGTATGGAACGCTTGTCTATTACGGAGGCACGTCACCCTGGACGAGAGATGCTATCAGCAAAATATCCGTACCGACATCGCCGGGCACTCCGCTCCTCTATGCACCGGAGCGCTGGGCGGCGAGCGTCGACAGCAACAATGTAGGACTGTCGGTGTTCGCCCCGGCCAATTATCCGTATGAAATTGCGGTTTGTTTCCCTGGTAGCGGCGGCAGTGGACCTACCGGCGACGCGACCTACTATCAACGTCCGTTCTCCATCGCGACAATAGGACCTGGTGCAATCATCGAGGGGGACGTTTACCTCATCGCCGGAGATTATACGAGCGCGCGCAACGTGGTATATGGACTGCGCCAACTCCCGCCTCCTTCAGACCTTTTTCCCCCGATAGCAAATCTTGACACACCCGCCGCGCACAGAACCATTTCTGGCAATAATGTCCAGATATCAGGCTGGGCGTTCGATGACGCTGCGGTGTCAAACGTCAGTGTATTTGTCGATGACGTGCTTAAGGGCAACGCTGTGTACGGTTCGAGTCGTCCCGATGTCGCAATGGCGTGGCCGCATGCTCCGGCACAGTGCGGCTGGACATTTTCGCTCGATTCGACGCAGCTAACCAACGGAGCGCACACGATTACGATTCATGCCCAAGACACTTCGAATAATGAAGCCATACTTGCGCCCATTTCGGTTACCGTCAGCAACTGAGGAATCCCGTGTTCTCCGGCCTCGACAGCAGCTTTCCTGAACCCTGGCGGAGCGTTGCGGTGCGATCGCACTTAACGCTCTCAAATCTCTCCTGCGATCCGTCCGGCCAGCTCACCTGCACAGCCTCGATTTCCGGTTGGTCTCCCAAACCGAAGTGGACGCGCACGTCGTTCGCGCTCAGATAACTCGAATCCGTATGAACACGCCTTACTAGCGCGTCGTTGCCGCGCCGGATGACGGTCACGCGCGCGCCGATCGCAAAGCGATTCACTTTTTCTGACTCAAGCTTCACCGTGAGCCAGCGTCGGCGCTGGCCTATCTGATTTCGAAGCAGCCGAACCGGACCGTTATTGTTCGCAACGACGATATCAATAGCGCCGTCGTTGTCGATGTCACCGAAAGCGGCGGCACGACTAACCTCCGCTATTTGGAACACCGAACCGGCTTCGGGCGACACCTCGCGAAACCGCCTACCGCGACCCTCGTTATGAAATAACTGCTTGCGCTGGGCATATCGGGATCCGCGGGCGGGCCATGCGCTTCCGAGCGTGACGCCACCATTGGCAATGAAAAGATCCAGCCAGCCGTCGTTGTCATAGTCGAACCATTGGGCGCCAAAACCCGTGTAGCCGAATGTCGGTTCGAGCAGGCCGAAATCAGCGGTGGCATCATCGAACTGTCCGTGAGCATCGCCCCGAAAAACGGTGACGCCCTCGTGGGTGAGATTGGTCACGAGCAACACCAGACCGCCGTTATTTTCAACATCCGCAAGCGTGACTCCCATGCCGGCCTTTGCCAACCCATCCATGCTGTAAGCGACGCCCATGTCCAGCGCCGATTCCCGGAATGTACCGTCTCCCTGGTTGAGCCACAGTAGGTTGGCGGAGGTGTCATTGGCGACATAGATGTCGGTGCGGCCGTCGCCGTTGAAGTCCGCGCATAGCACGCCGAGAGCCGGCCCGTACGAGCTATTGATCCTAGAGGCTTCCGTGATGTCTTCGAACTTGCCGTTCCTGAGATTGCGGAACAATCGCGACGGAACGGCGTGATACATTTTCGGCGTGCAATAGTCAGGCTCGCCAGCTGGCGACGAGCAGCCACGATTGCCTTCGACCGTGAAATCGACGTAGTTGCAGACAAACAGATCAAGCCAACCGTCGCCATCCACGTCAACCCATGCCGCGCTGGTCGACCAGTGAGGATCGTCTACCCCAGCTTGCCGCGTCACGTCGGTAAATGTGCCGTCACCGTTATTGTGATAAAGAACGTTGTGGCCGAAATTCGTGACGTACAAATCGAGAAAGCCGTCATTATCGTAGTCTCCAACGGCTGCGCCCATGCCATACCCGATATGTCCCACGCCGGCCATTTCCGTAACATCGACGAAGCGCAATTCGCCCGTTTCTGCCAGCAAATTCTTGAAGAGCCGGCCTCCTGGCTTCCAGCCCGATGGCGGGGGCGACAAGAGTTTGCCTCCGTGGTCCAGCCGCGTACCTTGCACGAGATAGACATCGAGATCGCCATCATTGTCATAATCGAGCAGAGCCACGCCCGCACCCATAATCTCGGGCAGGTAGTGGCGGCCTGTGGCAAAGTTGAAATGCCGGAAATTGAGCCCGACCTCGGTCGCCACGTCCCGGAAGGCCGGAGAGGCCTGCGCCCGGACGCGTGGGACGCCCAGGCCGATGGTGGCGAGCGCTTTCAGAAAATCGCGGCGGCGCAGCGGGCCTCCTTGTCCGCTCCCTGACGGTCGCAGGTCTGATCTGATGGTTCAGGGCGGAACCAAAGTTCGTGAAACGCTGTCGGGACCGGGCACGCCCGGCGCACTCTACTATTCTGCACTCTGCAGCGCCTTCAGGTCGCGATCGATACTCGCGAGTAATTGGGACTGCCCGTAGCGAGAGGCGGCATCATGCGCACGCTGGAGGTACTCAAGTGCGTGTGCACGATCTCCGGCTCGGGCATAAGTCGCACCGAGCGCATAAAGGTAGACTGGCGTCTTGTCATCGTCTGGCGTCAGGGCGCGCTGGAGTTGCTCGATCGCCTCATCGTATTTTTGCTCGTTGACTAAAATGCGGCCGAGATGAAAGCGAGCGGGCGGATAATCCGGACGATCATGAATGGCCGCCCGAAATTCTCGTTCCGCGTCTGCCAGGCGGCCCAGTTGCTCGTAAATGGCACCCAGGTCGGTGCGAGCCTCGGCATAATCCGGGTTAATCTCCAGTGCGCGCTGGTATGCTTTTTCTGCCTCATCGAAATGCTTTTGCATGGAAAGCAGAACGCCGTAGTCGCACCAGGCATCAGATCGGCCAGGGTTCAGTCTCGTAGCCGCTTCGAAATGCTGCTTGGCCTTCCCCGGTTCACCAGTCCGGCCATATAACGATATGAGATTCACATGCGCCTGCACGTTACCAGGATCGTTGGCCAGCGCGGCTTCGTGCTCGCGAATCGCTTCGTCGAGCAGGGCGGCCTTTTCCAGTTCCGCGCCGCGCTCGAGGTGCGCCTGCGAGCTTAGATTCAGCTCGTGGATTCGCTGAAAGAGCGGATCGTCAAGCGGTGGCTCGCTTGTGACATTCTTCGCGTAAGCTGCGATGTGCCGTTCCGCTTCCGGTTTGCGGCCCAGCCTGCGAAGCTCCGCGGCCAGCGCAAAATGTGCGGCACCGTAAGCCGGGAACAGCTCGCACGCCTTGCCGTAAGATTCCATGGCTGCCGCATGGTCGCCCTTCGCTGCTTGCGCCCGCCCCAGGCCATACCACGCCTGCGGACATTCGCGCCGGTCGTCCACAATACGGCGGTAGACCGCGACCGCGCCATTCCAGTCGGGAACAGCGGTCAGGCTTTCCGCAAGGCGCATCTCGGCGGCTAAGTCGCCGGGCCGGACTTGCAGCGCTGACTGCAATGTTTTCACGGCACGATCGAATGCTCCCTGGGCCATTTGCACGGCGCCGAGGAGATAAAGCCAATCAAAATTCTGTGGATCTAGCAAATTTGCGCGGGAATAGGCGCGCTCGGCCGCATCGTACTGCTGGTAGGCATGAAGCGTCATGGCCAGCGCACCGGCGATGGCAGGATCGCGCGGCCGCTCCCTGGCATTCCGTTCCGCTAGCTCGACCTGAGCCCGAATGGCTGGCAGAAAGCCGGACGTGTCGACCTGAGGCAGCTCCGGTAGGCGTTGGCCCTGCGCACTTATCGACAGAGCGGCGAGCGCCAAGAGGAGTCCAGAGGAACAGGCGCGCATGAGGCCATGGTATTGCCCAGTGGTGGCTGCTCGCTTACGGCTTACCACTGGAAGCGGAGGCCTAGGCGGAACTGGCGCTCGTCAATGCCCTCCCGTGCCAGGTCGCAATTTCCATTTATGCCGCCGTTAAATGTCATGAAGTCACCACCATCCGTCACCCGACCGGTGAACGGATCGACGGCCTTTGCGTCACCAAGCGAATTGTCGAGAGCGTTGCTACAGAAGTGAGGCGTGTTCGTGAAGTTGAACGCCTCGGCCCGGAACTGTATGTGCATCTTCTCTTTCACCGCGAAATCGCGGAATACCCCGAAGTCCCAATTAAATATGCCTGGGCCGCGCAGATTATTAAAGCCGTTGTTACCGAGAGAGCCGGCAAGGCAAACCGGGTTGTTGGGATCCGTGTTGCTAGGGTCGTAGGTTTCCCCAAAAGCTAACGGATCGTACCAATAGCCGGAGGTACTGCCGATCTTTTTCGGCCTCCCGAACGTATTGCTCATCGGCGGAGAATTGCCTGGCCAGGCGGCGTCACAATCGCCCAAAACGGTGAACGGCGTGCCGCTAAAGATGCTGACCAAATTGTTCACCTGCCATCCGGACACCACAGATGAGAGAGCGCCTTTGCCGCCCAGCCACTTCTGGCCACGGCCAAACGGCAGATCCCATACGCTGGTCATTGCGAGGTTGTGTGTGAGGTCAAATCCGGTCGGTGCCCGATTCATCTTCATGTAGGATTGCGACTGGATATTCGGAGTAGAGGAGCTGGAGTCTACAAAATTGATGCCTTTGCCCCACGTGTAGTTCACGTTGAGCATCAAGCCCCCGCTGAAGCGGCGCTTTAAAGAGGCCTGCAGCGAATCGTAGTGGCCGGTGCCGAGGGGTTCGAGGAATGTGGTTGCCGCCGTTCGTCCCCATTGCTGCAGGAGGGGCTGCGTGGTCGTGTCCGTAAAGGGGGTCTGCCCGGCGTTGATGTCGATGAACCCGAGCTGGCGAATGGAGCGGGTTCCCACGTAGCCAGCCTCTCCGGTAAAGCCCCAGCCGATCTCTTTTTGCAACGTCAAATTCCAGGATTGAATATATCCGCGGTGCAAGTTCTTCGGTTGACCTTCAAAGCCGACATCCAGAGGTAAATCCAGAATCCCGCTAGTGGGTATGGTCACAGGAGCGATGGCCGGAAGCCCTTGTGCAAGCGTGGTTGCCGGCGTGAAGTCGTTCGCAGTCTGGATCCCAAACGGTTCCATAATCGGGTAATTATTCCGCATCAACTCCAGCCCCTCGTATGGGTCATTGATCAATGCATAGCCGCTGCGAATGACGAACGTGCTGGTGGGCCGCCAAGCAATGCCGAGCCGTGGCGAAAAGCGCTTCTTGCTGATTTCGGTGCCGCAGCCGGCCGGGACTTGCCCCATGCCACAGATCAGAACTTTGTTGATGGTTGGGTCGTAGCGCTCTAACCCGCGGTCCGTGCGGGTTGGATAGGGGAAGTACTCCCAGCGGATGCCATAGTCAATGGTCACGCGCGGCGTTAGGTTGTAGCGGTCACGGATGTAAGCACTGTACAGCATCGAACGGATGTGATACGCGTCGGGGAATTGCAGTGACTTGCTGGCCTGGTCAGGCAAGCCGAGCAAGAAGGCTGCGTAGCTGTTCGCGCGATTGGTGGCGCTGCTCGTGCAGCCAAGTTGCGGATCCGGATTGCACTTCGCCGTGATATGCTGCCCGAAATCAAATCCGCCTTGCGACCCGAAAAATGAGCCGCCGCCGATCCACTCCGCCTGCGTTTGATTTAGGCCTTGGCGGTAAATGTCTGTCCCAAATCGAACGTTGTGCCTGCCATGGGTCCAGTTGAAGTTCACAACGTATTGATACTGTGGGTCGTGCCGGTAATACGGCATAAAATTCGAGTTAACGCCCATGGTCGCAAAATCACTGGCACCGCCAAAATCAAATTCGGGCCAGCCGCTTTCGAACTTGCGAGTGCCATTTGTTCCAGGGATAGCCAATACATCGAGACCGATATTCGTGCCGAGCCCGGTTTGTTCAGAATTGGTCCCCTGCTTCGTGAAGCCGAAATAGGCATCCATAATGAAGTTCGGCTTGAACGTGTAGGTCGAGCCAAAAGTCGTGCTGTAAGTTTCACCGTGCCCGTGGCCGGGGTTACTGCTGCCGCCAATTGGCCTGCCCAGAGCCCCCCTAGATTGAAAAACAGTTGGTGTGAAGTCGGAGTAATGGAGAAAGCTGAACCGCCCGAAAACATTGAATTTTTGGTTGATGTTCCAGTTCACTTTGCTGTCGATCGTATGGCGGTCAAACGCGAAGCCGCCCGAGGCGAAATAGTTGTTTTTCAAACCGGGCAGATTCGGTTCCGGCCATAGGGCATTGATCTTCTGCGCAATCAATGCTGACGGCGTACTTAGGAGGCTGGCCGGAATAATGTTCTCACAGTTCGCATTGGTCGCCGTGTTGCATCGTGGGTCGCCGGGCGCGGTCATCGGCTGCCTTTGAAACCGGTCAGCAAGCGTAGTCCCCGACGCATCAGTGTAGGGGTTATAAATAATGATGCCGCTCGCCAAAAATTGTGAGAAATCGCCAGCCTTCATGGCGTCTGTTGGCACTGTTACTTTTCGGGATACATTGCGGTGATCGGAACTGCCTTCATAGCTGACAAAATAGAAGAGCTTGTCCTTCTTGATCGGCCCGCCGATCGTGCCGCCAAACTGGTTGTATATGAGCAACGGTTTTTCCGATTGACCTGGAACAAGCTCTTGCGGCCATGCTTTCAGGTGCTGATCGCTGTGGTATTCGAAGGCCGAACCGTGTATCGCATTCGTACCGCTCTTGATTTGCACGTTGATCGTAGCGCCTCCGGCCAAGCCTTGCTCCGCGTCGAAGCTGCTGGTGACTACGTTGACTTCCTCGATCGACTCAAGCGCCGGAATATAGGAAACGATGTGCGGCAACTGCACGGTAGTGGAGCTCACGCCGTCGATGCGTGTATTGTTCTGATCGTCGCTGGTGCCGTTCACGTGAAATTCTAGCGAGCGAGACGGATTAGTCGGAATGGAATGCGAGTTGAAAGGTGGCGCGACCCCGGGCAATGTGCGGTAAAGCTGCTGGTAATTGCGCCCCATCGGAACGGGGAGATTCTCCAACTCCACGGAACTGACGTTCTCGCGCGTTTCGGCGCGATCGGTTTGGAGTTCTGGTGCTTCGCCGGTGACGGTGACCGACTCTTCCTTGCTCCCAACCTCCAGTTTCACATCGGTGCGCGTGATATTGTTGGCCTCAACCAGAAGATCTCGCCGCTCGAAGGTCTTGAAGCTGGCCGCCGCAACTTTGATGGTGTACGTGCCGGCCTGAAGGGTCACGAAGCTGTATTCGCCCACCCCGTTGGTTGTCGTGCTCGCCGCCACACCGGTACCCTGGTTGGTCGCAAGAACTGCTGCTCCCGGGATCACTGCCCCCTTCTGATCCACCACATTGCCGACAATGGACCCGTACAGCACTTGTGCAGAAGCTGGAGGAGCAGCAGTCAGCGCGATCGCCAGCCCAATGGTCCAAGTCGCAAGGACTGGACCGCAGAGGAACGGCCGTCCGAAACTCGACACCCATCGAAAGGAAACCTTAGGAACACGCATAGAGCCTCCGAATCTTGATGAAGTTGCCGAACAACCCCGAAACCAAGGTTCACCAGCCCGGGCACGCGAACTGCGCTTGCCCATGTCGTGCCTCAGGGAACGCCCGCCAGAACAAGAGCACGACAAGGAAATCGAAAACGAAGGAGTCCTGATTTGAAAAGGTATGCAGCGTTCATCGGCGCCCTCTTACCGAATCTACGGAAAGCCGAAGTTGCTGAGGTTACGCTTGAGCAACCGGTTGCCGGCTAATCTGATGGAAGTCGCTTCGATTGTCAATGGTTTTCGAAGGCCCGCAAGGTCCGAGCCGGTCGCCAAGCAATCTGGCCGTCGAAATCGTCGCTTGTCTGCCGCCCATAAAGGCGCAGTGCGCACGATTTTTCGTTCTTGTTTTTCATGAGGTTACCGGGGGCTATGAAATAACTGCTTGCGCTGGGCATATCGGAATCCGCGGGCGGGCCATGCGCTTCCGAGCGTGACGCCACCATTGGCAATGAAAAGGTCCAGCCAGCCGTCGTTGTCATCCTGCCGCGCGATTCGCGAGCTAAATCTTGCGCGCGGGGATCCTAAAACTGATGCGTCTGCCGGTGAGTGACTTACTCCCCTGGCTGAAGCCAGGGGCTTCTCAGGCAGCAGCATTACTGCACCGCTGTTAGCGATTGAAGGCTCAGTCCGAGCCTTAGTATTTCCATCGCCGATGCGTGGTCTCGTGTGGTAGCCCATCCGCACTTGACGCAAACATGCTCACGATTCGAAAGCCGTTTAGGGTTTGGTTCTCCACACGGGCAACGCTGGCTAGTTCCACGAGCATCGACGGGCAAGAACCATCGTCCGGCACTCTCGGCCTTGTACGAAAGTTTTTGAAAGAACGCTGCCCATCCTGCGTCGTGTACCGATTTCGAAAAGCCACCCACGGGACAAGCCTTCTACGTTCAGGTCTTCGACAAAAATCAACCCGTAGTGGTTTCCAGTTCGCGCGTTGACTTGCCTGTCAGGCGCGCTCTAAGATGGCCGTCAAGGATTTTTCGCCCTCATGATTGGCCAAACACTCAGCCACTACCGCATCCTTGAAAAAGTCGGCGCTGGTGGTATGGGTGTGGTGTATCGGGCACGCGACGAGCAGCTGGAGCGCGACGTGGCGCTGAAGGTCTTGCCATCCGGTACTCTTGGTGACGATTCAGCTAGAAGACACTTCCGCGAAGAAGCACTAGTTCTCGCCAAATTGAACCATCCCAACATCGAAGCCGTTTATGAATTCGGGTCGCAGGAAGGCACGGATTTTTTGGTGATGGAGTATGTGCCGGGCCGAACCTTGGCGCAGAGACTGGCCGGGGGATCGCTGACGGAAAAAGATGTGCTCACCCTGGGAATGCAAATTGCCGCGGCCCTCCAGGAAGCTCACGAACGCGGTATCGTGCATCGCGATCTGAAGCCCGCCAACATAGCCATTACCGCTCGCGGGCAGGCCAAAGTACTGGACTTTGGGTTGGCGAAGATGCTGCGCGCTGACGAAGAGTTCACTACGGATTACCTGACTGATGCCCGCGGCGCGGCGGGTACGCTTCCCTATATGTCACCGGAGCAACTTCGCGGACAAGCTGTGGATGCGCGCTCGGACATTTACACGATAGGTGCGGTGCTGTACGAAATGGCTTCTGGCCGCAGGGCATTTTCTGGTCAACTAACCTCTCAAATTATCGATTCAATCCTTCATCAGCAACCGGTTTCTCTGCGTGCCTTGAACGCGCGGATTTCATCGGAGCTTGAGAGCATTGTCGTGAAATGCCTGGATAAAGAACCCGAACGCCGGTATCAGTCCGCCAAGGAGCTCCTGGTCGACCTCCGGCGGCTCGCAACATCCTCCGCGGCAATTGCAGATCCAGCCCGCTTCAGCTCCGTGGTGCCAGCACCGAGGAAAAGGTTTAGCTACACAACTCCGGTAATGGCCGCCATGCTAGCCCTGGCGATCTGTCTCCTCGCTTTGAATGTCGGCGGCTTGCGCGATCGACTGATTGGCCGAGCGCGAGATCCACAGATTCGTTCCTTGGCAATTCTCCCACTCGCAAACATTTCCGGGGACCCGCGGGAAGACTATTTCGCCGACGGCGTGACCGATGCCTTGATCACCGAACTGGCACAGATCAGTCAACTCCGTGTGATTTCCCGTACTTCGGTCGTCGTTTACAAGGGCGCTAAGAAGTCCATACCGCAGATTGCCAGGGAACTGAAAGTGGATGCTGTCGTCGACGGTTCCGTACAGCGCTCAGGAGACAAGGTGAGGATCAATGCCGAACTGATTCTCGCTTCCACCGACGGTCATCTATGGGCGAAGAGTTACGAGCGAGACCTGCGGGACATTCTGACTTTACAGAGTACAGTAGCCAAGGCGATCGCCGATGAAGTTCAGGTTAAATTGACGCCCCAAGAGCAGGCTCGCCTAGCCAACACCCGCCCGGTGAACCCCGAGGCACACCAAGCTTACCTCGCCGGCCGTTTCTATTGGAACAAAAGGACAGCGGAGAGCCTAACGAGGAGCATAGCTTATTTCGAGCAAGCCATTGCCAAAGATCCCGGCTACGCGCTGGCCTACGCCGGCCTGGCAGACACTTATCATATCCTGCCGGAAATAACCACCGTGCCCGTCGGAGAAGCCTTCCCGAAAGCCAGAGTGGCGGCACTGAAGGCCCTGGCTCTCGACGATTCTCTCGCCGAAGCTCATTCGGCGCTCGCCAAGGTTAGAGAAGATTATGACTGGGATTGGACGGGAGCGGAGCAACAGTACAGGCAAGCCATTGAACTCAATCCTGGTTACGCGGCGGCCCGCACCTTCTATTCCAATATGCTGATGGAACTGGGACGCTTATCCGAAGCCTTATCCCAAGCCAGAATCGCACAGCAGCTCGATCCGCTGTCGGTGCTGGAAAATGACAATCTTTCGGCGGTCTTGTATTACGCGGGCGATTACGACCAATCCATCGTCCAAAGCAGGAAAACTCTGGAAATCGATCCCACAAGTCACCAAGCGCACCGCCACTTAGGACTAGCTTATACACAAAAGCAGCTCTATCCGGAGGCAATTGCAGAGTTTAAGCAGGCGATTGAGCTCTCGCCGCAAAGTGGCGAAGCGCTGGCGGAACTCGGATATGTTTTCGGTATTTCCGGCAGGAAAGAGGAAGCGCGACAGATATTGCGGCAAGTGATGCCGCCGGCCGGCGACCATATTTCTCGTTATCGCTTGGCTATCGTTTACGCGGGCCTCGGAGAAAAGGATAACGCACTAGAATCTCTGGAAGATGCGGTAAACGAGCGGTCGCCGGGCGTCGTTCATCTCAAGGTCTCTCCCTTGTTTCTGGAACTTCGATCCAATGTCCGCTTCCAAAAGTTGCTGACGACGATGGGCCTTACTGCGGGAACCGGATGAATCTAACCTCCTCCTAGCCAGGCCAACGAGAGCGTGCTTCCCGGCACCAGGCTTAGCAGGCGGCAAGCCGCATCCGGGAAGGTATTGCCCGGCGGCGGGTCGTGAAGGGATTTTTTGCCACGCATGAACTCCAGTAGAGCCGGGTTAGCCCCAAAAACGGCTTCAAGTTCACGCCAGGTGAACTCCGGAGGTTTTCTCTTTCCCAGGAAATCGGGAACCTTTCCGCTCATGTCTACGATATCTTTCGGGCTCTTCGCCTCCATAATTTTGCTCTTGTCGATACTCATGGTTTGTGGAGCTTCAGTGTCATTCCAAAGCACGAGCCGTCCGATCTTCGGTTGATCTGAGTCGAAAAAAATCAGCGTGGTCGAATGGCCGGTGTCGTGGAATAGCGCAAAAACGGTGCGGTCGTATTTGTAGCAGAACATCGCGGAATACAAGTCCGTGGAGTCCAATTTGCCGCGGATAATTACGGAACGGTCTGTCCGGTCGACGAAATCCTGCGCTTCCAACTTCAGCAATCCAGATTTCAAACGCCCTTCGAGTTGCAGGAATCCTGAACCGCCTTGCAGCTCCCCGCTGGCACCGCCCGCGGAAGCCTGTCTCAATGCCGCCCCACGGCTGGCAAAGCCCAGAGCGACTCCCGTGGCCGCACTTCTGAGAAAGTCGCGCCGCTCAAATATCATCGCCCTGTCCCTTAAGGTTTGTCCTTGTTGACTGCTGAATCCGGGCCTTCAAGGTGTCTCGCGGGCTTCACTCATATTGAGAAAGGCTCGCGCTCGAGACGTAGGCGTAAATCGCGTCCTCGACGTAATTGAGCCTTTTACTCGCGCAATCGAGTCTTGTCAAGTGAAATTCCGGGAAATGTCCGGGAAATTCCGGGAAAATTCGGGAATTTTTTAGCGATACCCCTCACAGGTAAGGTCTAGCTACTAGCGAAAAAATGGTTGCAAATTGCAGTGATGACGGAGCACGCCTGCATCCGTTGACCTCCTCGATCGCTTTATATAGCGCGCGACTCGTTGCGGGCCATGAGATAGTGCTGACGGGCATCGTGATAATATTTCCAGAGGATGTCTCTTCAATTTGAATGGGATTCCAAGAAAGCCGAAGCAAATAAGGCCGGGCCGCTTAACTTTCCCTTTTAAGTCGCACACCCCAAGCTTTATCTAAGCTAAGTTTAGGGGGGCAAGTACCAAAGGATTGCGTTCAAGACACCGCCTCGTGGGCCGCGTCCAAAAGGAAGGGAACCCAGCGCGGCGAAAGATTCATGTCCACTAAAAGCTTCATGCGCGAGGGAGAGTAACTTCGTGCTCTTCGGCAAGCCACGCGGCATAGCGCAGCGCTTGAAGAATGTCTTCACGCTGCAAATAAGGATAGTCCGCCACCAACTCCTCTATGTGTGGCCAGCACCGATCTGTCCCACGATCATGCCGACCGTGACACGCATGCCACTGAGAGACCCGTTTTCAAACTTATGAAACGCCGGCCTGCTGCGGATGCCCTAGATGCCCTGATGGTGCCCTGATGGGCGTTGACTTACTTCTGCTAGCAATGCTAGCATTGCCACATGGCTACGCTCACGATTCGGCAACTTGATGAGAAAACGAAGACGCGGTTAAGAGTTCGTGCCGCCCATCACGGAAGGTCGATGGAGGAGGAAGCAAGGGAGAT
>Ga0209577_10002580_pt1 | contig 17357 bp, 18 predicted proteins | sample GraSoiAngelo_109_FD_185874 | JGI IMG/M metagenome (GOLD analysis project Ga0209577, IMG submission 185874) | Grasslands soil microbial communities from the Angelo Coastal Reserve, California, USA - 14_0903_12_20cm (SPAdes) (version 2) | ecosystem: Environmental > Terrestrial > Soil > Grasslands...
GCGCGGAATCGAAGTGAGCGACGACCCGCTGCTGGCCGGCCAGCACCGGATTGGCGAGGAGCGCGGCCTGGACCTGCCGTGCCGCATCAGCGCGGTAAGCGGGATCCTCCTTCACGCGCGCGAAGTCGAGGTACAGCGCCGCCTCACCCGCCACCTCGCGCGCCCCGGAGCAGGCCGCGTCGAGGACCACGAGGTTCTTGCCGAGAAGCGCCTCGGCCGTCACCAGCGAGGACGTCTCCTCGACCGACGGCAAGATGAAGACGTTGGCGCCGGCGAGCAGCTCTCGCACGGTCGCCCGCGGCACGCCGCGAGCAAACCCGAGGTCACTCGACAGCGCGACCCGGACGCCGGCCTGCTCCGCGCGCGTTCGGGCGGCGTCGATCGTGTCGGGCTCGTCGCCTGCGCCCGCCGCCCAGTCGAGACCGATCAGGCCGACCGTCTCGCCCGCGTCGGCGATCGCCCCGAGCAGCGCGAGCAGCGCCGGCCAGTCCTTGTTCTCGGAGCGCCGAGCGGGCAGGACCGCCCGCACGCCGCACCCGAACCAGTCGCAGGCGTCGGCGAGGCTCGCCGCGATCGGCCCGAGTCCGAGGTACTCGGCCACCGAGCGGTGGTTGGGCACAGCCCGGACGCGGCTCGGCGGCGCCTTGAACACTCGAGCAAGCGCCTCGAGCTGCGCCGCGGCCTGCCCGACGTACCAGGCCCGCGGGAGCGGATACCGCGCGGTCCACTCGATGCCGGGGTTCCCCGGCTGACCGTGGAGCCAGTGGGCGAAGCGGCGGCGCGGATGCGTCTCGGCGACGCGCTCGATGAGGTCGAGCCCGGCGGATGAAGTGACGAGGTCGTGGGTCAGGATCAGCACCTCGTCCGGGAGCTCCGCCGAAAGCGATTCGGCCAGCGCGGGAAGCGGCCCGGCCGTCGTCCGAAGCAGCGCTCCGTCCGGCCATTCGTCCTCGACCGAGCGCTCTGCGGGCGCGACCACCTGCACCTCGTGGCCGAGCGCCGCGACGATGCGCGCCTGCTCGCGGATCACGTGCCAGACGCTGTACGCGGGCGGCTGGGGGTACGGAGCCGCGCTGACGATGGCGACGGGGAGCGCTGCCAACTGCGCCGCAGCGTATAGCAGTCACCCAGCGAGCTAAGCTGGCTGTTCAGCCAAACTTCGCAGCAAGGGGAACGGCCCATGGCAGACACGGCGACGGCCCAGGAGCACGGCCACACCGCGGCGATCGACAGGATCTCCTACCACGACCTGTACAAGCGGTGGGAGAACGGGAACTGGAAGTCCACCGAGCTCGACTTCTCCCAGGACCGCAAGGACTGGCACGAGACCTTCTCCGATCTCGAGCGCCGCGCCGCGCTGTGGAACTACTCGATGTTCTTCCACGGCGAGGACTCCGTCACCGACAACCTCTCGCCGTACATCGACGCCGCCCCGCTCGAGGAGCAGAAGTACTTCCTCGCCACCCAGCAGGTCGACGAGGCTCGCCACGCGGTCTTCTTCGGCCGCTTCATGCGCGAGGTCGTCGAGCGCGGCGAGAGCATCGGCGGATCGCTCGCCGCCACCGAGCCCGAGCTGACCTGGGGCTTCCGCAAGACCTTCGCCTACCTCGACAAGGTCGCCGACGGCCTGCGCAAGGACCGCTCGATCCCCAACTTCGCCGCAGCGATCATGATGTACCACCTGCTCGTCGAGGCCACCCTCGCGCAGCCCGGACAGCACTTCATCGAGAGCTACCTCGCGGAGCGCGGGATCATGCCCGGCTTCTACGAGGGCATGCAGAACGTCTCGCGCGACGAGCAGCGCCACATCGGGTTCGGCGTCAAGGTCCTCTCCGACTGCATCAAGCAGGATCCCGACTCGAAGTACGCGATCGCCAACCTGATGCGGGAGATCATGCCGACGATGATCGGCGTCTTCGTGCCGCCGAACTGGGACCGCCGCTACGTGGAGATCTTCGGGTCCACGATGGAGGAGGTCTACGAGCACGGGATGGTCTCGCTCGAGCAGAAGATGCGCTCCGCGGGGCTTCCGCTCGAGGACCTGCCCGGGGCGCCTCCGATCCCGCGCGACCTCTCGCCGCGCGAGCGCGCGGAGCGCGGTCTAGACATGCTCCGAGCCGGCTACCTGGGCGAGAAGACGGGACCGCCCGATCGCGATCCCGAGAAGCTGGCGATGCTGTTCGACTCGATCCAGCGCTCGGTCGACACCGCGGCGACGCCCAACGGCGCCGCCACGATTCAGTGGGACTTCCAGGACGCGCCGCCCTGGTTCCTGCGGATCGACAACGGCGCGACCAGCGTCACGCAGGGTCGACTCGAGCACCCGGACCTCGCGCTGCGCTGCCGGCTCGAGGACTGGATCGACATCACCGCCGGGCGCGAGGACCCGCGGCTCGCCATGGTGAAGGGCAAGCTGCGCCCCAAGGGCAGCATCCGCATGCTGTTTCGTATGGGGAAGCTCTTCGGGCGCTAGAGCCGGGCGAGCTCGGCGAGTATCCGTCGCTCGTCGTCGCGGGCGCCGTCCTCGGTCCATCGCCACCGCACGGCCTCGAGGATCTCCGTGCGCGAGCTCGCGAGGTGGTCCTGGATCTCGTCGACGTCGAGCGCCAGGGCCGCGACGTGCGGGGCCGATTCGAGCTCCTCGCGCAGGACCGTGGCGCTGCCGTACGCCGTGAACGCGACGCCGGGCGCCAGCAGGCAGAAGGCGGCGCGCCGATCGTTACGCAACAGGGCGAGCGTCTCGCGGCGGCGGCCCAGCGCAAACACGATCCGGCGATCGGAAGCGCGCAGCGCCGCCGAGACCGGGATCGCGTGCGGCCCACTCGAGCACAGCACGCCGGGCGCGCCCTGCTCCCACTCGGGCAGAATCTCCACGACGTGAAACTGAACCACGACCGCCGGGGCAACGGCGAGCCGCTTGTGCTCATCCACGGCATCGGCGGCGAATTGGAGGTGTGGGGCGGCGTGGTCGACCGTCTCGCCGCCGAGCGCGAGGTCATCGCGCTCGACCTGCCGGGGTTCGGCCTCTCGGCCGTCCTGCCCCCGGGAGAGAGCGCGGACGCGCCGGGTCTCGCGCGGGCGGTCGACGCCTTCCTCGAGGACCTCGGGGTCGGGACGGTCGACGTGGCGGGCCACTCGCTCGGCGGCTGGGTCGTCCTCGAGCTCGCCAAGCTGGGCCGGGCGCGCTCGGTGGCGGCTCTGTGCCCGGGCGGATTCTTCACTCCGGCGGAACGGGCCTGGGCGAAAACATTCCTCAGGCTCAGCGCGTGGTCGGCGCGCCGTTACGGCGAGCGGCTCGCACCGCGGTGGGAGAGCCCGCGCACGCGGACGCTTCTCCTGGGCGGTAGCTTCGGCCATCCCGACCGCCTGCCGCCCGAGGCGGCTCGCAGGATCACCGCCGCCCTGGCCGCCGGGCCCGGATGGAAGCAGACGCTCGATGCCACTGCCCGCCAGCGGTTCACCGGCGGCGAGCAGGTGAAGGTGCCGGTGACGCTTGTATGGGGTACCCGGGACCGACTGCTGTGGCCGCGCCAGGCGAAGCGCGCCCAACGGGCGATCCCCGGCGCCGAGCTCGTCTGGCTCCGGGGCGCCGGACACTTCGTGCAGTGGGACGAGCAGGAGCGAGTCGCCGAGGTGCTGCTAGGCCTCGGCCGGTAGGCCCGCCCAGTGCGCTAGCCGGCGTCGTCGCCGAGGAGGTACCGTGCCACGGCGACCGCCGCGTCCACGGTCGCCTGCGACCCCGGCCACGCCGGGTCGGTGGTGAGCTGCACCTCGAGCCCGTCGCCGAGTGCCAGGAAGGTGGCGGCCACCGACTCGGCGTCGGCGCGCAGCCGCACGATTCCCTCCCGCTCCTTCTCCTCGAGGATCTCCGCGACCTCGCGGCGCACGCGTCGGTAGAGCTCCCCGAGCTCCTCGCGGATCTCGTCGTTTCGCCGTGCGGCGCTGAGCAGCTCGTGGATGACCGCGTGGCTGCCGGGGTCCTCGCCGACGAACTCCTCGAGGCCGGTGACGAGCGCCTCGATGATCGCGTCGACGGAGTGGGCGTTGCGGAGGGCGTCCTCGAGGGCGGCCGCGCGGATGTCCGAGTCGTGGCGAACCACCTCCACGAGCAGGCGCTCCTTGGAGCCGAAGTAGTAGTGCAGGAGCCCGCGAGAGACGCCGGCCTCCTGTGCCACGTGGTCGAAGGTCGAGCCCGCGGCGCCGCGCCGGCCCACGCTCGCGCGCATAGCTGCGACGATGCGCTTCGCCTTCTCGCTGTCGAGCCGCCGCTCGATCGGGGACGTCGGAGGTGCCGGTCTCTGTGCCGCTTCCACGGCTCGCACTCTAGCTGGCCGGCCAACCAGAGCAGCCGGTCTCTCGGTCGCCGGGGACGCCGCTTCCGTTGGTGCTTCACCCCCGCTTCTGCTACACGATAGCCGTGGCCTCGAGCCCGCGACACGTCGTCCGTGGCGCCGCGGCTGTTTCCGCGTCCGTCGCCGCACTCGCCGCCCTTGCCGCCCTCGCCGATGCGCGGCCGCATGGCGCGCGCCCCGCCCGGGCCTCCGCCACCGCCTACGCGAGGCAGGACGACCACGGCCGCCACCGCGCGGTGCACGCGACCGGCGACAGCACGCGCACCCGGCCGGGCGTCGGCGCGGTGACCGCAACCCGCGGCGGCCACGGGACCGCGCGCGCGTACGCGCGGGTGAAGCACGTGTCGATCTTCAAGGGGTTGCTGCGGGCCGCGTCCGTGCTCGCCCGCGCGTCAGCCTCCGGCCAGGGCGCGGGGGCCGACGGCCGCGTCGCCCGGCTGTCGATCAACGGACACGGACGCGGCTCCCCGACGCACCGCCGCGTCTATCAGCTCGACGGCTACGGGTACGCGATCGTGCTCGACCCGGCGTCGGGCGGGATCGCCGGCATCCGGGCCACGCTGACCCACCCCTACAAGGGGATCGCCGCGGGATCCAGCGTGACGGTCGCCTTCGCCGCGGCGAGCGCGAGCGACGCGGTCGTGGCCCCGGCGCCGCCAAAGCGCCGGCCCGCGCACCCGCACGCCACGCCGCCGAAGAAGAGCAAGCCGCCGGTCCCCCACGCCAAGCGCCGCGTGCCGCCCCGCGTGCGCCTGCTCAACACCAAGCGGGGCTTCACCTTCCCCGTGTACGGAGCGCACGACTACACCGACACGTTCGGCGCCGCCCGGGCGGACACCGGCTTCCACGAGGGCAACGACATCTTCGCGGCGGCGGGGACGCCGATCGTCGCGGTGACGAGCGGCACGCTGAACCGGGTCGGGACCCTGAAGGTCTCGGGCAACCGCCTGTGGGTCAAATCAGATCGGGGCGACTCGTTCTTCTACGCCCACCTGTCGGCGTTCGCGGCCGACGATCACAACGGCCTCCGCGTGAAGGCCGGCCAGGTGATCGGCTTCGTGGGGAGCACGGGCGACGCGGAGAAGACGCCACCGCACCTGCACTTCGAGGTCCATCCCGGCGACGGACCGGCCGTCGATCCGTACCCGTTCCTGCGCGCGTGGGAGGGGCGTCGCGACGTCCCCGCCGCGGCGTGGCTCGTGCACTACGCGCGCGACGCCGGCACCCGACCGGGCACCCTGGTCGAGGTCCGCGACTTCCTCTCGGGCTAGCGCCGGCGTAAAGAGAGGGGGCGCCGCGGCGCCCCCTCTCGAAGCCGTATCGCCGCGTCCGTCTAGGTCGCGGCGCCCGCTGGCTGGGCGGCGGCGCTCGCGCTCGCCGACGTGGTGGTGGAGGTGTACTCGAACTCCTCCTCCGCGCCGAACAGGGCGTCAAGCACCTTCTTGCGGAGCCCCTCGGACAGCACCAGGGCCGCGCCGACGCCGACGAGCAGGAGCATCACGCGCCCCTTCCGCCTGCGCTTGCGCTTGGCCTTGGCGCCGCGCAGGGAGTCGGCCGCGCTGCGAAGCGAGGTCGCTGCCTCCCTGAGCTCCCGCTGCGTCTTCTTGTCGTCGAGGATCGCCTTCGCGGGACCCTTGCCGTTGGCCATCCGCTCGTACGCCTTGCGCGCCGAGTCGTATGCCGTCCGCAGGTTCTCCCGCAGGTCGTCGTCCTCGACGATCCGCTGCACGTACGGGTTAGATCGCGCTGCCTTGCCGGCCGCAATCGCGCCCGAACCCGCCTTGGCGGCCTTCTTTCTCTTAGATGCCATCGCTCTCCTCGGGTCCGCTCGTTGCGAAAACATACCCGGAGCGCGTTGTAGCGAGCAAACTCCCCGCTCGATGCCGGGCGGAGCGCGGTCTAGCGTGAGCGCGCCGCGGCGGGCTCCCGCCTCGGCCGCGGGCGACGGCGACCGCGCGGTAGCGAGGTGGGGCGCTGGTCCGTTCCGGGGAGCGGCTCGAGCGCCTCGTCCAGTACCCGGTCGACGGTCTCGGCAAAGACGAACTCCATGTCCGAGCGCAGGTGCGCCGGGAACTCGTCGAGGTCGGGCTCGTTCAGCTTGGGCGCGATCACGCGCCCTATGCCCGCGCGCTGGGCGGCCAGGGCCTTCTCCTTGAGCCCGCCGATCGGCAGCACGAGACCGGTGAGCGTCACCTCGCCCGTCATCGCCGTGTCCGCCCTGACCTTCCGATCCGTGACGAGCGAGGCGAGCGCCGTGACCATCGTGATTCCCGCGCTCGGGCCGTCCTTCGGCACCGCGCCCGCCGGCACGTGCACATGGATGTCGTGCCCCGCGAACCAGTCCTCGGAGACCTGGTCGCCCCAGCGCCAGACGTTGGCCTTGACCCAGGAGAGCGCGGCCGCGGCCGACTCCTTCATCACGTCGCCGAGCTGGCCGGTGATCTGAAGCTTGCCGGTGCCGGGGAAGCTCGTGGCCTCGATGAACAACACGTCGCCACCGACGGGCGTCCAGGCGAGGCCGGTCGCAACCCCCGGCTGGTCGGTCCGGCGGCCGACGTCCGAGATGAAGCGGCGCTTGCCCAGCAGCTCGACGATCTGCTTCGCGCGCACGATGCGCTTGCGCGTGCGGTTGCCCTCGGCGTACTCGCGCGCCACCTTCCGGCAGACCGCGCCGATCTCGCGCTCGAGGTTTCGCACGCCCGCCTCGCGCGTGTAGCCCTCGATGATCAGCTTCAGCGCGTCCTCGGTGATCTCGATCTTGCCGGCGGTCAGCCCGTTGCGCTCGATCTGGCGCGGCACGAGGTAGCGCTTGGCGATCTCGAGCTTCTCCTCCTCGGTGTAGCCGGCGAGGTGGATCACCTCCATCCGGTCGCGCAGCGGTCCGGGGATCGGCTCGAGCAGGTTCGCAGTCGTGATGAACATGACGCTCGAGAGGTCGAACGACAGATCGAGGTAGTGGTCGCGGAAGCTCGAGTTCTGCTCGGGGTCGAGCACCTCGAGCATGGCGCTCGAGGGATCGCCGCGAAAGTCCGCGCCCATCTTGTCGATCTCGTCGATCATCAGGACGGGGTTGTTGGATCCGGCGTCGCGGATCGCCCGGATGATCGTCCCCGGCAGCGCGCCGATGTAGGTGCGGCGATGCCCGCGGATCTCCGACTCGTCGCGGACGCCGCCCACCGACAACCGCTCGAACTCGCGGCCCATGGCGGTGGCGATGGAGCGCCCGAGCGAGGTCTTGCCGACGCCCGGCGGCCCGACGAAGCACAGGATCGCCGACGGCGCATCGGGCTTCAGCTTGCGAACGGCGAGGAACTCGAGGATGCGGTCCTTGACCTTGTCGATGTCGTAGTGGTCCTTGTTGAGCTGCCGGCGCGCGGCCTTCAGGTCGATGTGGTCGTCGGTCGACTTCGACCACGGAAGCTCGACGATCCACTCGAGATACGTGCGGATGACGCCGTGCTCGGCGGACTGCGGCGGCAGCCGCTCGAAGCGCTCCAGCTCGCGATCGGCCTGCTTGCGGACGTGCTCGGGCAGATCGGCCGCCTCGATCCGCTCGCGCAGCTCGTTGGCCTCGGCCGCCTGCTCGTCTCCCTCACCGAGCTCCTCCTGGATCGCCTTGAGCTGCTGCCTGAGGAAGTACTCGCGCTGCCCGCGCTCCATCTCGGACTGGACCTGCGACTGGATCCGCGACCCGATCGAGATCAGCTCGGACTCGCGAGCCAGGATCTCGGACAGCCGCCGAAGCCGCTTGGCCAGGTCGCGCTCCTCCAGCAGCGCCTGCCGCTCCTCGGTCTTGATCCGAAGCGCGCCCGCGATCATGTACGAGAGCTCGGCGGGGTCGTCGACGTTCGCGACCGCCAGCGAGAGCTCCTCGGGCAGATACGGGACCTGCTCGATGATCTCGCCGAAAGTGATCTGGATGCTGCGCGCCAGCGCCTCGAGATCCGGCGTCTGCTCGACGACGTCGGGCTCCTCCTCGATCCGCGCGACCAGGTAGGGCTCGGTCGCGACGAACTCGGAAATCCGCACACGTGGCCCGCCCTGGACGACGATGCGGAGCGTGCCGTCGGGGACCCTGAGCATGCGCGCGACCGTGCCGGCCACGCCGACCCGGTAGAGATCGTCGGGCCCGGGCGTCTCGTTGCTCGGGTCGCGCGACGCAACCATCGCCAGCATCCGGTCGCCGCCGAGCACGTCGTTGACCAGCTGCACCGACCGCTCCTGGCCGATCGCGAGCGGGGTGAGCGTGTCCGGGAAAGGGACGTTCTCGCGCAGAGGCAGTACGGGCAGCCCGTCCGGCAGCTGCGGCCGCTCGACGACCGGCTCCGGGGAGCCGTCCGGCTCGCCGATCTGGATGCTCATCCCTCCGCGCTTTCGTCGCGCGCGCGGATGGGAACCTGGCGCCGCTCGCCCTCCGCCTGAGCGATCGGGATCTCGACGCGCAGGATGCCGTCCTCGTAAGTCGCCTTCGCCTGATCGGCCAGCACGTCCGCCCCAAGCTCGACCACGCGCCGGAACGGACCGTGGGCGATCTCGACCTGCTGGTAGAGGCGGCCCTCGGAGTCCTGCGCGCGCCGCTCGCCCTCGATCACGAGCTGACGCCCGCGGATCTCGAGGTTCACGCCGTCGAGGTCCACGCCGGCGAGGTCGGCCTTGACGATCGCCCGCGGGGGCTGACCGCAGTAGTAGACGTCCACGTCGGGCGAGAACTCCCGCCGTCGGGCCAGACCGGTGCGCTCGAAGACGTCGCCGAACAGCTCGTCGATCTCGCGCCGCATGCGCTCGAAGTTCGCGAACAGGTCCCGCTCGGGGGGCACGGGGCTAGGGTACCGGCCGCCTGTGTCTGGGCCCGCGCGCTAGAGCGTGTAGACGGCGCCCTCGCGCGCCATCTCGACGGGCGCGCCGAACGCATCCGCGGCCTCCGCGCGCGCCCACAGCACGTCGAGCTCGTCGGAGATGTGGGTGAGGACGAGCCGGCGCGCGCCGGCCGCCTTTCCGTGCTCGCCTGCCTCGCGCGGGGTGAGGTGTCCGCGCTGGCCGGAGCGCTCGGGACGGGGCAGCGTCGCCTCGATCAGCAGCAGGTCGGCCTCGTGAGCGAACTCGATGAGGTCGGCCGTCGGCCGGCTGTCGGCCCCGAAGGCGAGCTTGCCGCCGCCGTTGCTCGACTGGACGCAGATCGCAAAGGTCTCGGTGAAGTGCGGGACCGGCTGGAAGCTGAAGCGAAGCGGCCCGACGGCCGGCCGTGCCTTGGCGCCGTACTCCTCGATCTGGAACGCGTTCTCGATCAGATCCTCGTTCCCCCACGCGCCGACAACCCGTCTGAAGGTCTCCTTCGCGCCGGTTGGCGCGAACATCTGCGGACGCGCGGGCTGGTCCGTGCCAGGCCAGCGATCGACCGGGACCGGCTGCTGGCGCGGGGCGTAGGTGAGCGCGTACGCGAACGGCACGAGATCGAGGAAGTGATCGGCGTGCAGGTGCGAAATCACCACGGCGTCCACGCGCGTGTAATCGCGGAAGCGCCGGAGCTTCGAGAAGACGCCGTTGCCGCAGTCGACGACCACCGCCGTGTCCCCGTCCTCAATCAGGTAGCCCGAACAGGCTCCCCCGGCGTCCTGCCAGGACGGCGACTTGCCCAGAACGGTGAGCCGCATCTCGGCGCGAGTCTACGCCCGGGCGGCGCGCCGCGCGAGGGGTGCAACTGGCGGTGCGGGCCGCCCTGGACGAATCGGCTGCCCGGAAAAGCAGGCACTAACAGGGTAGGCCGAGAATGCAAAACCTGACAATGGCGCCCACGCGCGCCTCCCTCGTCAGGTTATGCATGACACTCATGCAGATCCTGACAATCAGCTTCGCGAAGCATGCGATTGTCAGGTTATGCATGGCCCGGACGGCGTGGCGCACGCCCCCCCTTTGGTGCTGCTGTTAGGGCCACGCGGCGGCCCAGGACAGCGTGTTCTACCGGGGCTGCGGAAACGCGTACACCGACCGGGTGCGCTCGCTGCGGAACACGAAGGCGAGCTGCCGTTCGGGCTTGAGTCCGCCCTCGGCGGGTCGGAAGGTGGGGCACGGCTTTCCGAGGTTCAGCGCGCAGAGCATGTTCTTGCCGAAGAAGCAGTCCTCACACGACACGCACTTCGCCTTCGCCATCCGTCCCTCCCCCTGAGGTCGAGTCCGACGAGCCGGTGAGCATCGTGCAGCATCTCGCCCCCCTCCGCCAGGGGGGTTTTCGCAATTGGGGTTCTTTTCGTCTTCCCGCTGATTGCACGCTTTCGGACGCGGCAACCGAAGGCGCCCCGCTCTTTGCGGGCATCGCTCAGTCCCTACGCTCCCGGCACACCACATGGAGCTGGTCACAGGAGCAACCGGATACATCGGCAGCCGCCTCCTCGGTCGTCTCGTGACCGAGGGTCGGACGGTGCGCGCGATGGTGCGCAGCCCGGCCAGGCTCGAGCGTCGCGAGGGCGTCGAGGTGGCGCGGGCCGACGCGGTCACCGGCGAGGGGCTGGAAGCTGCCCTCGCGGGCTGCACCATCGCCTACTACCTCGTGCACTCGATGGAGGCCGGACGCGGCGGGACCGACGGCTCGTTCGGAGACCGCGACCGTGTGGCGGTGAACAACTTCGTCCGGGCGGCGCGCGCCGCGGGGGTTGAGCGCGCGATCTACCTCGGCGGGATCGCGCCGCCGCCCGGACAGCGCGTGTCGCCGCACCTTCGCTCGCGGCTCGAGGTCGAGGAGATCCTGCTGCGCGAGCTGCCGGAGTCGGTTGCCTTTCGAGCCTCGATCGTCATCGGTGCGCGCTCGGACTCGTTCCGCATCCTGGTGCGCCTCGTCGAGCGCCTCCGCCTGCTGCCCTTCCCGGGCTGGCGTCGCCACCGGACGGCCGCCATCGACGAGCGGGACGCGATCGAGTACCTCGCGCACGCGCCACTCGTGCCCGAGGCCGCCGGGCGATCGCTCGACATCGCCGGGCCCGACGTGCTGTCGTACGACCAGATGATCCGCCGCATAGCCGACCTCATGGGCGTCGGCCGGGCGCCGCTCGGATTCGGCATGTCGCAGACGCCCGCGGCCAGCGCCGTCGTCAGCGCGATCACGGGCCAGCCGATCGAGCTGGTCAGGCCTCTGATGCAGAGCTTGGAGACCGACCTGCTCCCAAGGAACGACGACGCGCGCGAGCTTTTCGACATCCGTCCGCGGTCGTTCTCGCGCGCGGTCGAGCGCGCACTTCACGAATGGGAGCGCGCCGAGCCGCTGGCCGCCCGATGACGAAGCTCGAGCGCGAGATCGAGATCGACGCGCCACGCGAGCGCGTGTACGACGTGCTCGCCGACCCGAGCTGCCTCGAGAAGTGGGTGACGATCCAGGAGGAGCTCGAGGAGGCACCCGAGGGCGACCTCACGGAGGGCTCGGCGCTGCGGCAGCGCATGAAGGTGGCCGGCGCGCGATTCCACCTGACGTGGAAGGTCGTGCAGGCCGAGCGTCCCTCGCGCATCGTCTGGGAGGGCAGGGGGCCGATGCGGAGCAAGGCGCGCGCGGTCTACGAGCTGTCCGAGAACGGCGAGGGGCGCACTCGCTTCTCCTACCTCAACCAGTACGACCTGCCCGGCGGCCCGGCCGGAAGGCTCGCGGGCGGGGCGATCTCGAGGGCCGCCGGACGCGAGGCCGACCGTACGCTCGAGCGCCTGCGCAAGCTCATCGAGGGCTCGGGCGGGTAGCGCCGGCCATCACACCTTCTGCAGCGCCTGCACCAGCTCCTCGACCGCCGAGGCCGACTTGGCGAGCTCCGCCCGTTCGTCGTCCTCGAGCTCGATCTCCACGATCTCCTCGATGCCGTCCGCCCCAAGGCGCACCGGGACGCCCACGAACAGGCCCTCGACCCCGAACTCTCCCTGGCACAGCGCCGCGCACGGAAGCACGCGCTTCTGGTCGAAGACGATCGCGTCCACCATCTCTGCCACGGCCGCGGCCGGCGCGTAGAACGCCGATCCCTTCTGAAGCAGCTTCACCACCTCGGCGCCGCCGTCGCGTGTGCGCTGCACGATCTCCTCGAGGCGATCGTCGGAGATCTTCTGGCGAACGGGCACGCCCGCGACGTTCGTGTACGAGACGACCGGCACCATCGTGTCGCCGTGACCGCCCAGCACGAACCCGGTGACGTCGCGGACCGAGACGCCGAGCTCCCAGGCGAGAAAGGTGCGGAAACGCGCCGAGTCGAGGATTCCCGCCATGCCCACGACGCGCTCGCGTGGGAATTGAGTTGTCTCGTACGCGACGTGACACATCGCATCGAGGGGATTCGTGACCACGATGACGATCGCGTCCGGTGAGCGCCCCTTTACCTCGCTCGCCACGCCACCGACGATCTCCTTGTTCTTGGCCAGGAGGTCGTCGCGGCTCATACCCGGCTGGCGGGGAAACCCTGACGTTATGACGACGATGTCGGAGCCGGATGTCTCCTCGTAGCCGTTCGTCCCGACAATGTTCGGTTCATACCCGACAACCGGGCCTGATTGGTTGAGATCGAGTGCCTTTCCCTGCGGCATCCCCTCCACGATGTCCACCAACACCACATCCGCGTAGTCGCGCTCGGCAAGTCGCTGTGCAGTTGTTGCACCCACATTGCCTCCACCGACTACAGTTACCTTCCGTCTCATCACTCACCCTTTCGAAATGGAGGGACGTGCATGGCCGACTTCTTGACTGAACAGCGCAGCGCGCTGGAGAAGCGACTCAAGGAACTCAAGCCGCTGTATGACGAATACCTGAGCCTCGAGAAGGTGCAGGAGGCACTCGAGGGCGTCGGCGGCGCGGTGCGTCGCGGCCCGGGCCGGCCACGAGGAAGCGCGACCCGCCGTCGCGGACCTGGTCGCCCGCCCGGGAGCAAGACCCGGCGCCGCAGCACGAACGGCCGGCGCAGGCGCGGTCGCCGCGGAGGCACCCGCTCCGCCCAGGCGCTGAAGGTCGTGCGCGAGAACCCCGGCATCACCGTCACTGAGCTGGCGTCGAAGATGAACATCAAGCAGAAGAACTACCTCTACCGCGTCATGAACCAGCTCGCCGCGGATGGGGCAGTGAAGAAGCAGGGCCGGGGATACACCGCCAAGTAACGGGCGACCGCCGCTAGGCGGCCGCGACCTTCTCCATCTTCGAAATCACCGCGTCGGCGACGTCCGACGTGCCGACCGCGCTCGGATCGTCGCGGCTCGGCTTCATGTCATAGGTGACCGACTCGCCCTCGCGGATGACGTCAGCGATCGCCGACTCCAGGCTCTCGGCGGCCTCGCGCTCCTCGATGTGGCGCAGGAGCATGACCCCCGAGAGCATCAGCGCCATGGGGTTGACCTTGTTCTGCCCCTTGTACTTTGGCGCCGAGCCGTGCACCGCCTCGAACACCGCGTACTCGTCGCCCACGTTCGCGCCGGGCGCCATCCCGAGTCCCCCGATCAATCCCGCGCCGAGGTCGGAGACGATGTCGCCGTAGAGATTCGGGAGCACAAGAACGTCGTACTCCTCCGGACGTGAGACCAATTGGTTACACAGATTGTCCACAATCCGGTCCTCGAACTCGATGTCGGGATACTCCTCCTCGGCGACCTCTCTAGCAGTTTTGAGAAATAAACCATCGGTGAACTTCATGATGTTCGCCTTGTGCACGGCGGTGACCTTCGATCGCCCGTACGACTTCGCATATTCGAAGGCCTCACGCACGATGCGCTTCGTCCCGGTCACCGATATCGGCTTGATCGAGATGCCCACGTCCTCGCGCAGCTTCGTGCCGTTCGACTCCTCGATGAACTCGCGCAACCTGGCGGTGTCGTCGGATCCGATCTCGTACTCCACCCCGGCGTAGAGGTCCTCGTGGTTCTCGCGGACCACGACTATGTCGGTGTCCGGAAAGCGCGTGCGCACGCCCTCGTAGGCCTTGCACGGCCGGAGGCACGCGAAGAGATCGAGCTCCTTGCGCAACGCGACGTTCACAGACCGGAACCCCGACCCGACCGGTGTCGTTATCGGCCCCTTGATCGCCAACCCGCGCTCCCTGATCGAGTCGATCACCCGATCGGGTAGCGGCGTGCCCTCCTCCTCGTAGACGTCGGCGCCGGCGTCCTGCCAGTCCCACTCGAACTCCACGCCGGTCGCCTCGAGCACGCGGCGTACCGCCTCGGAGATCTCGGGGCCGGTGCCATCGCCCGGGATGAAGGTCACGCGGTAAGCCAACGCCGTCCTTTCGATCGCCTGCTGGGGGCCGGGCGGCGCATCATTTCACGCACCGGCGGGCCGGCCATCCGAAGTCGTCCCGGGCGGGGGCGTAGATCCGCTGTGCGACGATGGACCGGTGATGGTGGGTGGTCGATCCATCCAGTTGTTCCGCGTCTTCGGGATCCGTGTGGGAGTGGACCCGAGCTGGTTCATCGTCCTGTTCCTGGTGATCTGGTCGCTCTCGGGGTACTTCAAGGACCTCTACCCGGGACACAGCTCGAAGGCATTCGCGCTCGCCACGGTCAGCGCACTGCTCTTCTTCCTCTCGGTGGTGCTGCACGAGCTCGGCCACGCCGTGGTTGCGATCCGAAACGGAATCGGGATCGCGGGAATCGACCTCTGGCTGTTCGGCGGAGTGGCGAAGATGCGCAGCGATACCCGCACCCCTGGTCAGGAGTTCCGCGTCGCGATCGCCGGGCCGGTGGTGACGCTCGTGCTCGCGTTTCTGTGCTGGGGGGCTGGCCACCTCGTCGATCCCCACCACTTCGGGCGCACGGTCCAGCTGCGTCAGGCCGGCGACGTGAACTCTGCCGGAGCCGTGCTCTCGTTCCTCGCGTTCATCAACGCGGTGCTCCTGGTCTTCAACCTGCTTCCGGGCTTCCCGCTCGACGGCGGCCGGATCGCACGGGCGATCGCCTGGTGGCGCACCGGCGATCGCGACCGCGCGACACGATTCGCCTCCGTGCTCGGTCGCGGGCTCGGCTACCTGCTGATCGCGTACGGGGTCTTCTCGCTCTTCCGCCCGGGCAACGCGCTCAACGGCCTGTGGTCCGTCGCGCTCGGGTTCATGCTGTCGCAGGCGGCGCGCGGGGAGGAGCTCCGCAGTCGCATCAGCTCCCAGATCGGCGGGCTGCGCGTGGCCGACGTGATGGACACCGAGCCGGTCGTCGTCCCCGCCGAGACGCGCCTGAATCACGCGCTTGACGACTTCTTCCTGCGCTACCGCTGGCCGTGGTTCCCGGTCGTAGACGCGACCGGCCGGTTCCTGGGCTTCGTCAGTCGCCAGAAGGTCGAGGCGGTGCCCGAGGCGCTGCGCGAGGGGTCGAGCGTCGACGAGGTGATGACCATCGAGAACGCCGGGGCCTACCGAATCGGCATCGACGAGCCGCTCGAGACGCTCCTCGGCTCGGAGGGCCTGCAACGGCTCGGGGCGCTGATGGCGGTCGATCGCGACGGCGTGCTGCGCGGGGTCATCACGCTGGACCAGCTCCGGCGCGCGCTGCGCGCGCCGCTGAGCGCCCGGTAACCGGAGTGCGACCTGGCCTGGTTCGATCCCCCGGCCCGGGGGTATGGGAGCGATATCGCACGGTCAGTCTGCAGCCTCGAGCCCGACGAGCGTGATGCTCGGGTCGGCGTCGCACGCCGCGGCGACCACGCCTTTCAGCCCCTGCACCAGGAGCTCGCGCAGCGCCTCCGGCTCGAGCTGCCTGTGCTCGAGCCAGTCGATCATCGTGGCGATCGCGAACCCCAACCAGCCACGAACCGCGAGCTCGAGGACCGGCGGCGCCTCACCTCCCCCGGTCATCCGCCCGAGGATCCGCTCCACCTGGCTGGCGTAGCTCGACTCGAGCAGCGCGCGCACCTCCGCGTCGGATCCGATCCCGGCCCGATGGACCGTGACCCAACTCTGCGCGTTCTCATCGACGTACGCGATGTAGGCGTCGAGCGTCCCGCGGAGGTCGTCCAGCGGCGACAGCGACGCGTCGCTGTCGGTCAGCTCGCCCACCTGCGTGACGTGCCGGCGTACGACCTCGATGAAGAAGTCGCGCTTGGTAGGGAAGTAGTGGTACAGCAGCCCGCGCGACACGCCAGCCGCCGCCGCTATCTCCTCGACGCCAACCTCGTCGTAGGGGCGCTTGGCGAAGAGCTCGCTGCCGATCTCGACGAGCTGTTGGCGGCGCAGGTCCATGTCGAGCCGCGTCCTGCCCTTAGGCTCGCGCGGGCCATCGGCGGTCGCGCCCTTCGACCGCGCCGGCACTCCCCTGCTAGGCGGTCGCTTACGATCCGCCATGGCGGCGCGGAGGGTACCCGATTGACACGGTTTCGCCGGAGTGCTAGCTTCGCGCGCCCGCCTTATTGAACCGATGCAAGCGCCGGCAGGGGCATAGACCGGGCCAGGGGTGGACAAGCAGAGCCCCGGCATCCTGCGCATCCTCGCGATGGTCGTCTTCACGCTGTCGTGCTTCGGGCTGCTGCTGTTCCTGTGGCTGTCGTTCGGCGGCCCCGTTCCGCTGAAGCCGAAGCAGTACCGGCTGCGCGTCCACTTCCCCGAGGCGGCCACGCTCGCCCAGGAGGCCGACGTTCGGATCGCGGGGGTCAACGTCGGCAAGGTCAAGAAGAAGGAGCTCGACAAGTCCGGAAACAGCACGACGGTCACGCTCGACATCAAGCGGTCGTTCGCCCCGATCCCCCGCGACACGCGCGCGATCCTGCGCCAGAAGACGCTGCTGGGCGAGACCTACGTGGAGCTCACGCCGGGCAACCCGCGCTCCGGCAAGCTGCCCGACGGCGGCACGCTGTTGCGGCGCCAGGTCGCCCCGACGGTCGAGCTCGACGAGATCCTGAGCACCTTCGACACCAACACGAAGAAGGCGTTCCGCCAGTGGGTGGCCGAATCGGCGCAGACGATCCGGGGCAACGCCGGCCAGGACCTCAACTTCGCGCTCGGCAACCTGGGCGACTTCGCGCAGTCGGGCGCGGGCGTGCTGAACGTCCTAAACACCCAGCACGACGCGCTGCGGCGG
>Ga0209577_10002583_pt1 | contig 17332 bp, 17 predicted proteins | sample GraSoiAngelo_109_FD_185874 | JGI IMG/M metagenome (GOLD analysis project Ga0209577, IMG submission 185874) | Grasslands soil microbial communities from the Angelo Coastal Reserve, California, USA - 14_0903_12_20cm (SPAdes) (version 2) | ecosystem: Environmental > Terrestrial > Soil > Grasslands...
AGTGCTGCGCGAACGAGAAAGGACTGTTTCACCGCCTGATGGATCGACTTCGTGATATTGCGGCAGATTTCTCGCCGGTGCTCGCCACCACCTTGGCAGGTTGAATAGTGCATAAAATTCTATGCGTGCGCCGGGAATAAATCGGCGGAGTGTACTGAATGAAAGAGTCAGACGGTGAAGGACTAGCGATCTGCACCGGCCCCGAGTCATGCGGAGTCTCCCGTAAGGGCGGCGTCGAAGCGTTGACAGGGGTACGTATGGGCTGGGTATTGAGCCGCGAAAGATTTTTTTCGCTTCGGGATGCCGACGCTCTGCATAAATGCGGAAGGCAACACCGGGTGCACCGTCATCGCAAGGTGCACCAGGATCCTGCGAGGTCTGAGACCCCAGGGCACGTACGGAAACACTTCGCACGAGAACCGGGAGATCCCGTGTCCTCTCAGGGCAGAAGTCGCTGTGAGACGCAAGCGGGAAGTCTAAGGACATAATCCGATGATGAACGGACATGGGAAGTCACACAGTCCCGTAATACCAGAGAAGTTCCCGAACAAAGTAGGGCAACCTATGGCGGAGGGGATGGAGGGAAGGGGACTGGCCAAGGGGAACTCGCCCCAGCAAAACGCGTCCCGGACACAGGGCCGGAGCGACGCGCCCAATGCGCTGGAGCGGGTACGGCAAGCAGCAAAGAAGGACAAGAATCTGCGGTTCACTGCGCTCTTCCACTACATCTACGATCCGGAAATGCTCCACGCAGCCTACTTCAAATTGAAGAAGGAAGCCGCGGCGGGTGTGGACGGCGAGACGTGGCGGCACTACGGAGAGAACCTCGAGGGGAATCTCCAGGATCTCTCCCATAGACTGCAGCGAGGGGCGTACCGAGCAAAGCCGGTGCGGAGAACGTACATACTAAAGACGGACGGGCGGCAAAGGCCGCTCGGAGTAACGGCGCTGGAGGACAAAATTGTCCAAAGGGCCACGGTCGAGGTACTGAACGCTATCTACGAAACCGACTTTCTAGGCTTTTCGTACGGGTTCCGGCCGGGGCGAAGCCAGCATAATGCGCTGGATGCGCTCTATGCGGGAATACTGACGAAGAAGGTGAACTGGGTGTTGGATCTGGACATTGCGAGCTTTTTCGACCGGATTTCGCACGAATGGCTTGTCAAGTTTGTCCAACATCGGATCAGGGACCGTCGCGTCGTGCGACTCATCCAGAAATGGCTGAACGCGGGCGTGCTGGAGGATGGGAAGAAGCTACGAGTGGAGGAAGGAACGCCCCAGGGCGGAAGTGCCACGCCCCGTACACAAAAGGTAATTTCCAGTTCGAACGGACAGTTACGGGATGGCGAACCAGGTACCCTTTGCTTGATCTTCGCCTTAAGAAGTAATACATTTATGGCACATGACGCGCTCGACCAAAGCGGAAAAGGCTCAGCTGCTGAACGCCGCTCGTGGTCTGCTCCAGCGTCGAGTTGCGCTTCCCGAAGCAGTACAGCGGTTGTCACGCGAGTTCGATTTGTCAGGGCGTCAAGCATACCGCTACCTGCAGCAAGCCTCCCAGCTGGACCGACCCGTCGAGGTTCCCGAGGCCACCGTGCCGATCACGTTGAAGCTTCCGCCACGTACGGTGGAACTTCTCCGGAAGTACGCGAGAAGGAGCGGATTGACCATTGGAGCAATCGTGACCGGAGCGTTGCATGCGTTTCTACGCACTCTAAAAAGGCATGGCTGAGCCGCGTCCCAAAAGCGGCTCATTTCAAATCCACGTTTCCTATTCGTTTGATCGCCTGCTCGAGCCGAAGCTCGCGCAGGCCTACGATATTCTGGTGCCCTGTCGCGAGCGCCCCGTCGGGGTGCGCATAAAGGAGTTCGATAATGAGGATGACGGCGATTTACGCACGGGTCTCGTCCGAGCAGCAGCGCGAGGAGAACACCATCGCGAGCCAGACGGCGTCGCTGATCGAATTCGCAAAGAGTCACGATCTGGAAGTACCAGGAGAGTGGGTCTGCGAAGATGAAGGCTATAGCGGAGCGACGCTGGAGCGGCCGGGCTTGGAGCGCGTGCGGGACCTCGCCGCCGAAGGGCAGATTCAGGTTGTGCTAGGGTATTCTCCCGACCGCTTGAGCCGGAAGTACGCGTACCAGATTCTGCTGATCGAAGAGTTCGCCCGCCACGGAGTCGAGACGCTGTTTGTGAAGTCGCCGCAAGGCGACAGCGCGGAGGATCAACTCCTGGTGCAGTTTCAGGGCATGATCGCAGAATATGAGCGCGCACAGATCCTGGAGCGATCTCGCCGCGGCAAGCGGCACCGCGCACAGTCGGGCGAGATCAGCGTGATGAGCGGCGCTCCGTATGGCTATCGTTATGTCCGCAAGACCGACGAGGCGCCGGCCGCTTACATCATCGATGAAGCCGAAGCCCGTATCGTGCAGCGCGTGTATGACATGTATACCGTGGACGGACTCAGCATCGGCGAGATCACCCGACGGCTCAACGCCGAAGGCATAGCGACTCGCAAGCGCAGTGCTCGCTGGGAACGCTCGACGGTCTGGGGGGTGCTGCGTAATTCTGCTTACCGTGGCATGGCCTGCTTCGGCAAGACCCGAATCTCTGCACGGACGCGCGTTATGCGCCCTCAGCGTCGGCGGGGTGTGACTAGGCCCAGCACGACTGCTGGTCATGAACGCCCGCGGGAAGAGTGGATCGAGATCCCCGTGCCAGCCCTGGTAACCGAAGAGAGCTTCGCGCGTGCCCAGGAGCTTCTCCACGAGAACAAAATACGATCGCGCCGCCGCACGATTGCGCCCAGTGTGGTGCAGGGGCTGGTCAGCTGTGCGAGGTGTGGCTACGCCTTCTCCCGCACCTCGACGCAAACCAGCGCCCGCAAGATTCACTACTACAAGTGCATTGGCTCTGATGGCTGGCGGAAACTCGGCGGCCCGGTTTGCGACAACGGCCGCTTCGTCCGACAAGAGCTCCTGGATCAGATCGTCTGGGCCGAAGTGATCCGACTGCTGGAAGAGCCGGCCCTGATACAGCAGGAACTTGATCGTCGGCTGGCAGCAGCCCGCTCGTCCGACCCAACCAGAAAACGTGAGCAGAGTCTGCAGCGGGAGTCGACCCATGTTGGCAAAGGTATCGAACGACTCCTCAACGCCTATCAAGAAGGACTCTTGTCGATCGAGCAGTTGCGCGAGCGCATGCCTGTGTTACGTCAGCGCCAACAGGCACTCCGTGCTGAGCTCCAGGCGATCGCCGACCAGACCAACGATCGAGCTGCATTCCTGCGCCTCGCAGAGACCCTTACAGCATTCCTTGCCCGCTTGCGCAGCGCCGCTGAAACGCTTAGTGTCACTGAGCGCCAGAGAATCGTACGTCTCTTGGTTAAAGACGTTCTGGTGGGGGAAGATACCATCACCATTTGTCACAGCATTCCGATTCCTTCGGGTCCGCTTCAAAACGACAGCTCGCAGTCGCCCGACGGCCAACATTACCTTTTGTGTACGGGGCGTGGTAAGTCCCCTGCTGGCGAATCTGTTTCTGCACTACGCTTTCGATTTGTGGATGCGGCGGAAATATCCGCACCTGCCGTTCGAGAGATATGCCGATGACCTCATCGTGCATTGCAGAACAGAGATGCAGGCTCAGGAAGTACGGGCGGCCATCGCGTTGCGGATGCAGGAATGTCGGTTGGAGCTACATCCGGAGAAGACGAAAATCGTCTATTGTAAGGATGATGATCGAAGAAGAACGCATCCTCAGGAGAAGTTTACTTTTCTGGGGTACACGTTTCGTCCCAGACGCTCGAAGAACTCGAAGAATGGGAAATTCTTCATCAACTTCAGCCCGGCGATTGCTGAGAAAGCAAGCAAGGCCATACGAGACGAGATTCGACGCTGGAAGCTGCCAAAGCGCAGCGACAAGTCGCTCGATGATCTATCCCGCATGTTCAACCCGAAGATCCGGGGCTGGTTCCAGTATTACGGGCGGTACTATCGCTCGGCGCTTTATCCCCTCGTACAACATCTGAATCGCTTACTAGCCCTTTGGGCGAAACGGAAATACAAGAAGCTGCGCGGACATTTCCGGCGGGCGAGGCATTGGATTGCGCGCATTTCGCGGCGTGACCCACAACTGTTTGCTCACTGGCAGATGGGAGTGCGGCGTGGCTCTGCAGCGGGAGCCGTATGAGCTGAGAGGTTCAAGTACGGTTCTGAGAGAGCTTGTGTCAAGAAGACGAGAAATCGTCATGCTGTACGAAAGATGGAGGTGGACCCTCCGGAGCCGTCTTGTAGGAGGAGGCTTCAAACTGCCTTGAGCTGCTTCGGTTCAATGATCGTGGTGGTGAACGTCAAGGTTAAAAGGCGCGGCGAAGATCGCGTCATGTGGGGACTAGAGAGATGAGCGCAAGCGAACCTCTGGGTAAAGCATCGAAACAGAACAATGACGACATCAAAACCGGGGTTCACTCTCGGTCCCGGGAGCAGTATGGCAGGCGACCTACTTACTAGCCATGCGGTGTCCGGTGCAGAGGGGGCATGAATCTGGTCCGGGCTTTCGTACGGAACTTGAGAACCTGGTTGGCGATGATAAGGGAAAAGGTGCAAGCGGCAGAACCGTGAGGCCGAAAGTACCAAGGCGTCAGCTAGGGGCGGACTGCTCCGTAGTAGCGTTGAACCGGGGCAACGCCCGGGGAGCCAAGGGAGCAGGTCACTCGCGTCGAGATCTTTCAGAGTCAACGGGCAACCGGAGGAACTCGATGACCTCGACGGAAGGCGGCAGCTTTCAATGGGTGGCACGAGCCGGATGAGTCGTGAGGCTCAAGTCCGGAATCTGTGAGCGGCTCGGGGTGAAATTCCCCGGGCCGACTCGGCGCGGGGGTGAGACTCCTCCGCGCTACTCACCCCGTGATTGGATTCCAGGTGAAATCGGATGCTGAGCGGTTTTGGAAAGAACTGACCGAACGGTTTGGAAGGTTCCATCTAGAACTACATCCCGAGAAGACGCGACTGCTGGAGTTCGGGCGGTTCGCCGCTGAGAACCGGAAGAAGCGGGGACAAGGGAAACCGGAGACGTTTAACTTCCTCGGTTTTACGCATATTTGCGGCAAGACCAGGAAAGGACGATTCACGGTGTTACGGCAGACGATTCGTAAGCGATTGCAGGCGAAGCTGAACGAGGTGAAGGCCGAGCTCAGACGTCGCATGCATAATCCCATTCCGGAAGTGGGCCGCTGGCTGGGCGCGGTTGTTGGTGGACACATCCGCTACTATGGAGTGCCCATGAACAGCCCGGCGATCTGCCTTTTTCGGTTCCAGGTTGGGCGGCTCTGGCATCGCACGTTGTGTCGGCGAAGTCAGAACGGCTATATCCCCTGGACCCGGATGCGGCGCTTGATTGCCCGCTGGCTCCCTCCCGCCCGAATCTCTCATCCTTATCCGCTCCAGCGGCTTGGCGTTGTTACCTAAGGCAAGAACCGTGTGCGCTAAGGAGCGCCCGTACGGATCTGTGCGGGGGGTACCAGGCGACTGGTATCCCTACCGCGCTGCGAGTAAGCCAAACAATACAAGTACTTAGAGAGTAGGGAAAAAGAAGTCGGAGAAAAACGAAACAGCAGGCATCCAAACGCGAACGAGCAGGAAACGATGAGGGCCAGAATTCAGCAGCCAGCCTCAGACAAGGTCGGATTCTGTGCATAGATTAGGTTGTACGCTTGGGTGATAGTCACACCCTATAATCAACATCTTCGGCCTCCTTGTTTTCCGAGCCCTTGGTCGTTTAGGCACTTCCAAGTGTACTCAGCCTCGAGAGGCGCCGACGACTTTCTGAAATCAATAATGTAGGTGCTTCTGCTCTCCGCCTGAACACCTATGCCCAGACCAAAAGGAAGTGCCGATCTGCTGGAAGATCGGCGCCGGCGAGCCTTGGCCTTAGTGGATTCCGGTTGTTCGCTAAACGAAGCGGCGCGTCGCATTGGCTGCGGTGCCAGTTCGGTTATGCGCTGGTACCATGCGCGGCGGCGGGGCGGAGAAAAGGGGTTGCGGGTTCGCTTCTCCCCAGGCCGACCGCTGAAGTTACGGCCGAAGCAATTATAACGCCTCATCAAACTGCTCCTCAACGGACCGATGGCGCGTGGCTACCACACGAATTTGTGGACCACGGCGCGCATCGCCCTGCTCATCGACCAAGAGTTCGGGGTGCAGTACCATCCCCATCTCATTGGGCGGTTGATGCATCGCCCGAAGTGGAGTCATCAGAAACCCGAGCGGCGGGCGATCGAGAGCGACGACCAAAAGATCGAGCAATGGAAACGCCAGCAATGGCCGCGGATAAATGTGGTGTCCAACGCCTATTGCTGAGCCAACATGGATTTAGGCTCTTGTTAACGTTGGGATAGTTAGGTTAGGCCACAGAATGATGAGTTATTGTCGCGCAAGGCCAAAGCAGGTGGCAATCTCGCTCCAGCCCTTGAGGAGTTGTTTTTGGGTTTTCGGCTCTAACTAACGAACCCTGAAGACCTTTCGCTGGTGGGATCTCTTCATAAATGATCAAGATCAGAGGACGCGGACTGGGAATCGCGTCCACTTCAGGCCCCGCTGCCGCAGACCGAGAACGTACGAGCCGGGTGGTACGCCTGCAAGGTCGATGTCAGCTCTCAAAACGAGGACATGGTTCTCAATCTGCGCGATACCGCTCGTCTGCGCCCCCTCACCTCCAGTTTCGCTAAGCATCGCAACATCGTAGCTTCCTTCCTTGCTCCCGATAGGCAAATACAGGACTAGACGCCTCGTGCTCCGGCCTATCTTCAGCGGAGCTTGGTCTGGTGGGTTCTGTTCTCCACGCTCGACTGACTGACCGCGCAGATCAAGGATCGCAACCTCGTTGCGCACAACTGGTTGCTTCGAGCGGAAGGCGAACCACAAAGCAAGCACCGCGAAGACAATCGCTAGACCGCCACCCCACCTAAGTCGCCGGCGACTTCGCAGTCTTTGTCGTATGGCTGTAAATTCCTGAAAACATGGGCTGCATGATCCCAGGTGATCCAGCCACCTTTCGGCCTCGGAGAGCGGGATTTTGTGTGATGCTATCCCTTCCAGAGTCGCGGAGCCTGGGCAACCCACACGATCCGGATTGGAGAATTCAGTCGATAGTCCCTGGGAGAGGACGTCGAGTATTCGTTTTCCGTCTTTTCTGGACTGTTTTTCGTCTGTCAGAGATCCTCTCGCTCGCTTTCTGCAAGAAACAATCAGTCCAAACTCCGATAAGAGAATCCTTGCGAGCTGGAAAATTGAAATGCCGTCTCTTAGCCGTCTCTTATGGTTCTAGCCTCCCAGCCGTACGCGAAGTACGGACAACTTGTAACTGAACCTCATCTTAACCCGATCTTCTCCTATGCCGAGGTGTAGACCGATCTCTTTCCAGGAATAACCGTATCGCCGGGCAGTCCACACTCTCTTCATCCATTCATCCATAAGGACAAAAATCTCTTTTGCGAGAATACGACGTTCGACATCAACTGAACTGTGCATCCCGTGCTTCATGGCGAGGGAGTCAAGCTCCTTAACAGAAGCAACCAACTGAATTGTCCGCTCGCGCTTCTGCTGTCGATGTCGTGTTCGATTAAAGCGATGTCGGAACGCTCCAATCAGGTACGAATCCATGTTCGCGATTTCTGCGCACGAGACTCGAAGTCGATACAGGCTTCGGGCGATCGAGCGCAGTACGCCTTCCCAAACCTCGGCAGCCAGGGTGGCATTTTCGGGGTCATGCCTTTTATCGCCGAGTTCTCGATTGGCATGCGCGTGCACATAAGGCCAAACGCGGCGGGCAGACACCAGGAATTCATCTTGCTTAATGCTTTCGGTAGAGCTTGCCGCCAAACAACTGGAGATTATCCATTCCGGGCCGGGATCGTCACCTGGCATGGTGGTGCCTCACAAATTTGCTGCCCAAGGCGGGCAGAGCTACATCTCCGACAGGGTGCCATCGGATACAAAGTGTGTCAACCGGAGAGCCGGTCCCGATCCTGATCCTTTGTTGTCCTGAAGGAAGGAGAAGGGTTGAACCCAACAATTTTTTTCTTACTTTTTTCTCTTGGCGGTTCCTTTATTGGGTAAGGGGGAATTTCCCGATCGTGGGATGCCTGCCGAACTCGCTGAACCGGCAGGAAAAAATGAGGAATCGGTTAGGAGGGATGAACTCGGAGCACCTAAGAATAGCATAAGACTACAGTCGCTGGGATTGGCTTGCCGTCACAGGGGCAGCCACAACAGATGGGGCAGGTGAGTTTGGAGTGGAGGTCTGCAATGGAAAGGCATGGGGCCCGTCAGAAAGACGCGCGCAAATCCGTATGGTTGCCAGAAATGGATCGCCTGTTGCTGGTTGGTATGAAGCACGGGCCGGGTGGTATACGCGCGGCACGGAAAGCATTGAGGCAATTGGCGCCAAAACTCACGCCCGGGGAAATTTGGAAGCGGATGCGTCGTCTCCGCGAAGCCGGCAGTAACAGGCATCACGATCCCAGTCAGTGGCCCGCCGAGATCATCCAGCATCTGAAGGACGGCTACAGGGCGGGCGGCGCAAGAAAGAGGGAGGCTCTCAAGAGCTGCAGAGAGCACTATCAAAGTGTCCCCAGCTATGTGATCTCGCGATTCGCGCGCCAAAACGGCTGGTTGCAAGGTGCAAAAAAGGCAGCGGCCGGGAAGACGCACAGGGGGTGGAGCAAGTATGAAGAAGAACTGCTGTGGAAACTCTCGGGTTACGAGTCACCCCGCCAAATTGCGCACAGGCTGCGCCGGACAGAAAGCGCGGTTCGCTACCGACTTAAGGCGCAGGGCCTGAGTGGAAAGGTCAAGGACGGTATTTCGCTCAGAGCTTTTCAAGAGATGTTCCATATGGGTCATCGAAAAGCTTATGCCCTGATTGCAAAAGGGACGCTGAGAGTCCGGGATCCCCGAATATCAGTGACATCACTGGCCGCGTTCTGCAAAAAACATAGTATGTCCTTCGACGTTCCTGCCGTTGGCGATGTGAATACCCAGAAGCAGAATGGTACTGCTGGTTTGTCTTGGGAACGGGTGGCGCGACAATTGGGGGCCTCACTCGATGAGGTACGGCGGTGGCTTGCAACACAGCAACTGACAGTGGTGGATACGTTCGTAACGGAAAAGGCGCTTGAGGAATTTTGCCAGTGCTGTGGCAGGACTGGCGGCCCAAAGTTAAATTTCCGACTCATGGAGCCACAAATACTGGATTGGCTTGTTAAGGATTACGGCATCACGATCCCGAATGCCCACGCGAGCCAATCGGTTTCCTCCTTCGAGAAACAGGCTCTTGTCGTGAGAGTCTGTGGCAAATGCGGGAAAGAATTTCGTGGGAACGTATATTTTGCTCACATAAAGCAATGTAAGGGCGGAATCGTCAGGTGACCCTGTGGCCTCCACCGCGGTTGTACGTGAGCTGACTCAGTCTACGTCCAGGTCTGGGTATCGATCAGCATTGTGACGCCAATCCTCAAATGACGGATAGGGCACCGGGAGGGCGGAGGCCCACCTTTTATCGCAGTATCCCCAGTATTCCAGCGTGCGAATGGCGCGCGGGGGATTGCGGCCGCGGCTGGGAGCTGACTGGTCCACTCTCACCTCAGTTTCAAATCGCACAAATGTGCCGAAATTCAGGAACGACTTGAAACGGGACCTCGGGGACTCGAAGGGCCTCAGCCGCTTGATCAATAAGAGCGGGTGAAGAATTTCCGAGGAAGTGTGACGCCTCGTGAATATGTGCAATGCGATCGGGTTCGAAACCCATCACCCTGGCACAAGTGGCATCGGCAGCGACCGGATCGTCCGCCAGAACAACTGTGCAGAGTGGCCGGGGGCTGCCGTTGAGTGGACCATTTCCTTCCATCGCCATGACGGCGTCGGCGATTACGAAATGAATCGGCACCGTCGCGCAGACATCTAGAATGCTATGCTGGATCCCGCTCCAATGAAGAATATTCTTAGGCCAACCGTACTTGTTCCCCGGGACAACCCCGAACATGTTCTTCATGCTCAGAGTGACACCGGACCAGTGGTGCGTTTTTACCTTTGGCATCGAGACAATGAAGTCCGCCTGAAAGATTGTTCTGGGAAGCCAGAGGTATTGCAGGTCGGTGTACGAAGCAGCAAGCCGCGTCCGGGTGAGTTCGTCGCGGTTGAGATCCACGAACGGAATCTTGTGCAGTTTCAACTCACCCTCGTAGCCGCTATCGGAAAGCACGAGTTGAGTGTCACGCTGGTGTCCCGGGCCCTCGCCAACAACTACGTTCCGAGCACCTAAGTGGCGGAACGCCTCGGCGGCCGCAACCACTAATTGATGGTGTGTATTGAGGGCGGTGCCCGGGATGTAGTCAACCAAATTCGGCTTGAGTAACACCGTCTTGCCTTGAACATTGATGCAAAAGAGACGGAGTCCGGAGAACAACAATTCGTCTATGGGTCGGGAGTAATCCTCAACATGAAGTATTGCAACTCGTGATCGCGCAGGGCACCGCTTGATCCGATACCGTGGTCTAAAAAAAGGCGTCGTCACGGACGCACCAGCAACGATCGCCGCACCGCCTACGAGCAATTCTTGACGTGTGATCGCCATGTATTAGCTTGCGAGAAGGATCAAAGAACGTTCGAAATCGAGAGCCAGGGCAACAACCGCTAGCGTTGCTGTGTCTTGAATATCAATGTGCCCCACCAAATCAGCCAAAAATCCTACAAGTGGACGAACATTGCGAGAGTAAGCGGCGAGCGCGAGAACTGCCCATGCGAGACTCCACGGAGCAGATAGAGTCGTTGCGGTGCCTTCGAGCCATTCCAGGCTCTTAGGTACGACAGGTTCATCCGAATGATTTTTCAGTGCAAGCAAGGCGATGGCAGTATCGTCCGGGTGAGGGGCAAGAGCGCCGCCGTACACAACTCCGTTGCCCGCATTCCATCCGCCTCCCGGGCAAACACGATCCAATAACATTTCGATGCCGCGGCGAATCCGCTGTTCAGAATCTTCAAGATCACAGGTGCATGACAGTTGATTCAGGGCAAGAATCGCAAACGCTGTCGGGACCACCCAGCTATTCGTGCGAGGCTGCCATGGCCAGCCAAACTTGTTGGGGTCAAATCGCGCATGCCGATCCGCAGTTTGAAATTTCCATCTCCAAAGCAGGCTCGATTCCTTGCCGGCAGACCGCAGAAGCCACCTAAAGCCTTTGAGCTGGGCAGGAACATTTTCGGAATAGTTGCGCAATGCAATCAAGGCGAGTGCGGTTGCCCATGACCCTTCGTCGTCATCCCCAATGAAAGCCGGCCAGCTGCCGTTAGGATTTTGGCAGCGAACCAGACATCTCCGGGCACGTTTATGTTCATCCCAAAGGTCAGACCCGAGTGCCATCATCGAATATGCGGTTGGTTCAAGGACGGTTTGTGAGGACAGAGTCAAGGCGGGCCATCCTCCTGACAACAGCTGTTTCTGCGCGAGGATCTGACGAATCCCTAAGAGCCTAACTTCGGCGTTCATTGGTCTGACGGCGTTTCTACGTCCCATTCGTGCGACTGTCAAAAACCTGTATGAAAGGGCGCACAATTCTTGCCCAGCTCACCAACCGGCGTTGAGCGTGCCGGTAACTGCACAACGATAAGGGGGTGAAATGCTCAAAGAAGTGCGTCCAGGAAATGCGAAATGCGCAACCACCCAAAGTGCTTTCGATGACGAAAGAGTTGAGGAAAGGTTTCTGAGCAGCAAAACGAATTATCCAAGGCGTGTGGACTCACGTGAAATAGGTGTTACACGCTTCGTACGTGTAAAGGAAGGCCGATTGTGGCGACTTCACGAAACAGGGGAAAACAGAACGTAACGATAAGTCTCGATCGACAGGTGCTCAGGAAGGCAAAGGTTCTGGCGGCTCGCCGCGACACTTCGACCAGCCGTCCTCTCGCCCGGGAGATCGAGTTCATGGTTGGTGAAGACGAGGCATGTGAACGTGCCGAAGGCCAGGCTGCAGCTTCTCGACAAAGGATTTCACGTTGGTTGGTAAGTCGAGCAAGCCGAGAGGAACTCCATATGCGATATATCGTACGTTTATCGACGCGAATGTCTTGATTTACGCCCACGACGTCGATGCCGAGGCAAAGCACGAAGCCGCAAAGAGTATCCTGCGCGTGCTTTAGAGCGAACGGAACGGAGTTCTCAGCCCGCAAGTACTACAGGAACTTTATGTGAATGTCAGGAAGAAAATCCTGCAACATCGGCTGAAATCTCGACTGCATTTCGAATCGAGGACGAGTACCAGACTGGTTGCTGGGGCGCTCTCATTGTTGCCTCGGCTCTAGAGCGGAGCCAACCGCATTCTGTCGGATGATTTGAATGCAGGACAAACGGTATCGAAAACTCCTTCGTAAAGACACGCTGACCTACCCGCCTGGATTTTCATTGAATCGTCCCTGATCCAAATGCCAGTAATTCTGTACACTGGTGCCGGCGTGCTATCCCACACGCCTAAGCCCAAATGGTTTGAGCAACCACCTGAATTTCTTTCAGTGGCAAAAGATCTGAGGAAGACTCGGTAAATTGGGGGAGTGATTCGGGCAAGTCTGTAACCACCCAGATTGCTTTCGGTGAACAAAAACTTGAGGAACCGTTCGTCGACGAGATGATTGTGAACGTGCAACCACCCAATTCGACTTCAGGCCGAACAAACTGCGGGACGCTCTCGACGTGCCTGCATACCTGTGTCGACGAACATGCAGCCACCCAAATTGATTTTAGCACAAAAATTGTGTGAAGAAGTTGCGATGGAGTTGAATATTCGATGTGCTCAAAAGTGTCGAGGAATCCGCAACTACTGACGCACATGTTCATTAGAGTATCAGCGATGCGCCGGAGGGTTACGTTATCTGTGCGATGGCACACAACGCGCTCGCTAGCTTAGCTAGGAGGACAGAAACTCGTGAAAGGCCCGAGTTTTTCACCGTGTATGTGAGACGTGCCTGATTAGCTACGTAGGACCGCATGTGACGAAGTGCGCAGCAAAGTATTTGGGTGTACTTTTTACGGGCCAAGAGGAAGCCGGACGTGTTCGCATCAGCAGAGGAACTCGCGGAGAGACTACGTGCCGCGCGATACATCGTGGATGAAGTCACGCTCAATGTGGTGTACCTCGCCACACAGATGCAGAAGCCGCTGCTGATCGAAGGGCCGCCGGGCTGTGGAAAGACCGAGCTCGCTTACGCAGTGGCGGAAGCGGAGGGGAGCGTCGTGGAACGCCTGCAATGCTATGAAGGCATTACTGAGGACAAGGCTATCGGGAAATTCGATGAGGCCCTGCAGAAACTGTTTCTTGAAACCCATGCTGAACATCTTGGAGAGGACTGGAACGCTATCCGTAAGCGGTTACACACTTTGGATTTCTTTTCGGAAGGGCCGCTGGTGCGAGCTTTGCGTCGCGAAGACCGGCCCTGCGTGCTGCTTGTAGATGAAGTCGATAAGGTTGACCACGCGTTCGAAGCCTTGCTCCTGGAGATCCTGAGCGCGTGGCAGGTCACGGTTCCCAAACTGGGAACGGTGGCGGCGGCAAGTGTGCCTTTGGTAGTTCTCAGTTCGAACGAAGAACGCCGTCTCGGGGATCCGCTGCGGAGGCGATGCTTCTACTTACGCTTCGAATATCCAACCGTCCAACGGGAGACAGAAATCCTCACTGTACGCAGCAGAAGTAAGAGTTCTCAATTACGAGGACAACTTGCCGGGCTGGCACATGCCCTTCGCGGCTGGAACATGGAAAAACCGCCGTCCATTGCGGAAATGTTGGATCTCGCACAAGCCCTCGAGATTCTCGGGCTTCACGAAATTTCGGATCGTCAGAGAGACCTGCTAATGCCCCTCCTGGCGAAGACTGAGGCTGATCGGAAGCGACTGCTGCTACGAGATGGTTTCGAGGGGCTAGTCGCTGATTCGAAGCGGTACCGAGACCAGATCATGTCGAAAGATCACAGCGCGGAAACTCGTCTGGGCTTCGAGGAGGAAGCCCTGGTGTGAAGTTAGTCGCGACAGTATCGGGAGTGCTGCTAGTGCTTGCTGGATGTGCGCGAGCTCAGCGGCCAGCGGTGACAGCCGGCGAAGTGTATAGCCTATCGCGCGCGTGGGCGCGGTACTACGCAGACATGTACCAGGTGCCGCCCGAGCTGGTGGAGGCAATCATCGATCAAGAGTCGGCTTGGAACCCCTACGCAGTTTCGAAAAAAGGTGCAGCGGGACTGATGCAGCTGATGCCGGGGACTGCTGTTCGGTTCGGCGTGCGAAATCGCTTTCGCATTGAGCAGAACATCCAGGGCGGTGTGGCGTACCTGGCTTGGTTGAACCAGCAGTTCAACGGCGATTTAAGGCTGGTCACAGCCGCATATTATGCCGGTGAAGCTCCGATACGGTCGCGTGGGTTGGCATACGCCAATCCGGACGTGCACACATACGTCAGTCGGGTTGCTCAGAGATATGGTGCGCGACGAGCCAGCACCGCAGTCACTTTATCCCCAGCGCGGGAAACCAAATGAGGTGGGTCATGAAGGACATCGGTATGCTCTCGCTTCTGTTTTGCAGCCTGCTTTCGACGAGGGCGATGATGGCGCAGACCGTGGCAGTGGATCCTCAAATCCGAACCCGAATGGCAGTGGATGGTAAGGTCACGGTAGTAGAGGTCGCAGCGCATTTTGTCACGGCGATTCGTCTCCCAGAGCCGGTGAATTCGGTGGTGGTCGGGGATCGTATGCTGTTCCAAGTTGAATACAACGAACATGAACCGGAACTGGTGTTCATTAAAGCGCTCACAAGCAGACCCGCCGAGAGCAACCTCCTCGTCTCCACGACGCGGGGACGACAAATCAGCTTGTTGCTGGTGAGCGACGGAGGAGCGCCAGGACATGCGAAGGTCGATTTTCTGGTGAGATATAAGCCTTTGAGTGGATTTCTGATTGAGCAGCAAACCGTTCCGGTTTCGTTAGTTGGCGAAAGCGCGAGCCTGTCGAAGATGCCCGTCCAGAGCAGTTTGCGTCCGAGTTCGCCAGGAGTCGTGCCTGCATCACTGGCGAGCGCAACTGCGCCCAGTATGGCGGCAGAAGTGCGGAGTGGAAATAAACCAGAATCGCTTGATCAGTTACTTAATCGGCAAACCCGCGCCCCGCTGCCCGAGTTGTTTGGCGAACAGATCGAGGGAAAGAACACCAGGGACGATCACCTTCGTGCTGGCATCAGTGAAGTCATTGACATTGGGCAGCAGGTGATTATTTTGTTTTCCGCCGTCAACACGAGCAGGCACGCGATCCTGCTCATGCCCCCACAAATCCAGCTGGGCGGAAAAAACAGAGCAGGGAAGCTGCTTAAGCACGATCGCTGGTCTACTGCTGAGCAGCTTCCAGTAATCGAGTTTCGTTTGAGCCGACGCCGAATCGGGCCCAAAGAGCGCGCGGACGGAGTGGTGGTGTTCGAGCGCCCACCTTATAAGCAGTCCAACGAAACATTGTTCCTGCAAATGGCTGAGTCGGGAGCCGTTGATCGCCCGGCTCTGGCGCCAATTGGCTTTGGGGTCAGCACTGTTGGAGGATACTAACCATGGAGCGCGAGGAAACGGGCAATAAACACGAACCCGGTGTGCCGGGCTTTGTAGACGTATCCCAGGCCGTGCCACCTGAGGAGGAGATATCAGCGGCAGAAGCCGGTACAACTAGCTTTCGCGAGATTTTTCGCAAAGCGCTGAATCGGGCGAGACGCGAACATAAGCCGGTTACCAGCCGCAAGGAGCTTAGCCGGGATAAGAGCAAGTCCATGTTTCTGCTAGCGAGCGTCGCCGTGACTTTGTTGTTGGTCTTTTTGGGAGTCTTCTCGGCTCCGAAGAAAACGTCCCTTCCAACCGAAAGACAAAACGGGCCGAACCTGGGTCGAAAGGCTACACCTGGACAGGAAGAGACGGGTCAAGGCAGATCCGCAACTCCCTTGCTGGATGTGAGCCAGCAGCAAGGGGAGACAGACCCAAGCAATCCGGTCACAGCCGAGGATGTGGGCAGGACTTCGCGGTCAGTAGATCCGTTGAGGCAGCAGACCGCAGGCCTCGCCGTGCCGGAGAAACCCTCGCCCGGAAAGCTCAAGAATTCGCAGCAGTACGCGCTAAAGGGAATCGATTTCTCTGATCCTGCAGTAGCCCAGCAGATGACTGCCGCTCCGCTCCCGCCTCCGCCTCCGTCAGACGGCCCTGACCTGAGAAAGCCATCGATCGTATTTGTCCGCTCGACGCAAAGCGTGGGCGCGCCCGCTAGTTCTCAGCTAACGCTATTAGAGCAAAACACAATGATGAGCTTTCTTCCCGCTGGAACTCGACTGGTCGCACGACTCGAGGCACCGGTGAGCTCGGCTGTCGAAGCACCTGTGGTTGCCGTTATTGAGTATAACTACGAGCGCGAAGGCGAGATTGTGCTGCCAGCCGGAGCTAAGGCCCTCGGCAAGCTGGTGCAGGCAAATCCCTCTGGATACGTAGAACTACAGTTTGACAGGATCGAGATGCCGGATGGGACGACAGAGAAGATCGACGCTTCCGCGATGGATCTGAAATATGGCCCTCTGAAGGGCTACGTGTCCGGCAAAAGGCGAGGTGCGAAGTTCCTGGTAAGTTCCCTGACCGGTGTGGGGACAGTAGCAGCCTATATGGTCGGCGGTCACGGGACAACTGGGTTTGGTGGGCCAATCTCAGAAAATGGTTTGCTACGTGAGCGCATAGCCGATAACGTTGCGAACGCGGGCCAAGGCGAATTGAACCAGCTTTCTTTCAACCAGAACATCGTGGTTACGATACCGGGCAACACGCGATTTTATTTGGTTCTGCAAAAAGAGGGGGCGAATAAAGGGACGAGCGCGAATGTGCATTCGACGGGAACCGCCATCAGAGGAGTGGAAAATGGGAACGTGCCGACCTTGGAAGAATTACGAGAGCTGATGCAACTGCGACGCGAGTTAAATCAGATGTACCAACAGACGAGCGCACAGACAACCACGGCACAGGCACCACCGCAGTAGAACGAGGGAGAGTGAAACCGAACTGGGAACCGGTGGGGAGATTTGGCTGGAAAAACCGCCGCGTACGTTGATGTACTTGAGGGATCAACGGGATTAATCTTACAAGCGCGGGTTCGCCCACACCTGTCTGGACGATGAGGGTAACCCTACCACTCAGAAGCGAGCGGAACTCATGTTCCGGCGGATTGGGGGCCGGCAAACTTGAGGCTTGCTTGGCGCCCTCCGATGGAATCTGATCACCCCGTACGATGA
>Ga0209577_10002585_pt1 | contig 17330 bp, 18 predicted proteins | sample GraSoiAngelo_109_FD_185874 | JGI IMG/M metagenome (GOLD analysis project Ga0209577, IMG submission 185874) | Grasslands soil microbial communities from the Angelo Coastal Reserve, California, USA - 14_0903_12_20cm (SPAdes) (version 2) | ecosystem: Environmental > Terrestrial > Soil > Grasslands...
ACTCCGGCGGGGAGCGCGCGATCGAGGGTCCGCTGCACGCACTTGCGTTCGAGCTCCGTCCGGCGCCGACGGCGGATGCGCTGCTGAGCGCGGAGCTCGATCTCACCGCCTCTGAGGCGCGGCTGATCCGCTGCGACCGGGTGGACTTTCCGCCCGGCGGGGTGGCATACCTGCACACCCACCAGGGCCCCGGCGTGCGCGTGCTGCTGCGAGGCTCGATCCGTATCGATACGGCAGGAACGTCCACGCGGTACGGGCCGTTTCAGGCGTGGTTCGAGCCGGGGCCCGAGCCCGTGTTCGCGGCCGCATCCGAGACCGAGCCGACGACGTTCGTGCGCTGCATGGTGCTACCCGCGCGCCTGCGTGGGCAGAGCTCGATTCGTTACGTGCGCGACGAGGACGCGTCGAAGCCCAAGTCCCAGCAGTACACGGTGTTCGTGGACGAACCGCTCGAGGCGCTGTGAGGACGGGCGGGAAGTTGCTCGCCGACCAGCTCGTGCTGCACGGCTGCGAGCTGGCGTTCTGCGTCCCGGGAGAGAGCTACATACCGCTGCTGGACGGCCTGTTCGACCATCGCGACCGACTGCGGGTGATCACGTGTCGTCACGAGGCGGCAGCAGCAAACGCCGCCGATGCGGTGGGCAAGCTCACCGGCACACCTGGCGTTTGTCTCGTCACGCGGGGCCCGGGCGCGACCCACGCGGCCGTCGGCGTGCATACCGCACGCCAGGACTCGACGCCAATGATCCTGCTCGTCGGCCAAGTGCCGCGTGCCCACCGCGGTCGCGAAGCGTTTCAGGAGATCGACTGCCAAGCAGTGTTCGGAGCGCTCGCGAAGGGCGTGTTCGAGATCGACGAGCCAGACCGGATCCCGGAGCTCGTGGCGGCCGCGTTCACGCTCGCCGCCAGCGCCCGGCAGGGTCCGGTCGTCGTGTCGCTGCCGGAGGACGTCCTCTTCGAGCGCACCGACGCTCCCGACGCACAGCGGTACGTGGCGCACGAGCCGACCGTCGACGCCCGCGATGTCGCCGAGCTGCGAAGGCTGCTGGAGCGAGCGCAGCGGCCGTTCGTGCTCGCCGGCGGCGGACCGTGGGACGAGGACGCGAGCGCACGCCTGCACGAGTGGGCGCAGGCGTGCCGGCTTCCCGTCGGCGCATCCTTCCGCCGCCAGGACATCGTCGACAACGCCTCGTCCTGCTACGCAGGCGACGTCGGGCTCGGCGTCAACCCGCGCCTCGCGGCGCGGATCCGGGATGCGGACCTCGTGATCGCCGTCGGGCCGCGGCTGACGGAGGTCGAGACACAGGGATACTCGCTGCTCCGCCCGCCGGTTCCTGAGCAGACGCTTGTCCACGTCCACCCCGATCCATTCGAGCTTGGACGCGTCTACGAGCCCCGGCTGGCAATCCTCTCGGGAGTGCGATCGTTCGCAACCGCGGTGGACGTGGTTGCGCGCGTCAGTGGCGAGCGGTGGGCGCAGTGGGCGCGCGATGCGCGGTCCGACTACGAGGCGTGGTCGGCGCCGCCACTGACTTCCAGATCCGGCGCCGGCGTGGACCTCGGCGCGGTCGTGCGCGTGCTTCGCGCGGAGCTCCCGGACGACGCGATCGTCTGCAACGGCGCGGGCAACTACACGGTCTGGCTGCACCGGTTCTTCCGCTATCGGCGGTGGGGCACGCAGCTGGCGCCGCAGAGCGGCGCGATGGGCTATGGCATCCCGGCGTCGCTCGCGGCCGCGTCCCTTCACCCACACCGCACGGTGATCGTGTTGGCCGGCGATGGCTGCTTTCAGATGTGTGGCCAGGAGCTCGCGACGATGGCCCAGGAGTCTTTGCAAGTGATCGTGATCGTCGCCAATAACCGGATGCTCGCCACGATCCGCATGCACCAGGAGCGCCGCTTCCCGGGTCGGGTGATCGGAACCGATCTCGTCAACCCCGACTTCGCTGCCCTGGGCCGTGCCTATGGCGTCCACGCCGAGCGAGTGGAGACGAGCGAGGACTTCGCACCGGCCCTGGCGCGGGCGCGCGGCAGCGGTGGCCCGGCGTTGATCGAGCTGCTGACTGACCCGGATACGCTCACCCCGACCGCGTCGGTCGGTGACGCCCGCGCCGAGGGCGAGGCGGCCGCGCTCGCGTATCGATAGCGATGGCTGAGAGCGCCGCGGCCATCGCGTGGGCGGTTCGCAGCGGCGAGCTCGGCGCAGCGGAGGCGGTCGAGCGAGCGCTCGCGGCAATCGAGCACCACCGGGAGCTGAACGCGGTGATCACCGTGACCGCCGAGCAGGCGCTCGCCCGGGCGCGCCGGGGCGTCGATGGCCCCCTCGCCGGGGTACCGCTGCTGGTCAAGGACGTGATCGACACGGCCGGGATTCGGACGACGGCCGGCTCGCGCATCTACAAGGACCGGGTGCCGGCCTCGTCCGCGCCAGCCGTGACGGCGCTCGAGGCGGCGGGGGCGATCGTGGTCGCCAAGACCAACTGCGACGAGTTCGCCTGGGGGGTGACCGGTCAGAACTCCTTCTACGGTGACGCGCGCAATCCCGTCCTACCCGGCCGGATCACCGGCGGGTCGAGCAGCGGCAACGCCGCGGCGCTCGCCGCCGGGATCGCGCCGCTGGCAATCGGGACCGACACGGGGGGCTCGGTGCGGATGCCCGCTGCTTGCTGCGAGGTCGTCGGGATGAAGCCGCGCATCGGCGCACTGCCGGCCGCAGGCGTGTTCCCGCTGTGCCCGAGCTTCGACACCGTCGGCCCGATGGCGCTCACCGTCGAAGACTGCGTTCTCTGTTACGAGGTGCTCGCCGGCACTGCCGTGTCCGAGCGCGCGGTGTCGGGGCTGCGGGCCGGGATGCTCACCTCAATGCCACCGCTCGGACCCGATGCACCCGCACCCGAACGCGACGAGCGTGCGCTGGCGCTTGCGCCGCATCTGGAGGAGCTGGGGATCCGCGCCGACGAGGTCACGCTCCCGGTTCGGGAGGCAGACCTCTGGCCGGTGTTCTACGGCGAGGCCGCCGACAGTCACCGCCAGACTTTCCCTTCGCGTCGCGAGGAGTACGGGCCCACCATCCGCGCCAAGCTCGAGAGCGCCCAGCACGTCGATCCGGACGCTCTGAGGGCCGGCCGCCGGGCGCTTGCGGCATGGCGATCCCGATCGCAAACCGAGCCCGACGTAGACGTGATCGTCTGTCCGACCCTTGGGGTGCGCGAGATTCCAGCCCGCGAGGTCGACGAGCTCGAGATCCGGGTCGCGCTGTCGGGTTACACGCGAGCGTTCAGCTTCCTCGGCTGGCCGGCGATCGCGCTCGGCGGCGTCCAGCTCGGCGCTCGGGACGTAGAGGTGCTGTTCGCGGTCGCTCTCGCGTGGGAGCGCGCCTACGGGCCTCCGGGGCGATCCGAGTAGGCCGGCGACGGGAGCCGCCAGGCGACCGTGCCCGGTGGCAGCACCAACTGTCCGCGCAGGCGGGCGTCGAGCCCGAGGTGGGCGGTCAGGCCGAAGCGCAGCTGCCGCCGTTCCCGCAGCGTCACGACGCCGCCGTTGCCGTTGCCATAGCGGCGCTCGCGCAGCAGCCGTACGTAGCGCGCGGCGTCCGCCCCACCGTGCAAATGCACCAGCCGTTCGATCTGCGCAAGCGTGACCGTCGCGGGCACCTTGTAGCCGAGCTGGCGAAGCGCCCGCGCCAGCTCGATGGTCGCGAGCTCGCCGTCGCCGTCGAGGCTCCGGCGCAGGCGGACGCGTCCGGCGAGCCACCGCGCCACCACCGACAGCAACGTGAGCGCAGCGACAAGCGCCGCGGCGAGGAGGACGACGCCTCCGGCGGACGAAGTGCGGGTGGATCGGCGGGGATGCACGGTGGGGATGCGCTGGCCGGCGAACCGCGGCACGGCGCCCACGGTCGCAGCGATCGCGTCGAATTGACTGAGCTTCTCCGTGAACACCGGCCCCCGCGGCGCGCGCCCGACGGAGCGGGGAGGGGTGGGGTCGAACGGGACCCAGCCGATGCCGGCGAAGTAGACCTCGACCCACGAGTGGGCGTCGATCGCGCGGACCCGATACGAGCGGCCGGCAGCGTCATACGATCCCGGGAGGAACCCCGCCGCGACCCTCGCGGGGATCCCGTCCATGCGCAGCATCAGCGCCATCGCCCCGGAGAACTGCTGGCAGTAGCCGACCAGGTCACCGAACAGGAACGACTCGAGCGGAAATCGCCGCATGGGAGTCCGCTCGCTGTAGGTGTAATTCGCCTTCAGGTAGCTCTCGATCGCCACGGCGACGTCGTACGGGGAGCGCTTACCGGAGGCGAGCCGCCGTGCCAGTCGGTACATCGGCCCATATGGGGAGGCCAGAATCCGGCGGCCGACTCCAGCTGCAGGGGACGGGCGCGGCGCGCGAGTCCCCACAGTCCGGCTGGTGAAGAACAGGCCGCGGCGCAAGGGGTCGGTGGTGGCCACGTGAAGTCCCGACTGGCTCGGCGCCGGCAGGTCGAAGTCGGTGTAGTGCAGGTACGCCGCGGGGAACGTCCGCGGGGCCTTCCGGAGCTCGGCCGGGCTCGGCTGCGGCACGTAAGACATGACCGTGTAGGACGCTCCGTGAGCGGGCGCGGGGCTGGGTGTCCGCACGGTCCCGTCTGTCTCGTAGGAGATCGGGCGGTCGAGGGTCACCCCTGCCGTGGTGCCCTGCTCGATCGGTAGCAGCCGCGAGCGGAGCCCCTCGATCGTGAACCTCGCAAACTCATACCAGCGGTCGTTCAACGGCAGCGGAAGGTCTGCCTCGCTGGCGGGCTCGGTACCCGAGCGAACGAACCGTACGCCGTCGAACCGGTCCAGCGTCGTCACCTTCCACAACTGGGGGCTCCGAGAACGAACCGTGAACATCACGCTCTGCGACCGCGCCCACGGAATCGGGCCGTAAGTCTGGTCCCAGGAGAACGCGGTGCTCTGGGTGCCCGCGCCGAGCAGGTTCCAGGCGCGGTAGTGAAGCCACGCCTGCCCCCCGGCCAAGCTACCCGACACGACTGCGGCGACCGCTCCGGCGACTGCCAGCCAGGCGACCGCGGCGAGCATTCGCCGCGCGCGCAGACCTGGCAGCCACAGCCATCCCGCGATCAACCCCAGCAGCAGCAGCCCCTCGAGCGTGGCCGATCCACCGCTCGAGTCCAGCACGCCCGTGACGTACAGAGCTAGCAGCAGCGCTAGCGCTCCGAGCCGACGTATACGGTAGCGAGCGCCCGAGCTGGGATCGCCCGGCTTGGCCGGCCAGAAGGCCAGCGCCGCGGCGGCGAGCGGGACGACCGCGATCGCCAGGAGGATGTCCAGCCGCGTCCAAGCGTTGCGGCCCGCATAGGGCCACAGCGTGGTGGCGACCGCCCCAAGGCCGCGGTGAAGATCGTGGCGGAACGTTCCCCAACCGGCGGGCAGCAGCAGGTGCGCAGGCACGCCGATGGCGAGCAGCGCGAGCGTGAGAAGCAAACCGCCCACGAGCACGCGGGAGACGGCAGCTCGCAGGCGCGCGCCGCCGGAGGCCTGCTCTCTGGGGCGGGTCAGCATCAGCAGCGCGGCGCCAACGATCGCCAGCGCCACGACGGCGAACACCCGGGCCGTGGGCGGTTTCGCCTCGATGCTCGCGTAGCGCCACGCCGCGAGCGCGGTCAGCCCGACGAATGCCGCCAGGCGCGTTCCGCTGCCGGACTCGAGCTCTGAGGCCGAGCTCACGCTGCCACTCTGCTCGCCGCACCTCGCCCCAGCCGCTGGCCGGCGCAGCCGGCGACCGTGAACTGGACGGGCCAGCGGGACTGGGGATGGGGAGATACGAGGAACCGGACCGATGCCGGGAGCGCTCCCAGCACAGCGCGGTCGCTCCTCGCCGCAGTCACCCACAGAACGATGTTCGCGCCGGTCAGGCACCCAAGTGGCGGGGGGCCGGCCTCCGGCTCGAGCAGGGCGAGCCGCGCATGCAACTCGGGGAAAGCGGACAGCGCGGGATCGATTCGCGTCGCAACGCGATCGCCCGGAAGCAGAAGCGCGCATCCGCCGAGGCGCGCCAGGTGGACGCACAGCGACGCCGCGGCACGCACTGCCTGGTCGAGCGCGTCCTCGCTCGAGGGCTCATGCGGGTCGACCACCACTAGCGACGCATGGTCGCCATCGGCAACGAGGCGCCGCTCCATCATCGTCGCCGTCCGCGCGACGGTCGGCCAATGGATCCGGGAGGCAGGCGCACCGGGTTGATGCGGTTGCAACGAATCGACCTCGCCGGCGCCGACGTCCGGGCCGCTACGAATGTGCCCCCCGAGGGTCGTCGGCTCGCCGACTACCTCAACGAACCGGAGCGCCTCCACGCGCGGGAGCACCAGGACCTCGTCGGCGGTGGACGTGATCACCCGCGCGCAAAGGCCAAGCGGGTCGGCAACGAGCAGGGACGCCGGGCCGAGCCGATGTCGCCCGCGGCGCGGGAAGCGCACCGTGCCACCCAGGGTGCCATCCAAGCCGATCAGCGCGAGCGCCGGCCCTCCTGGCCAGGCATGGGCGTCCGCCCAAGGAAGCGGCACGCGCGAGCGCGACACGGACACGGTCACCGACAGCGGGCTCCCCTCCTCGACCGCCGCGGCGCCTATGCGGCGCACCAACCGCGCCCCGCGCGCAGCGATCACGACCCAAATCGCGGCGACGACGGCGATCAGCAGCAGGGCGACACCGGGCAGATACAGCGGAGTGGCGGCAAAGCCGGCGGCCACGAGGCAGAGTGCGAGACCGAGCCCGATCGCGGCCGCGGTGCGCTTCACAGCGCCGGCACCTTGTCGAGCGCCTCCCGGAGCAGATCCAAGCGCGGGACGCCCACCGCAGCGGGGGCGAGCTGCAGCCGATGGGCGAGCACCGAGGGGACAAGCTCCTGAATGTCGTCGGGGAGGACGTGATCCCGGCCCTCCAGCGCGGCCAGCGCCTTGGCGGCCTTGACGAGCATCAGCCCAGCGCGAGGACTTGCGCCGAACTCCACGCGCGGATCCTCGCGGATCCGCGCCAGCACGGCGACCACGTAGCGAAGCAACCGCTCGCTGGTGTGAACCCCGATCGCTGCATCCTGAGCCGCGAGCACGTCGGAGACCGTCGCCACCGGATCGAGCGCGAGGACACGATCGCCAGTCGCGTGTTCGGAGAGCATCTCCACCTCTCTGGGCGCCGCCGGGTAGCCGAGCGACACCCGCACCATGAACCGGTCGAGCTGGTTCTCCGGCAGTGGATATGTTCCCGCATACTCGACCGGGTTCTGCGTGGCCAGCACCGCGAATGGGCGGGCGAGCTCGTGGGTGGCCGCGTCCACCGTCACGTGTCGCTCCTGCATGCACTCGAGCAGGCCCGACTGGGTTTTTGGCGGGGCGCGGTTTATCTCGTCGACCAGGACGAGATTTGCGAACACCGGTCCTGGGCGAAACTCGAAGCTCGCCATCCGCTGGTTGAACACGTTGGTCCCGACCACGTCGGCCGGAAGCAGGTCCGACGTGCACTGAATCCGCGCATAAGAGGCGTCGATCGAGCGCGCGAGCGCGCGCACCAGCGCCGTCTTGCCGACGCCCGGGTGATCTTCGATCAACACGTGGCCTTCAGCGAGGAGCGCGACCAGGACGTCGCGCAGCGTGTGATCAGGGACCTTGACCGCGAGCGCCACGTTGTGGCCAATGCGATCCGCGAGCGCCGCTACGTCTCCGAGATCGAGCCGGTCAGCAGTGTCCACCTCAGCGGGCGATGTTACGCCCGCACCGGCCTCGGCCTGCCCGGATACGGGCCACGGCGCTTCGGCTCCTCTACTCCGCGAGGGGTTCGACGCCCAGGTAGCGCCGCTGGAGCTCAGGATCGGACATCAGCTGCTCGGATGTGAACTCGGCGACCATGCGGCCGGAGACCATCACGTGGTGGTGTTGTGCGACCGCGGCTGCGACGCCTAGATTCTGTTCGACCATCAGGATCCCGACACCCCCATCGACGAGACCCTGAATCGTCTGCACGAGCTCCTCGACGAGCAGCGGCGCCAGGCCCTCGGACGGCTCGTCCATGATCAGCAGCTTGGGGTTCAGCAGCAGCGCCCGGCCGATCGCGAGCATCTGCTGCTCGCCGCCCGAAAGCTGGGTGGCGTCGTTCTTCCGACGTTCCGCAAGCCTTGGGAACAGCTCGTAAATGCGCTCCGGCGTCCATCGCCCGTCGCCGCCTCGTGTGGGGATGACGCGTAGGTGCTCGCCCACGGTGAGCGATCCGAACAGGCGTCGACCCTGGGGCACGAGCGCGAGGCCGGCTCTCGCGATCCTGTACGGGGGCTTACCGAGCAGCTCGAGGCCCCCAAATCGGACCGAGCCGCTGGCCACGCTGGGGTGGATGCCCATGATCGCGTGGCACAGCGTCGTCTTGCCCATGCCGTTGCGGCCGATGATCGATACCGGCTTCTCGCCGACGGCGAAGTCCACCCCCTGGAGCACGTGGGCGGGGCCGTAGTAGGCGTTCAGCCCTTCCACCTCGAGCAGCCGGCCGTCATTCATCGGTGTAGCGGCTCCCGAGGTAAAGCGCGTGGACTAGCTCGTTGGCGCGAATCTCCGCGGGCGTGCCCTCGGCGATGATGCGTCCCTCGTGCATCATCGTCACCCACTGGGCGACGCGAAGGGCGACGTCCATGTCATGCTCGATCAGTAGCAGCGTTACATCAGAAGGCAGCGCCAGCAGCAGCTGGGTGAGCGTCTGGCGCTCGGCTGGCGACAGCCCGGCCGCCGGCTCGTCCAGCATCATCAGCTTGGGCTCCATCGCGCGGGCCATTCCGATCGCAAGCTGACGGCGCTCCCCATGGGAGAGCTCACTGACCAGCGACCCGAGCCGATGCCGGAGCCCGACGTCATTTGCCGCCTCTCTTGCTTGGGTCCGCAACGGCGCATCGCGCTTCGCCGAGCGGAATGGAAATACGTGCCCTCTCCGCACGCCGAGCGCGGCGAGGTAGATGTTGTCCTCGACGGACAGGCCGACGAACACCCGCGACTGCTGATAGGTGCGCGCCAGCCCGAGCTTCGCGCGGTGGCGCGCCGGGTCCCGCGTCACGTCCGCGCCGAACAGTTCGATCGTGCCCTCGGTCGGGGGAAACTCTCCCGCGATCACGTTGAACAGCGTGGTCTTGCCGGCGCCATTGGGCCCGAGGATCGCCCGGCGATCGCCGGCACGAACCTCGAGGTCGACCCCGTCGACCGCCCGGAGCCCGCCGAAGCGCCGGCCGATCCCCCGCAAGCGGAGGACCGACTCGGCGCGCTCGACGGTCTGGACTGCTACAGCCACTGCTTCAGTCGAGATAGTCCTGACGTCAATGGAAGCTGGCCGGTTGCTCCTTTCCTTGCCATGCCAGTTTGTGCTTGACGCACGCTGGCTGTCCCCGACCCGGCGACGGTGTTGTCGGCGTGAACAGGCCGCCAAACGCCTGGTCCACGTTGGGCACCGCGTAGATCGTGTGGATTCCCGGCTTGCCGCCAGTCTGCGTAACCTGGGCGATGTAGTTGGTGACGATCGCCTGACGGTTCTGATCCAGGGTGATCGGACCGTACGCAGCGTCCGGAAGCGACGTCTTCGCCAACGCCGCGTGAAGCGCCGACTGGCCGTTCGACAGATCGCCCTTTACCGCTGTGAGCGCCTTGTCGAGCGCCCACGCCGCGTCGTAGTAGTTGACTGTGAACACGCTGTTGGCGAGCGCGGCCAACGTCCCCGGCTTCGGCAGCGACGACGTCTGAGCCGGATACGCCTGCTTCAACGCGGAGATGTACGCCGCCGCGTTGGCCGAGGTCGTGTCCTCGTTGGTGGGCTGACCCACCAGCGCCCCGACATCCGCGGCGTGGATCGCGGCCAGGATGGCCGGGTCACCCAGGAAGATGTTCCCGGCCAGGGTGTCCTTTTTGAACGCCCCGCGCGACTGCGTGTACTGCTTGAGGAACGCCAGCGTTCCCGTCCCGCCGACGGCGCTGAACAGCCCGTCGAACTTCTGCGGGATCTGCGCGATGTAGGACGAGTAGTCGGTCGTGCCCCGCGGCGGGTAGAGCCGCGTCACCTTCCCGCCGGCGGCGCAGAAGTCGGCGATGAAGCCCGCCGCCGACGTCCAGCCGAATGCGTAGTCGTCCATGATCACCACCGCGTTGCGCCAGCCGAGCTTGCGATAGGCGATGTCGCCAACGCCGGCGTTCCACTGGGCGCCGTCGCCGTTGAACCTGAAGAAGTTCGGCGAGCGAACCTTTAGCGTCGTGTCCTGCGCGCCCGCGGTGCCGTTGATGAACGTCAGCTTGGGCTGGGTCTTGGAGTAGTTCGCGACCGCGATGCTCTCGTCACCGGAGAGCGGGCCGATGAGGATCTGGGCACCGTTCGACTCGACCAGCCGGCGGGCCTCCTTGAGCGCCGAGGCCGCGGTGTCATTCGCGCAGCCGTAGCCGACGATCTTGATCGGGTGCCCGGCGATTGTCCCACCGGTGATCCCGGAGCTCGGGGCTGGCCCATTGGCCTTGGCACCGTCGTGCGCGATGAAGTACGCCTGGGCGCCGCCGATGTCGGCGTTGTAGAAGGCCCCGAAGGCCCCGGCGCAGTCCGACATGATGCCGATCCTGAGCGCATTCGACGGCGCGGCCCCGGCCGTGCTCGACGACGACGAACTGCTGCTCGTGCCGCCGCACGCCGCGATCCACACCCCGCACAGGGCACACAATGAAACCGCCGCCAGCGTCCGCGGTAGCCGTTGCTTGATCTCTCTCTCCAACCTGGTCACCTCCTAAGCGACGTTGTCATTTCACTATCTGGATCCATCTCGCTCAGGAGCCCTGGCCCGCTGAGCTCGACCCGCTAGCCGTCGATACTCCTGCCGTTTCCGGAAGACCTTGTTCGCTCTGCGCCGTCGCCGAGGCGTCGGTTGGCGGCCTCAGGCGCCGACGAGCCCCAAGCATGTGCAGCTTGTGCCCGATGCCGATCAAGCCGTCGGGGGAGAGCAGCACGATCACGAGGAACACCAGCCCGATGATCGTCGCGAACCGTCCCGGATTGAGCCATAGGCCGAGCGTCGGCGTGTGCTGGCGGGCCTCGTAGTCGAGCAGCGTGTAGAAAATGGCGCCGATCCACGCCCCCTCCAGCCGGGAGAGCCCGCCGATCACCGCGATGATCAACACGGCGATCGTCTGACTGATGTCGATCGAGCCAGGGGAGATCTGGGTGTTGAACCACACCGAGAGGATCCCCGCGATCGAGGCCACGAAGGCGCCCAGCGTGAAGGCCAGCGTCCGGTGCAGCGGCACGTTGTAGCCCAGCGAGCGCATCCGCGGAGGGTCGTCGCGGATCCCCTGAAGGGCGATCCCGAACGGGGTGCGCACGACGTAGCGCAGCAGCGCATATACGACGACCGAAGCCCCCAGGCAGATGTAGTACAGCGGGGTCGGGTCGGTGATCGGATCGCCGATGAATCCGGGACGCGAGACGCTGCGGATCCCGCCGAACCCGCTCAGCGTCGTCACCTGGCCGAAGAAGTAGAACACGAGCAGCGACAGCGCGAGCGTGATCATCAGAAAGTAGATCCCGTAGCTGCGCGAGGCAATCGCGCCGAACAGGAAGGCGATGATCACCGCCACCGCGATGCCGAACGCGACGCCCGCCCACGGGGTCCAGCCGAGGTTCAGGCCTCCCTCGCTGTTGATCGTGTGCACCACGTTGCCCATCGCGAAGCCCGCGATTCCGTAGATAGCGACCTGTGCAAGCGAGACCATCCCGCCGTAGCGGTAGAGGAACGTGAGGCTGGCGGCGGCAATCCCCAGCCACAGCGCCTGGGTCAGGATCTGGCTGAGGTCGTACGCCGTGAAGATCTGGGGCGCGAGCAACAGCACGATCGCGACCACGGCGAGCACGGCCCAACCGATCAGGGCGAGCGGGGTCATTCCCCTCCTCAGACCTGCGATCCCGCGCGCGGCGGTGGTGCTCACGCCGGTCTCCCGAACAACCCGAGCGGGCGAAACGCCAACACCGCGATCACGAGGATGAACTGGGCCAGGATCCCATAGGGCGTCAGGTCGGTTGACCCGAAGTGCAGGTAGATGTCGGAATAGGACTGCACGAGCCCGAGCAGGGCTGCTCCGATCGCCGCGCCGGGCAGGCTGCCCATGCCACCGATGATCACGACGATCAACGAGTCGAGCAGGAACTGGGTGTCAAGTCCGGGGCCCACCGAGATCATCGTTCCGCCGAGAACCCCCGCGAACCCAGCGAGCATCGCGCCGAGCAAGAACGCTCCGGCAAACACTAGCTGCACGTTGACACCAAGAGCCGAGAGCATCGGGCGGTCATCGACGCCCGCACGGATGATCATCCCGAAGCGGGTGCGCCGGATCAGCAGGTACAGCAACACGCCGACTGCAATGGCCGCCCCCAGCACCACGACGATGCGGAAGAACGGGTATCGAAATGATCCGATCGTGATGCTGCCCGGCCAGCTCGTCGGCGCCTGGATCGACTGCACGACGCCGCCGTAGTGCGCCACCAGCTGATCGGCGATGATCACCGAGACCGCGATCGTGATCAGCGCCTGGCGCAGATCCTGCCCCAAGTTCCAGCGCAGCAGCCCCTGCTGGATGGCTAGGCCGAAGAGCCCGATCACGACCGTCGCGAATAGGAGCGGCACGATCCATCCCGTGACGCTGATAGTGCTGCTGGCGCCGAGCTGGAACTGCGACGTCCCCCCCGCGTACCAGTGCGTCTGCGCAACAAAGGCGATGTAGCCCGCGAACAGGTACAGAGAGCCATGGGCCATGTTCACGACTCGCATCAGCCCGAAGATCAGCGTAAAGCCCGCGGCCGCGATGAAGTACAGCCCGGCCACCGTCAGGCCGTTGAACGTGACCTGGAGAAAGGTGAGCCCACCTTGGAAGGCCTTGATCGTGAGCCACACCACGACCGCGGTGCAAACCGCGACCAGGAGCCCCCTCGGCCACTGCCTGACGGCGACGCTCAATGTCCTTACCCTCCTAACCCTGACGCCGCGCGGACCATAACCCACGCTTAGTCGGGTCGCAATCGCACCGGACTTTGGGATAACAATCATCTAACGCGCCCGTTGGCGGCCGCCGTACGCTCATTCGACGCTCCCGCGGACCGGTGACGCGCGCCCCGTGTAGAGGCGCGCGGCGCGGTTCTCCTTCCCTTGCGGCACGAGATCCGACAGCCGCACGATGTCGCTCACGACGTTGCGGTCCAACGCGGCGGCATCGGGGCAGTCGATCTCCACCAGGTTGCCCGCAGGGTCGCGCAGGTACATCTGCGCCTCGCCTCCGGGTAGTTCGAAGATCCCACTCACGAACGTCGTGTCGTCGCGAATCTCGAGCTCGCGGAGCTTCAGATACGCGGCTTGGAAGTCGTCGACATCGATCCCGAAGTGTTGAAACTGCGGCGCGCCCTCGCGCTGGAACAGATGCAGTTGCTGGTCACCGAGCGCAAGCCAGGCCACGGCCTGGTTCGGAAACCGTGGTGCCGGCACCTGCTCCATGCCCAGCACCTCGGGGTAGAAGCGGATCGATGCCTCCAGATCCGTGGCGCTGATGCTGACGTGGTTGATGCCGGTGGCGCGCATCGGTTCATCCCTCGGGCGCAAGCGCGACCGCGTCGATCTCCAGCAGTGCGCCCGGCACCGCCAGCCGGCTCACCTCGACTAGCGTGCTCGCGGGACGCGCGTCCCCGAACACCTCCTGGCGCACCGGGTTGATTCGAGCACGGTCGTCGACATCGAGCAGGTACACGGTGACCTTCACGACGTCCTTGAAAGCCGCGCCCGCAGCCCCGAGGACACGGCCAATGTTCACGAACACCTGACGGGCCTGTGCTTCGACGTCGTCCGCACCGACCAGATCGCCGCCCTCGTCGACCGGTACGCATCCCGACACGAACAGGAGCCCGTCCGCCTGCACAGCGTCGGTGTAATGGCTGATCGGCTCTGGCAGACCGGACACCCGGTACTCCTTGCGCGCGCCCATCGGGCGGATCAACGTATCCGCTTCGCGGCCTTACGGCAAGCTGGAGATCCGCCGCGGCCGCGGCGATCGATCGCGTTTCGGTGACTTGCTCGGGGTGATCCCGACGCTCCATACTTTCCGGCGGTGGACCCACAATTCATCTCGTTCGGCTCCGCGCGGGCCTTTCAGCTAACCGACGGAGTCACGGCGAAGGCGCTGTTCGGCGATCAGGCGATGCTCAATCTCGTCGAGCTCGAGCCGGGCGCGGTCGTCGCCCGCCACCACCATCCGCAGGAGCAGCTCGGCCTGATCCTGCGGGGGTCGATGACCCTCGTCGTCGACGGCGCCGACCATGTTCTCGAGGAGATGGACGCGTACACGCTGCCCGGCGGCGTCGAGCACCAGGGGATCGCCGGTCCGCAGGGTGCACTCGTGCTCGACGTCTTCCATCCTGTGCGCGAGGACTACCGGGAGAAGGCAGGCGGTTAGCTTCTAGACGGCCATGGGCGCCGCGCGTCGGGCCGCCTTACGCGGCCGCCCCCACCCCCAGCGCGCCGATCACCTCGTCGGCGTTGGCAACTTGCGCGACGTTCGTGAGCGCGTAGTTGAGCGCGGCGTGCTGCCACTCGTCGCCGGTCGTCGAGGTGCAGTCGGACACCACCACCACCTCGTAACCGGCGTCCGCCCCGTGACGGGCCGTGTGCTCGATCGACATGTTCGTCCACGCGCCGGTGATCACAATCGTCTCGGCTCCCAGCCCGCGCAGGAGGATGTCGAGGCGGGTGTTGTAGAAGCCGTTCATGCGCATCTTCTCGACGATGTGGTCGCCTGCCTGCGGCTCCAGCCCGTCGGCCGGCGCCGCTCCCCAGCTGCCGCGCACAAGCGCGTTGGCTTCCTTGACGCCCACGAACAGCGGCGCGTTCTGCTTCAACCCCGGCGCGCCCTCCTCGACGATGTAGTGGACGTGGATCACCGGCATGCCGGCCTTGCGAGCTGCCTCGGCAAGCCGCTTGACGTTCTCCACGACGTTCTGGCTCTTGGCATGCGCCGGGGCGCCGGACTCGGCGAACGCACCGCCCTCGATGATCACGTCGTTCTGAAGATCCTGGATTATCAGCGCGGATCGCTTGGCATCCAGGCGCAGGGGCTCCTCACTCATCGTTTCTCCTCTCTCGCTAGAGCTTGAACCGCGGCAACCCCCTAGTGATAGGGAAGGCGCGCGGAGGCGACCTTCGTCCCCACCCGGTACAGCGAGGTCGAGCTCGGCATGTACAGCATCTTCCAGTCGCCCCCGCCCCAGGCGATGTTGCCGACGTTCTCGGGAACGCCGACGACTCCCAGATGCTCGCCTGCGGACGAGATGACCCATACGCCGCCCGGGCCGGTGACCCAAATGTTGCCGCGCTCGTCGCACTTCATCCCGTCGGGAATGCCCTCCTCGATCACGCCGCTGCCGATGTGATCGAAGAACAGACGGCCGCCCGAGAGCGTCCCGTCGCCCTGCACGTCGTAGACCCGGATAAGCGCCCTGGGCGTGTCGTTGATGTACATCAGCGACTCGTCGGGCGAGAAGCACAGGCCGTTTGGCTGCTCGAACTCATCTTCGCCTACCACTAGCTCGGGCTCACCCCCACCCCGCGGGATCCGGTACACGCCCTGAAGCGACAAGTCCTGCTCACGCTCCAGCCCGAAGCCGGGCATCCGCCCGTACGACGGATCGCTGAAGTAGATCGTGCCGTCGGAGCGGCGTGTAACCACGTCGTTGGGGCTGTTGAGCTCCTTGCCGCGGTAGTGCGTGGCGAGCGTCTCCCGGGTGCCGTCGGCACGCTCCCGCACCAGCGACGAAGTGACGTGCTCGCACACCAGGAGGTTGCCGTCGGCGTCGTAGACCATGCCGTTGCACTTGTTGCTCGGCCTCATGACCTCCTCGACGCCGTCACGCTCGTTCCAGCGGCGGCGCACATCGCCGGGCATGTCGCTGAACAGCAGGAACTCTTCCTCCTTGTTCCAGATCGGTCCCTCCGTGAACGTGAAGCCCGTGGCGACACGCTCGACCTCGGCACTGGGATCGATCAACTCCGCGAGCGCGTCGGATTTGACATCGATGGCCAAGACCCTCTCCTCTCGATCGCTAGCTCCGACGCGATACTAACCCCGCCGCGAGGCAGCGTCGAGATCGCTCGCGAGGTCCACCACGGCGGGCCCGCCCCCTCAGTCCACTTGCGCGTGGATGCGTCGTCTGGCGTCGCGCAGGCGCCCGCCGGGACGCTCGGCGCGCACCGCGAGGATCTCGGCGATGATCGAGAGCGCGGTTTCCTCCTGAGTCTCCGCGCCGACGTCCAGACCGCACGGCCCAGAGATCCGCTCTATCGCTTCTTCATCGATTCCGGCCTCCAGCAGCCGCGCGCGGCGCCGCTCCTGATTGCGGCGCGAGCCGAGCGCACCGATGTAGAACGCCTCGGTCGCGAGCGCCGCCGTCAACGCCGGCCGGTCGAACTTGTCGTCGTGGGTCAGGACGAGCACGGCCGTCTGGTGGTCGGGGCGGACCTGGGCGAACGCCTCCTCGGGCCAGCCGACGATCAGCTCGTCGGCGCTGGGGATCCGGGCGTTGGTCGCGAACATCGGCCGGGCGTCCGCGACGATCGCGCGCCAGCCGAGTAGCTTCGCCGCGCGGCACAGCGACTCGGCGGTGTCGACCGCCCCGTAGATGAACAGCCGTGGCGGCGGCCCGTAGACCTCGGCGAACACCCGCCGGCCGTCGACCTCCAGCAGCCGATTGCGCCCGGCCCGCACAACCTCCTGCGCAGCCGACTTCAGCTCGGGCGGGATCTCATCACCGCCGCCGGACTCGACCCACAGCAGCTTCGCGCCGGCGTCGGTCCCGTCGACGATCGTCAACAGCACCCCGCGCTCGCCGGCCCGGGCGAGCTCGGCCAGGCGCGACATCAGTGGCCTCACGGCAGTCGCTCCAGGAACACATCAATCTCGCCGCCGCAAGGGAGGCCCACCTCCCAGCCCTGCTCGTCGGCGATTCCGTACGAGAGCACCTTCGGCTTGCCGGTCTCGAACACCTCCTGGGCCTCGTGGTAGATCTCGCTCTCGACGCACCCGCCCGAGACCGAGCCGGCCAGCTGTCCGCTCTCCGAGATCGCAAAGCTCGAGCCGACCGCTCTGGGCGCCGAGCGGCGCGTCGCGATCACGGTCGCCACACACACATTCTCACCTCCGGCCCGCCAAGCCTCGATGTCCTCCAACAACTCCTTCATGCTGCGTGCCTCCTATCGATCGCGGCCAACGTCTCCGCCAGGTCTTCCAAGCTTGCGATGTTGTGGCCGGGCAGGAA
>Ga0209577_10002586_pt1 | contig 17330 bp, 18 predicted proteins | sample GraSoiAngelo_109_FD_185874 | JGI IMG/M metagenome (GOLD analysis project Ga0209577, IMG submission 185874) | Grasslands soil microbial communities from the Angelo Coastal Reserve, California, USA - 14_0903_12_20cm (SPAdes) (version 2) | ecosystem: Environmental > Terrestrial > Soil > Grasslands...
CGAGTGCTCGGTGAATCAGCGCTCACCGAGGAGGCGGAGACTGATGTCGTCGTCGCCGGCGATGTCCCAGCGGTGTCCGCGGCCGATGTCAGCGACCTGTCCCGCGAGCCCTGCAGGTGGTGGACGACAAGCCCCGATCACCGGGGTGGAGCGCCTGCCTCCCTTGGCACGCCGCCGGGATGGTGGCAGGCGGGGTAGTAGCGGCCGGTGGCACCGCTGGACTCGGCACCCAGATGGCGGCAGGTCTGCCAGGTGCTGACGGCCAGGCCGAGCCCTTGCAAGTCCTCGAAGTCGACGTCAAGCGCCGAATATCCCGAGCACTCGGACACGTCTCGTCCGCCACGAACAAACGGGCATCGCGTGAGCACTGGCGCAAGAGTAGGCTCCTCAGAGTACGGCCGCAGTAGATGGGTTGAGCAGGTAGTACCGAGGTCGCGACACGTCAGCCGCTGGCGCCCCTCGCTGCTCGTACCGGCTGAGGCTGTGCCTTACGCGACTGTCAGCCAGGCGAGGATGGGTTCTTCAGGCGCACGACGTTCCAGGGGTGGGCCTCATCCACCGTCGAGGCTCTGGGACGGAGGGGGCACGGTGTGAATTGCCATGCCCCCTCCTATTTTGTTGGTCTCTCCGTCACCCGTGAGCACGCCCGCCCTGGAGAAGCTCACGCCACCTCAGTGGTCCTCCACGATGAAGGCGACCTTGCAGTTCACCTTGTAGAGGGTGAGCTCACCATCCGAGCCGACCTCGGCGTTGCTGCTGATCACCTCCACGCCACGGATGTTGCGGAGTGTCTGGGAGGCGCGGCGAACCACGTTGCGAACGGCGTCGCTGAACGATGTGGGAGAGCTGCCGACGAACTCCTCGACCTTCACGACGGCGGCGGTCTGCACTGCTGCCATGGCGATCTCCTCCCGAATCTGGGTCTCCGGCCGGCAGATATCCACAATGTCCAACTGTGGTTTATGGATATCATCGGTATCATCTATGATACCGCGCTGGACCAGGGCAGACGACCATCCCCCGCCAGCACCGGGCGATCCGCCGACGCTTCCCGGACCCAAGCCGCCCGAACCACCCAGTGAGCCCGATCCGCCCGAGCCGAGCTTTCCCGCTCCAGGCCCGCCGATCCCCGAGCCGCTGACGATGAAGCCGCCCTCGTGGTGTGGCTTGGGGCATGGCTGACGCTCGGGATGCTGGTTGGCCTGCCGGCCGAGCGCTATCTGGGACGTTTCGAGAAGCTGCTCCTTCGCGGTGTCATCCTCTTCGCGCTTGGTGCCATCGTCGTTCATGCCTACCGGAGGTGGCCGGGGCGCATGGAGTCCGCAGTGTCACGGCTTCCCACGCCGGGGCCCCTGGTAGTCGCCGTCGCCCTCGACACCGGCGTCGTGTCGAGCGTCGTCGCCGGAGTGCTCGCTACGCTCCGCCGGCTGATGCACACCGAGACCCGCGCATGGGCCGACGTCATCACGATCATCGCGATGGGCGCGGTGTACGGGGTGACCCTCCACCGCGGGCGCGGGACGGTCGGCGAGGTGCTCACCGGCACTGCGTACGGCGGAGCAAGGCCACCCGGCGGGAGAGCCGCGTCAACACGGCGTGTCGAGGTCAATCGCTGACGGACGCGGCGCTGAGTCGACGAACGGACCGAACACGAGCCATGCACCCACCACTCCCAACGCGACAGCGGCGCGAGCGGGTGACCGAGTCCCACGCCATCGTCGGGGCGGCGATGGTCTTCACATCCAGGCGCATCAGCGCCAGCGCGGCTGAGCTCGTACCGGATGATGGGACACCGGGTTCACATCCAGCGGCGCCGCTTCCGGCGGCGGGCGCGCTTCCACGCACGCGGCCAGCGCGACCGCGCCTGTGCCGCGACCTCGCCCTCGATGGCCCACAGCTGCCCGGCGGCGAACGCCTCGGTCGCGGGCCCGCCGGGACCGTGCTCGCGCAGCCACGCCGCCGCCACCACCGCGTCCTGGTGCTCGCCGAGCACGTCCTGGAGGCCGGTCACCGCGCGGGCGAACTTCGCCGCCGCCTTGCCGATCACCGGAGCGCCGGCCTCGGCGGCATAGCGCACGCGCTTGGCCCGGATGCGCAGTGCGTGGAGCTCGTCGTCCCCGGCCTCCCGCCACCGCAGGCGGCCGGCATCCCGGCGCAGCCGAGACCATGGTCGTGCCAGCAGGCCAGGGAGCACCTCGGCCGCGGGCCGCTCCGCGTCGGGGAGCAGCGCGGGGCGGTGAGACGCCTCGACCAGCAACTCGAGCAGCCGCAGGTACCGCTGCGACCGCATCGACTCGAGGAGGCGCACACGCGAGCGCAGCGCGTGGCCGCGCACCTCCTCGATCACGGCGTCGCCGGCGGCGCGGTCGCTCTCCGGCAGCTGGCCGACGCCGGTCAGCAGCCCGGCGACGAGCACATCGGCGTCGCGCACCTCGCCGAGCTCGCCGCCGATCCAGCGCAACTCGTCGCGCAGCCTGTCGCCCCACTCGCGGGCCACCAGCGGTCGGAAGGTGCGCAGGTCGGAGCGCAGCCGGCGCACGGCCACCCGCGCCTGGTGCACCGCCTCCGGGTCGTTGCCGAGCCGGACGCCGGCGTCGTGCCGGATCAGCCGGACCGTCGAGGCGGCGATGGCCCGCCGCACCACCTCCGCGGCAGTGGAGTGCCGTCCCACGTCGTCGACCGCGATCTCCGACGACCCGGCGACGCCCGACGCCCCGGCCAGGGTCGCACCCGCCTCGCTCCCGGTCGCCTGCCACGCCGTCAGCGGCGCAGTACGGGCGAACGCGGCGACGAGGTCGAGGGCCGCGCCGGGGACGGCGTCGTCGTCGCCGGCGATGCGGTGGCCACCGCGGGCGTCGCCGCCCTGCTCGTCGGGGAGGTGGACCGTCCAACCCTTTCCGTTCTCATGGGAGAGGCTGCAGCCCCAGCGGGCCAGGCGCAGGTCGGGGGTGTCCCACAGCACCGTGGTCGGCGGTCGCTCCTCCAACGGACGAACCAGCATCTCCTTCATCTCCCCGAACCTCTCGTGTCAAAAATTGATAGCCATAATATAAGCTAACCGTACCGACTCTGCGCCCCTCGCAGAGCGCGGCGGCAGACCACGGCTCAGGCCACCCGGTAGCGGGCGGCGTCACCGCGACGGAGGGTGAGCCCGATACCGGGCCGGTCATCCGCCGGACGGAGGGCTCCCTCCACAGGGTCGAGGGCGCCGTCGAAGAGCAGCCTGTCGACCCGCGCGTGGTCGTGGAAGTACTCGATGTGACGGAGGTTGGCCGGAACCGTCGCCACGTGGGCATGGAGCGACGGCCCACAGTGACCGGAAAGCGGCAGCTCGAACGCGGCACAGATCGCGGCCACCCGCAGCCACTCGGTGATCCCGGCGCAGCGTCCGGCGTCCGCCTGGAGAACATCGACGGCACCGGCGCGGAGCATGGCCCGGAAGTAACCGAGGTCGTAGCCGTACTCACCGGCGGTGACGTCGAGGGGCAGGGTCTCGCGGAGAACCCGGAGGCCGTCGAGGTCGTCGGAGCTCACCGGCTCCTCGAACCACGTCACCCCGAGCTCGCCGGCGAGCTCGAGACCGAGGCGGTGGGCGAGGGTGCGGTCGTAGGCGCCGTTGGCGTCGACGTACACCTCGACGCCGTCGCCGACGGCGCCGCGGACGGCGCGCACCCGCGCGAGGTCACGGCGCCAGGAGCGTCCCCGGTCCATGCCGACCTTCATCTTCACCCGCGGGATCTCGTCCTCGACCCAGCCGGTCAGCTGCTCGAGCAGTCGCGCCTCGGTGTATGTGGTGAAGCCGCCGCTCCCGTACACCGGCACGGTCTCCCGGACCGGGCCGAGCAGGCGGTGAAGGGGGAGGCCGAGACACCGGGCCTTGGTGTCCCAGAGGGCGATGTCGACAGCGGCGATCGCCATCGACGAGATGCCGGGACGGCCGAGGTTGCGGATCCGCCGGCGCATCCGCTCCCAGCACTCGGCGGTGTTCCGGACGTCGAGCCCGACGACGACGCCGGCCAGAGTGTCACGGACCAGCGCGCCGGTGGCGGTATCGCCGACCGCGTAGCCGAGACCGGTGGTCCCGTCGCGCGTCCGCGGTTCGACGACGACGACGGTCGTCGAGTCCCAGGCGAGGGTGCCATCGGCTTCGGGCTGCTCGGTGGGAACCGTGTACACGCCGACATCGACCGCTTCGAGGGTGAAGCCCGAGTCATCTTCTCCCATTCCAGCCATCCTCGTAGCGTACATCAGGCATATCATGTTCTCGCCAGGGAAGTCGCCGCCCGGGCCCCCGGGCGGCGCACGTAGGACGGAGGAGGTCATGGGAAGCACTGCGGCCGACTACCTCTGTGAGCGCCTCGTCGAGTGGGGCATCGACACCGTCTATGGGTACCCCGGCGACGGCATCAACGGCATCCTCGGCGCGCTCCGGCGCCAGGGCGACCGGATCCGGTTCGTGCAGACGCGACACGAGGAGATGGCCGCGTTCATGGCTTGCGGCCACGCCAAGTTCACCGGGCGGGTCGGGGTGTGCCTGGCGACCTCGGGGCCGGGGGCGATCCACCTCCTCAACGGGCTCTACGACGCCAAGGTCGACCACCAGCCGGTGGTCGCGATCGTCGGCCAGACCTTCGTCAGCGCCATCGGCGGGGACATGCAGCAGGAGGTCGACCTCCTCAGCCTCTACAAGGACGTCGCCTCCGCGTATGTGCAGCAGTGCAACGACGCGTCGACGATTCGCCACTGCATCGACCGGGCTCTCCGCATCGCCCAGGCCGAGCGGACCGTCACCGCGGTGATCGTCCCCGCCGACGTCCAGGAGCGGGACGCCGTGCCCGACCAGCCGCCGGGCTTCAAGGCGCTCCACACCGGGATCGGCTTCGTCAGAGCCCGGGTGCTCCCTCCGGAGGACGAGCTCCGCCGGGCGGCGGACGTGCTCAACGCGGGCGGGAAGGTGGCGATGCTCGTCGGCGCCGGAGCGCTCGACGCCACCGACGAGGTGATCGAGGTCGCCGACGTCCTCGGTGCCGGGATCGCCAAGGCGCTCCTCGGCAAGGCCGCGGTGCCCGACGACGTCCCCTTCTGCACCGGCTCGATCGGCCTGCTCGGGACCCGGCCGAGCTGGGAGATGATGCAGCAGGCCGACACCCTGCTGATGGTGGGAAGCTCGTTCCCGTACAGCAACTTCCTGCCCCCGGTAGGCAGGGCGCGTGGAGTCCAGATCGACATCGCGCCGCGGATGCTGAGCCTCCGCTACCCGATGGAGGTGAATCTGTGCGGCGACAGCGCCGCGACCCTCCGCGAGCTGCTCCCGCTCCTCCGTCGCAAGCAGCACCGCAGCTTCCAGGAGGAGATCGTCAAGGGCGTCGCCGACTGGTGGCGACTGATGGACGACCGGTCCGAGCCCGCCGACCGCGACCGGGGGATGCGGCCCCAGGCGCTGTTCGCGGCGATCTCCCGCCACATCCCCGACAACGCGATCCTCGCCGCCGACTCCGGGTCGGCGGCGAACTGGTTCGCGCGCCAGGTGCGAATCCGGCGGGGGATGAAGGCGTCGCTCTCCGGGAACCTTGCGACCATGCTCCCCGGCGTCCCCTACGCGATCGCGGCGAAGTTCGCCTACGACGACCGCGTCGCCGTCGCCATGGTCGGCGACGGCGCGATGCAGATGGGCGGCATGGCGGAGATGCTCACCGCGGCGAAGTACTACCGCGACTGGCGCGACCCGCGCCTGGTCGTGCTCGTCCTCAACAACCGGGACCTCAACCAGGTCACGTGGGAGCAGCGCGTGCTCGCCGGCGACCCCAAGTTCGAGGCCTCCCAGTCGATCCCCCACGTGCGCTTCGACGAGTTCGCCCGGCTCATCGGGCTCGAGGGCATCCGCGTGGAGCGGTCCGCCGACATCGACTCCGCGGTGCGCGCCGCCTTCGCCGCCGACCGCCCGGTGATCCTCGACGCCCTCACCGACCCCGAGGAGCCGCCGCTCCCGCCGCACATCACCGTCAAGCAGGCGCGCAACTTCGCGAGCGCCATCCTCCAGGACCCCTCCGGCGGCCTCGCCGGCGCGGTCGAGGCGGTGCGCGAGAAGGTCGACGAGTTCGTGCCGGGCAGGTGAGCCCGATACGCCGCCGTCTGCCCCGGCACGACACCGCCCGAGCCGAGCATCTCGTCGACCGGGTGGTGCGGAACATCGAGCACGGCCGCTTCGAGCGCTCGCTCGCCGGCCTCACCGCGTTCGCCGCGGCCGTGACCACCGCGGAGATCTACATCGAGCACTACCGGGCGAGCTTCGGCAACCGGATGATGTGGAGCCCGATCATCGTCACGCCTCCGGTGATCGTCGCCGGGATCGGCGGCGTCGTCAGCCGGCGCTGGGCGAAGACCTGGCTCCCACTCACCGCGCTCGTGTACACGGCCAACGGCCTTCTCGGCGAGTACTACCACGCCCGCGGCGTCGCCCGGCGGCCGGGAGGCTGGCGTCTCGCCACCTACAACGTCCCGATGGGACCGCCGATCATGGCGCCCGGGCTGATGACGATCGTCGGCGGGATGGGCCTGCTCGCCGCCGTGCTCCGCCGCGAGAGGTAGGACGTGCTCGACCTCCGCGGTGGCGAGCACCTCCCCCACCTCCGTCCCGACCGTCGCCCGCCCGACAAGCACTGGCTGCCGAGGCAGCGTCGCGGCGTCACCCCGCAGATGATCGGGCGCTATCCCGACTACGACGTCCTCGACGCAGCGGACACCTGGGACGCGGCCACCCGCGCGGTCGTCGAGGCGCGCCTGCAGCCCGCCGGACCGCTGCGCTTCTTCTCCCCGCAGGAGGAGCCGGCGCTCCGCGCCTTCTGCGACATCTGCGTCGCCCAGGACGGCGAGCCGCGGATCCCGGTCGCGGAGATGGTCGATGCGAAGCTCGCCGCTGGCAGACTCGACGGCTATCGGTACGAGGACATGCCCGACGACCGCGACACCTGGCACCTGGTGCTCGCCGGCCTCGACGAGACCGCGCGGCGGCGGTTCGGCGCCTGCTTCGCCGAGCTCGACGACGACTCCCGCGAGGGGATCGTCGCCGAGCTCGCCGCCGGACGCCTCCAGGGGGGCAGCTGGGACCGGCTGCACGTCGGACGGGCGTGGTCGGTGTGCATGCGCGCGATCCTCGCCGCGTTCTACTCGCACCCATGGGCGTGGAACGAGATCGGCTTCGGCGGCCCCGCATACCCGCGCGGCTTCATGCGCCTGGGACCGGTCGGGGTGCGCGAACCCTTCGAGCGCCCGGGCGCGACCGACGAGGACCCGGTGCGCGTCACCGAGGGGTGGGAGCGGTGAGAACGGCGCTGCAGCGGGTCCTCAAGGGCTCGGTGGGGCCGACGGCGAACGACTCCCGCTTCCTCCTCGACGCCCACCGCCGCGACCTCCCCGGCGAGGATACGATGCGCCGCTTCGCCGACGACGAGGAGGTCGACCTCTGCGTCGTCGGCGCCGGCGCCGGCGGATCGGTGCTCGCGCAGCGGCTCGCCCGCCACGGCTGGCGGATCGTCGTCCTCGAGGCGGGGCCCTTCTGGCACCCCGACGAGGACTGGGTGAGCGACGAGGCGGGAGCGCACGCGCTGTACTGGACCGAGACGCGGATCATCGGAGGCGGCGATCCGGTCGAGCTCGGCAAGAACAACAGCGGCCGCGGGGTCGGCGGGTCGATGGTCCACTACGCCGGCTACTGCCCGCGCTTCCATCCCTCCGACTTCGAGACCCGCAGTCGCGACGGGGTCGGCGCCGACTGGCCGATCGGGTATGCGGATCTCCGTCCCCATTACGAGGAGGTCGAGCGCGAGCTCCCCGTCGCCGGCCAGGACTGGCCCTGGGGCGATCCCCACAGCTACCCGTTCTCGCCGCACCCGATCGGAGGCGCCGCCGCGGTCGCCTGGGCGGGCGCGGAGCGGCTCGGCATCCGGATGCGGGTCGGCCCGGTCGGGATCGTCAATGGCACCTTCGGCAACCGGCCCCACTGCATCTACCGCGGCTACTGCCTGCAGGGCTGCAAGGTGAACGCGAAGGCCAGCCCGTACGTCACCCACCTCCCCGACGCCCTCGCCCACGGCGTCGAGGTGCGTGCCCGCTGCACCGCCGTGCGGGTCGCCGTCGACGAGCGCGATCGCGCCACCGGGGTCGTCTATGTGTGCGAGGGCGAGGCCGTCGAGCGCCGCCAGCGAGCGCGGCTCGTCGCCGTCGCCGGGTACTCGATCGAGACCCCGCGCCTGCTGCTCGCGTCGGCGACCGGGCGCCACCCCCACGGGCTCTGCAACGACGAGGACCAGGTCGGGCGCTACGTGATGGTCCAGGGCGCGTGCCAGACCGCGGGGCGCTTCCCCGACGAGCTGCGGATGTACAAGGCACCGCCCCCGGAGGTCACTTCCGAGGACTTCTACGAGACCGACGCCTCGCGGGGGTTCGCCCGCGGCTTCAGCATCCAGACGGTGTCGCCACTGCCGATCGGCTGGGCCGAGCACGTCCTCGCCGACGGCCACTGGGGCCGGGCCCTCCGCGAGTACATGCGCGACTACAACCACTGGGTGACGATCGGAGTCCTCAACGAGCTCCTCCCCCAGACGGACAACCGAGTGACCCTCGCCGAGGAGCGCGACCACCGCGGGGTTCCGCTGGCGCGCTTCGATCACACCCTCTGCGCGAACGACCGGCGGAACATCGAGTTCTCCCGCGTGGTGCTCACCGACATCCTCCGCGCCGCCGGCGCCCAGGACGTCGTCACCATCCAGCGCTTCGCCCACCTCATCGGCGGCTGCCGGATGGGGACCGGGCCGCAGGACAGCGTCGTCGATTCCGACCACCGCACCTGGCAGGTGCGCAACCTGCTCGTCGCCGACGGCAGCGCCTGCCCCACACAGGGCAGCGCCAACCCGGCTCTGACGATCATGGCGCTCTCCTCCCGGCTCGCCGAGCGCCTCTCCCAGCGGCGGGTGGCCTGAGGTGACCACGAGGCGCGGCGAGGTGGTGATGGTCACCGGTGCGTCCGCCGGGGTGGGACGCGCCGTCGCCCACGCCTTCGCCCGCCGGGGCGCGCACCTGGGCCTGATCGCCCGCGGTCGCGAGGGGCTCGAGGCGGCGCGGGAGGAGTGCGAGGCCCTCGGCGGCGAGGCGCTCGTCCTCCCCGCCGACGTCGCCGACGCCGCCGCGGTCGATGCCGCCGCGACCGCGATCGAGGCGAGGTTCGGACCGCTCGACGTCTGGGTGAACGACGCGATGGCGACGGTGTTCGCCTCGTTCCTCCATACCACCGCCGAGGAGTACCGGCGCGCCACCGAGGTGACCTACCTCGGCACCGTGCACGGCACGATGGCCGCACTGCAACGGATGGTCCCCCGCGACCGCGGCACCGTCGTCCAGGTGGGATCGGCGCTCGCCTACCGTGCGATCCCGCTGCAGTCGGCATACTGCGGCGCCAAGTTCGCGATCCGAGGGATGACCGACAGCGTCCGGACCGAGCTGCTCCACCACCGCAGTCGGGTGTGGATCACGATGGTGCAGCTCCCCGCGGTGAACACCCCGCAGTTCGGATGGTGCCGCAGCCGTCTCCCGCTCCATCCCCAGCCGGTGCCACCGATCTTCCAGCCCGAGGTGCCTGCGGAGACGATCTATCAGGCCGCCCACCGCCGCCGCCGCGAGGTCGTGTGCGGCGGCTCGGCGCTCACTGCGATCCTCGGCGGCATCGTCGCCCCCGGAGTCGCCGACCGGTACCTGGCACGCACCGGGTTCGACTCCCAGCAGGTGCCGGACGTGCCGGTGGCGCCGGATCGTCCCGACAACCTCTTCGCCCCGCTGCCGGCGCTCGCCGCGACCCACGGGATCTTCGACCGTCGCTCTCATCGCCGCAGCCTCCAGGCGTGGGCGACGGTGCACCGGCGCGCCCTCGCCGGCGCCGCCGCCGCGACGGTCGCAGCGGTCACCGCGGTGGCGAGCCGGCTCGGGTGAGCACGGACGCGCTCCCCCACGTTCTCCGTGAGTACGCGCTTCTCGCCGACGGGGAGCGTGGAGCGATCGTCGGCCCCCGCGGCGACCTCGTCTGGCTCTGCTTCCCGAGATGGGACGACGACGCGGTCTTCGCGTCGCTCATCGGCGGCGCCGGCGCCTATGTCGTCGCCCCGGTGGGACGGTTCATCTGGGGCGGTCACTACGAGGACGGAGGCCTCGTCTGGCGGAGCCGCTGGGTCACCGAGACCGGGGTCGTCGAGTGCCGTGAGGCACTCGCCCTCCCCACGCGCCGCGACCGCGCCGTGCTCCTCCGCCGGGTGATCGCCCGCTCCGGCCCCGCACGGGTGCGAGTCACCCTCGACGCGCGCTGGGACTACGGGCGCCGGGCCGCGACCGCCTTTCGCCGCGACGCGGCGGGGTGCTGGCACCTGCGCAGCGGCGCCGCCCATCTCCACTGGGGGGGCGCCACCGCCGCCCGGCCCGCATCCGGCGGGCGCGGACCGCTCATCCTCGAGCTGTGCCTCGACGAGGGCGGAGAACACGACCTCGTCCTCGTCATCGACACGCACGCCGACGCCGGCGAGATCCCCGACCCCGGCCTCGCGTGGAGCGCGACCGCCGCCGAGTGGGAGCGGAGGATCCCGCCCCTGCATGGCATCGCCGCGCGCCGCGACGCCCGCCACGCGGTGGCGGTCCTCTCGGGGCTCACCAGCCTCGGCGGCGGGATGGTCGCGGCGGCGACGACCTCCCTCCCGGAACGCGCTCAGGAGGGCCGAAACTACGACTACCGCTACGTCTGGATCCGGGACCAGTGCTATGCCGGCCAGGCTCTCGCCCGGCTCGGTCCGCATCCGCTGATGGACGGCGCGGTCGCCCTCGTGCGCGACCGCCTGCTCGACGACGGCCCCGAGCTGCGTCCCGCATACACGACTGGTGGCGCCGCCATCCCCGACCCGCGCACGCTCGACCTCCCCGGATACCCGGGTGGCACCGACATCGTCGGCAACCGCGTCAACCGACAGTTCCAGCTCGACACCTTCGGCGAGGCGCTCCTTCTCCTCGCCGCCGCCGACCGCCATGACCGCCTCGACGGGGCCGGCTGGCGGGCCGTCGAGATCGCCGCCGCGGCGATCGCCGGCCGTGCCGGTGACGATGACGCGGGGATCTGGGAGATCGAGCCGCGCCGCTGGACCCACAGCCGGCTGGTCTGCGCCGCAGGCCTGCGCGCCGTCGCCGCGCGCCGGGGCGCAGGTGCGCATTCCGCCAGCTGGTCCGCGCTCGCCGATGCGCTCGTCGCCGGCTGCGCCGCGACGGCGACCCATCCCTCCGGACGGTGGCAGCGGGCGGCCGACGATCCCCGCGTCGACGCAGCCCTCCTCCTCCCCGCGCTGCGGGGCGCCGTCCCCGCCGACGACCCGCGGACCCTGGCGACGCTCCGAGCGGTCGAAGCTGAGCTCACCACCGACGGCTACGCCTACCGCTACCGCCCCGACGCCCGCCCGCTGGGAGAGGCGGAGGGGGCATTCCTCCTCTGCGGGTTCGTGATGTCACTCGCGGTCGGACAGCAGGGCGACGCCGTCGGCGCCGCCCGCTGGTTCGAGCGCAACCGAGCGGCGTGCGGCCCGCCAGGGCTCTACTCCGAGGAGTTCGACGTCGAGCAGCGGCAGCTGCGCGGGAACCTCCCCCAGGCGTTCGTCCATGCCCTGCTCCTGGAGTGCGCCGCAGCTCAGTCGAGGTGATGACCGTGTGGAGCGACGCTTTGACGCTTTAACGTGATGAGGACCCGGCGATGCCTGAATCTGACCCTCCGGAGGGCCGACGCCGAGCGCCACCGGGTGGGATGACCCACCCGGCAGTGGTGCGCGTCGCTACCAGCGATACCAGCGGCCGCCGGACGGCCGGGCGAGGAAGCCGGCCAGCCACACCACCAGCGCGATCACTGCGATCCACCACAGGAGGTGGACTGCCGCGCCGGCTCCGAGGAGCACTGCGACCAGGAGAAGGAAGACCAGCAGCGGGACCATGTCGTCGAGCCTCCTGCGAGTTGCCCACCTCAGTGCAGTGGGCTTTTTCTGTATAGTACTACTATCATACTACCGTCGAACAGACCCTTCTATGAGATCACCGTCATGACCACTTCACCCTGCCCGCTCTGCTGGTGTCCGCACACCACGGCGCGCCCGTGTCACGCCAAAGCCCGACGGGCGACATGGGCCGCGGCCAGCACGGACGAGCAGCGCAGCGCCGACAACGCCGAGGGCATCGCCATTGATCGCTTCCTACGGCTGCGAAGAGCGGGCTGACGACGGCGGCGGCGAGTGCCTGGCGGCGACATCGACTCATCGGGAGGAAACGACCATGACCGGAGACGCGGATCGACTGGCAGGCAAGGCCAAGGAGCTGGGCGGCAAGGTGACAGGCGACCAGGAGCTCGAGACCGAGGGGAAGACCCAGCACGCGGAGGGCAAGGTCGAGAACGCGATCGACGACGCGGCCGCCAAGGTGAAGGGCGCGGCGAAGGCGGTCAAGGACAAGCTCTCGAAGGCCTGATGCAGTGACCGAGTTCGACGTCGTCGTGCTGGGTGGGGGCTCAGCGGCGGAGGGGGTATGGGAGCGCCTCCACGGCCACACCGTCGCGGTGGTGGAGGCAGACCGGGTCGGCGGCGAGTGCCCGTACGTCGCGTGCATGCCGAGCAAGGCGATGCTCCGCTCAGCGGAGGTGCGTACGCTGCTGCGCGCGGCCCCAGCGCTCGGCGCGATCCGGACGAGCTGCGATCCCGGCGACGGGCGCTCGGCGTACGCCGCCGCCACGGCTCGGCGAGACCGCATCTCCGAGCACCGCGACGACCGCGACATGGCCGGTGCGCTCGAACGCTCCGGGGTGGCTCTGCTCCGCGGCCATGGCCGCGTCGCCGGCCCGGGCGTGATGACGGCCGGTGACACGGCGATCGGCTTTCGCGACCTCGTGATCGCCACCGGGTCGCTGTCCACCACTCCGCCGATCAGCGGACTCGACACGGTGCCGACCTGGACGAGCGATGAGGCGCTGAGCAGCGACATCCTCCCCGCCTCGCTGGCGATCCTCGGCGGCGGGCCGGTCGGGTGCGAGCTCGCCCAGGTGTTCGCCGACTTCGGCTGCGCTGTCGTGCTCCTCGAGGCCGGCCCGCGCCTGCTCGGCGGTGAGGAGCCGTCGATCTCCGACGGGCTGCGACGCACGCTGCAGGGCGATGGCGTCGAGGTGCGTCTGGACACCACGGTCACCGAGGCCCGCGCCACAGACGGAGGCGCGGCGTTGGTGCTCGAGGACGGAGCCACCGTCGAGGCCGAGCGTGTGCTCCTGGCCACGGGACGGCGTGCGCGCATCGAGGGGCTGGGACTCGAGACCCTCGGGCTGCACCCTGGGGACGCGCTGGAGGTCGACGACCGCTGCGCGGTCCCCGGCGTCGAGCATCTGTGGGCGGCGGGAGATGTCACCGGCGTCGCCCCCTTCACCCACACCGCCAGGTATCAGGGGTCGATCATCGCCCGCAATCTCATGGGCGACCCAGCTCGCGCCGATTATCGTGCCTTGCCTCGGGTCGTCTATACCCATCCACCCGTGGCCTCGGCAGGCATCACCGTCGCCGCCGCGAGCGAGCAGGGACTGGACGTCGAGGTGTCGTCGGCCGATCTCGCGGAGACCGCCCGTTCGATCACGGAAGCCGCCGACGAGCCGGCGGCCGGCTGCCTGGTCCTGGTCGCCGACCGCACGCGTCGCGTGCTCGTCGGAGCGGGCGCCATCGGGCCCGGTGCTGACGCGTGGATCGGGGTGGCAGCGCTCGCTATCCACGCACGCGTGCCAGTCGAGGTGGTGGCCGAGATGATCCATCCGTTCCCCTCGTTCAACGAGGCGTACGCGGCGCCGCTCCGCGACCTGGCGACGCGGCTGGCACCTGCGCGCGAGGCGGTCGCCCGATGATCGGATCCTCCCGCGAGGCCGACCGCGCGCGCGTGATGGACGAGGAGCCACGTGGGGACCCTGCCGAACGTGTAGCCGATGACCCGGCTGTTCATCGCCGCCTCCGGTCAGCGGCGCAGACCGCCCTCCCCCACCAGTCAGGCGAAGCCTGAGGAATTCCGGGGCGCGAAGCGCCACCGCCCAAGTGTAGCCTCAGCGGGCATAGGTCCCCGCCGCCGTGGACGACGGCGTCCCCGAGCCGAGCACATCCACCCCATGAGCATTCACACGACCGGAGCAGACATGAGCGCCACACTCGACAATCGTGTAGCCGACCCGACATCGCGCGAACAACGCACCCTCGAGTTCTTCGCTCGTTGGGGCGAGTCGTTCGACGCGTGCTGCGACTCTCTCACCGACCTGCTCGCCGACGACTGCGTCTGGGACCAACGCCCGATCCCCCGCCTCACCGGCCCCACCCAGGCGATCCGGTTCATGAAGATCGCGCGGCGCACCCTCGGACTTCAGACAGTCGACGTCGAGATCCTGCACATCGCCTCAGCCGGAGACGTCGTGCACGTCGCGCGGATCGGTCGGCTCCGCCGTGCGGATGGCAGTCTGATCGCGGCAGCCCCCGTCGCCGGCGTGCTCCAATTCCAACACGACCAGGTCGTCCACTGGCGTGAGTACTTCGACAGTACCGAGTTCGTCGCACAGACGCTCGCGACCAGCTGCCGGCACGCGGGCCGGCGGGTCGGCCTTTTCCTCGCCACTGCCGCCCGAGGCCTCGGCCGGCGCCATCGACGCTGACGGCTGGATGGGCACAAAGGCGAGCGCGATGCGAGGTCCTTCGCCCAGGGTCGCCCGAGTACGACCCGAGTACCGTTCAGTACCTCCTCCGCCCGCTCGGCCAGGATGGTGACAGCTTGCGCCTCCACCGTCTTTGCGTCGTCACCCACTCCCTCGCGGCAATACGGTCATGGCTGACGACAACAGCCCATCGCAGCAGATGCGCCGGTCGCTCACCGATCGTGCACCCACGGGTTCGGCCTCCGGGCGTGGCTGAGCTGAGCCTCGTGGGCATCTTCCAGGTGGCGATCCGGGCGGGCACTATCCAACAGAGATAACCGGCGTACGCGGCACCCCGTCCTGGATAGAGATTCGGCGAATGGGCTATCCGTCCTGGACAATCGATGCGGCGCACCCTCAGGGCTCACCGCGCCGAGCTGCTGCTGAGCGTCTGTTCGCTTGACGCGCCGCTCCGCCAGTGGTACCCCCATGCGGCTGGCGAAGTCGGACGAGGAGGGCAGGCCATGTTCGCGCGACTTACCATCGTTCAGGCGCCGACCGAGAGAGTGGACGAGACCGTCTCGGTGATGAAGGAGGAGGTCATTCCGCGCGTTACTGAGATTCCGGGGTTGAAGGGAGGCTACTGGTTCGTTGACCGTGCCACCGGCAGAGGGGGCAGCCTCACGTTCTTCGAAAGCCCGGAGGCATTGCGAGCAAGCGAGGAGGCCGCCGCCAAATTGCGTGCGCAGGCGACCGCGCAGGTGGGTGCGTCCGTCGTATCCGTGGAGCAGTTCGAGGTGGTCGCCCACATCGGGGACGTCCCCGCCGGCGTGATGGTCAGCCCGGTGCTGGGCTCCTGACGAGACCTCGCCGTGTCGGCAATTGCAACGCCGGGGGCTGTGCGGCGCGCGTCGACCTCGGCGAGCGCATCGTCGTGGAGGGACGACGCTAGCTGACGAAACCGACGGGTGGGAGGTGAGAAGGTCTTCAGATTCGGCGCAGGGTCGGAGTGCCCCCCGGACTACTCCACGGTGACCTCCTGTTCCCCGACGCCGATCTCCGACAACGGTGCCATGACGACGAGGACGCCGAGGTTGAGGGTCGCCCGTGCGGACGCCGGGTCGACAGCCCGCGGGAGCGCGACCTCGGCCTGCCAGGAGCCGACCTGCCAGTCGCGTCGATGGTAGCGCTGGCTCTCCTGCGGATACTTGCAGTCAGCCTGCACGCGCAGCAGTTTCGGACCGAGGCTCACCCGCACGTGATCCGGGTGAGCACCCGGGATCGGCATGGCGACGCTCAACTGGCCGTTGCCCTCGTAAACATTGGCCCGGGCCGGGACCGCGGGTTCGAGTGGCATCTTTCTGACCCCAAGGCATCCGATGCGATCGCGGATTGCCTCAGGGTACCGCGACGGTCCCCTTGGGCCGGACGTGGAGCGTCACCGGACCCCAACTCCCTCCCTTCACGCCATCGCGGCCCGCGTCGCCTGTGGGGCCGGTACCGGTCCGAGTCACCGCCGTGCTCGACGCCGGGGCGCGGGTGAGAGGGACGCGTCGATCAGCGACCGAGCTGCAGCGCCGACGCCGGCGGCGGGGTTGTCGGGGCCATACATGCGGGCGAGGGCGAAGGCGCCGTCCAGGAGCACGAGTAGGGCGTCGCCGAGCAAGGTGGGGTCGGCGGCGCCGGCGTCGGCGGCCTGCTGCCGCAAGCGTGCGCGGACGGCCTCCTTGTGCGCCAGCGCGGTGGCATGCCCGGCGCCGGACGGCTCGGGGAACTCGGCCGCGGTGGCCTGGAAGGCACAGCCCAGACACGAAGGGCTCGCAGCCAGGTTCGCCAAGGCGTCGAAGAGGCCAGCCAAGCGCTGGTCAGGCGGCGCGTGCGGGTCCAGCGACGCGTCGAACCACGCCCAGAACCGCTGATCGGCGCGGTCGAGGTAGGCGACGATGAGGTCCTCCTTCGACGAGAAGTGCCGGTACATCGTGGTCTTCGCGACCCCTGCACGCGCCACGATCAGGTCGACGCCGACCGCGTGGAAGCCGCGCTCGTAGAACAGCGCGTCGGCGGCGGCGAGAAGGCTCTCCCGCCCTGACCGCACCTCGGCCCGCACTCGCTCTCGACCTCCGGCATCCAGTATGCTACAGACCGGTCTGTAGCGTAACAGGAGTGAGCCGTGGCCGCGCTGTCCGACGTCGCCCGCGAGGTGCTCGAGTCGGGGCACCTCGCCCACCTGGCCACCATCAACCCCGACGGAAGCCCGCAGGTGACGCTGGTCTGGATCGGCCTCGAGGGCGACGAGATCGTCAGCGGGCATCTCGGCGACCACCTCAAGTTGCGCAACGTCCGGCGCGATCCCCGCGCGGTGGTCTCGGTGGAGAGCGGTGGCCGCACCAACGGCCTCGACCACTACCTCGTCATCCGCGGGACCGCGCGGGTCACCGAGGGCGGCGCCCCCGAGCTGCTCCAGCGGCTCGCGCATGTCTACCTCGGGCCCGACGTGACCTTCCCGCCGCCCGGCGCGCCGGGCGGCTACGTGCTGCGCATCACCCCCGAGCGGGTCAGCGGGGTCGGCCCTGGCGTGGAGACGCCCTGAGGCCGCTCACTGCTGGAGGTCGGCCGCAGGGCC
>Ga0209577_10002587_pt1 | contig 17328 bp, 19 predicted proteins | sample GraSoiAngelo_109_FD_185874 | JGI IMG/M metagenome (GOLD analysis project Ga0209577, IMG submission 185874) | Grasslands soil microbial communities from the Angelo Coastal Reserve, California, USA - 14_0903_12_20cm (SPAdes) (version 2) | ecosystem: Environmental > Terrestrial > Soil > Grasslands...
TGGATTTCTAGAGTCGGGGTCAATGACCTCGGACCGCGCGATGCCACGGTGAAAATCCGCTATAACCATCCGGGGACGCGCGCGACGGTGACGCCGCTGGAACCGCAGCGTGCGCATGTGCGTCTATGGGAGCCGCAAAAGGCGGTTACGCCGGGGCAGGCTGCGGTTTTTTACGATGATGACGTTGTTCTTGGCGGCGGCTGGATTTGCCGGCAGGTCCGAGCCGGACCGGCGTTAGCAATGATCCCAACGTGAAGGAGCAATTAGCCATTGCGCTCAGCACGTTTCCAGACGTGGAAACGGCCCGCAAGATCGCGCGCGAACTGGTGGACAGCGCACTGGTTGCCTGCGTCAACATCATACCAGAAGTGGAGTCGATCTATTATTGGAAAGAAAAAGTGGAAACGAGTGCTGAATCGCTTGCGATTTTCAAACTGACCGCGGCGTGTTATACCGAATTCGAATCGCGCTTGCGCGTGCTGCACCCGTACGATGTCCCTGAAGTTGTCCGCCTGAACATCGCGGGAGGCTCGGCCGATTATCTTCGCTGGATTGGCGAAAGTTGTTCGCGTTCGTTAACCTGAGCGCTGACGTAGTTTTAGTGGCCCCCCGCGACTGGGCTGGATCTTGCGACGCGCGGTGACAAAAATTGCGACGCCGAGAGCATTGGCCAGCCCGCTGGCGGCAATAATCTTGCAGGCGAAGATTAATCGGCTGGGGACATCGATGATCGGATAAATGGTAAACCCAATTGCAAGCAGTGAAACGGCACACCCACAGAAGGCGGCGACGCGTAGCCACAGGGGTGCGCGCGCGCGAACAGCGGTCGCTCCAGCGAGAGGGATCGCAAATAGGACGACATAAACAATTCCGTAAAAAACGTTGGCGGCGTTGTCGACAAGTTGAAATGCCTCCTGAATTCCGGCGCCGATCTGGCTAGAAATCACGATGACCAGTGTGACCGCGCCAACGAAGATGATGGAGTTAATCGGCGTCCTGTATCTTGGATGTAAACGCGAGAACCAAACTGGTAAGAGCCGGTCCCAACCGGCGACCATCGGCAAACGCGAACTTCCGGTGAGATGAACGCTGGTGGAGGAGATGGTGCGCACTGTCATCAACACAATGCCGGCGGATGCGATCGCGCCAGCAATCGGAAAGGCGTGTAACCCCAGCCGCAATGTTTGTGGCACTGGTCCGATTAGATCGATCGGATTATCGCCGACGAAAGCCAGGACGGAGCTGGTTCCGAGAATGAACATCAATGCAATTACCGGAGACGCGATGATGACGGAACGGCCTATGTCGCGGGCCGGGGCACGGGTTTCGCCGGCGAGGATGGCGACGTACTCAAAGCCGCTTAGGGCGCCGACCGCGAGTTTACTGAAGATGTTGAGACAATAAAAAATTGAGACCGCGGGGGCGGCGAATTGCAACGGATGAAACTGGTTTAATTCGCCGCGCGCGATGGCGAAGAACGGTAGGAAAATAAGCGCGCCATAAACCATGAGCATAGCGAAGGCGCCGATGTTGTGGACCCATTTGCCGAGGGAGAGACCGCGCACGCCACTCCAGGCTAGACCGAGCACGAGCGCACAACTTATGAGTGAAACGCACCATTTGCTGTTTGGCATCCAGCTTTGCCCGAGCGCGTAAGAAAGGTTCGTGGTGACGAACATTCCGCCGAGGGCGATGACGGTGATGGAAAGTAGCCACAGGTTCCAAGCGACGATGAAGCCGACGAACTCGTTGAAGCCGAGTTTGGCCCATTGATAAAGGCCTCCCTCCAGCGGCATCAGGCGATTCAAATAAATGACGACAGCGGCTTGCGGAATATAGAAGAACGCGATGGCGAGCAACCAAAATACAAGGTGAGCCTGGCCAAGTTTTGCCGCGGCTCCCACCCAGCTCGAGCCAACGACGAAGAGAATTTGGGTAAGGACGAGATCGCCGAGGGCGAGCGGTTTCTTTAGCGACGCGCTGTGGGCTTCGACCGCTTGCTCTGCGTGTTCGAATTCGGTTGTCATCGTGAAGCGTTGAACCGTTGAATTGGCCCGCTTTAACGCTTTAACCCTGCACCGCTCTTTTCGGTGGCGGCTCGGTCCGAAATTCTTTGTGCCGAACCTTGCCGCCGGCGTAGGCGATGTAGCCGCTCATTCCAAGAACAATTACGCCGAGGAGAATAGTGCCGATTACCAGTGGTGCCGATGTCTTGGGCCATTTTATTGGCACGATGATGGCAATGACGCTAAGCGCAGCCAGAGCGTAGAAAAAATAAATGAGTTGTTCGCCGCGATGTTGATGCTCGTCCAGCCAGGCTTGCCCGTCGTCATCAGTCATCGAGAGGACTCGATCGTATCCCTGTTCGCCGAACTCGTACACCGGCCAAGCCGAGGCGGCGCTGACCAGCACAAGAACGAGCATGACGATTTGTGCCGGCCGACTACGCAGAACGGCCGCGATGATCAATCCGATCCAACCCATTGCCAACCCGTAAATGGGAAGGGGATTGAGGAGAACATGAACGTATTCCGGTTGCCGCTCGAGAGCCTGAAGAAGTGAGGTCATTCGTTAATGGGAAGGACGACGGCGGCGCTCAGCTTGGCAAATCTTTCCGGCACATAACGCTTCCAGTCGTTGGCGCTGAAATGCCACCATTCCCTTCGCTGGCCATCAAAGCCGGCATTCATCATCGCTCTCTGCAGAAGATAAAGATGAGAGCGGACCGAAGAATTGGCACCCGTGTAGTGAAACATTGATGCCGGTGTGAAGTCGTCGAAATCTGACGGCATCGCCAGCGGCTGTCCCCAATCATCGACAATAGTTGCATCCACCGCTACGCCCCAGGAGTGGAGCGAACCAGACCCATTCTCCGGATCGGCGAGGTAATCGTTGTTTGGGGCCACCTTCCACAGTCGTGCCTGCGTCCCACGCGGACGATACGCATCCCAGATCTTCAAGCGGCAATTGTAGCGTCGCAAGGTCGTCTCCGCTGCAATCAAACACCGGGCCACGCCCGCCCGGACCATTGGTTGCATGCCGGATGGGTAAAGCGGGCTATGAGCAATGTTCTTTGAAGTCGCGTACCGCAAATCGATCCGAATAGTCGGGGCGAGATCGCGCAGGTTCACCCACGTAAGGTCATTCGGCGGCGGCGCTGCAGTTCCGGCAAATGCCAGCGGCGCACCGAGTAGGAGAACTGCAAAAACAATGCGCACCATCACGGTGAATCAATTCGCAGCCGTCGCCGGAGGTGGCGCATCGGTCTTGGCAATGCGTTGCAGGAGAAGTCGCGCGGTATTTTCGGGAACGTTGAAGCGGATTTCGAGATCGGCATGCTGGCGAGTGATTTCAGGCGCGGCGGTGAAGAGGGGGAGATCAGATTGCTCGAGGCGCAGCCACTGTGTTGGATTGTCATGAATGCTTTTGGCCAGATCGCTGGCCGCACTTTCCGATGAGAGTCGTAGCAAAAGGCGCGCCTTGGCCGGTGTTTGAAGGGACACGCCTAGCCCAAGCAATTGCGCGCGATCCAACAGTTCACGCGGAAAAATTGGATGAAAGATACGAATCAATCCTGGCGGATCACGTGAGATCAAGCGCAATGTGGTTTCACGATCGAGTGCCTGAAACCGATCAAAAAATTCCCCGGTGATCTGGAGATCAGCGTCGAGCCCGAGACGAACCCGGACCAGCTCGTCGACGCCGTCAGGCAAACCCACGGCGAGCGTTTTCGGCCCAACCCGCGCGACGCTGAAGTCTGAACGCTGCCACACCGGGAGCCCGCTAATCGTTCGTTTTTCGAATTGCCTGTCTTCCGCAATCGTACGCACCACGGAAGAAATATTTTCGCGCGCTTCCACCAAGAGAAATTCTCGCGGAGGCGAATTTTCCGCAGTGGTCAATGCCCGGGTGACGCGACTGGTATCGCCGGGAATTCGCAACCGTGGCGTCTGGGAGGCGGCGCCAATCAGTCCGGGCCAGGTCTGCAGCCAGAAATCTTCATTCCGCCATTTCTTGGGCAAATCATCGCGATCAAAACGCTCTGCGTTAAGGGAAAGGATTGCGTCGGTTTCGCGCGGCAGCCACTCGCGTTTGGGTGGGGATTGAAAAACGAGCAGCAGGACAATTCCCAAAAGGATCAGGATGGAAAAAATGACGAAATAAAATTTTCGCAGCTCTTGTTTGTCGATCTGCGCGGAAAGAACGTTGAGTTGTTCCCTATGTTCGTGGTGACGTTGGACCGACTGTCGGTGGCGGAGGACATCATGCAACAAGTGAGGGGCGTTCGGCGGCGCGATTCCGCGAGTCGCAAGATGACGACCGATGTTGAGGTAGGCGGGATCTTTTCGTTCTTCGACGGTTTGGTGCTGGGCTTTCGCCTGTCGCAATGCCTCCTGATGCCCACCCGCCTTATCGTTCAACCCGCGGTCGGTCGCGTCGAATCCTTCGCGGACCCGGACAATATTTCGCTCCGCCGCCGAAAGTTCGTCTTCCGCCGCCGCGAGTCTTTGCGTGGCCTGGCGGCACGCTTCAGCGCTACCTTCGCGCGCACGGACAATTTCGGCGCGCTCGTTTGGCAATCGCGTTCGTTTGCTGGCAAGCTCCGCCGTGCGCGCATCCAAGTCCGGTGGTGGCGGCGCCTGTGCTTGCAGAGCAGAGAGTTGCCTTAGCAATTCACGGTCGGCCGAATCATTGGCCTGCAAGCGCGCTTCCACACCTGCAAGTTCGCGCTCGCAAACGGCAGCGGCATGTTTCGCTTCGTCTCGACGTTGCAGGATCGGCTTTTTTTCTCGTTCCAACTTGGCGATCGCGTCGCTTTGCGCCCGCGCATTCCCGGCCCGTTCGGATTCGATCGTTTTGAGTGCATCTTCGATTTGTGCAATCCGCAGTGCTACTTCCTTTTGTTCCTGCTCGAGCTTCTTGAGGGCGACGATTTCGTTCCGGACTTCCGGAAAACTGGCGGCCTGGGCGGTGCCTTCCCGTCCCAGGTAAATCTCACTGCGCTGCAACTGTCGTCTAACGTGTCGCAAGGCCAGGCGCGTGCGTTGCCGGCGCACTTTCAAGCCAAGCTCGCGCAAACCGGTGCGGATAAAACTCACAGGGAAATGCTAACTAAACTACAATCCAGACAAAGAGATTTTCCGTTCTCTTGTCCCTGAACTCACCTCTTCTTCGCTCAGCTTCGCCAGCACGCTGAAATCTTCGAGCGTCGTGGTGTCCCCGGTTACGGTTTTGCCACTGGCAATTTCCTTGAGCAACCGACGCATGATTTTCCCGCTGCGAGTCTTGGGTAACGCTTCTGCAAAACGCACTTCGTCTGGCTTGGCAATCGCGCCGATGTGCTCGCTCACGTGATCAAGCAGCTCCGCCTTTAATCCAGTGGATGGAGCCACACTTCCCTTCAGGGTCACAAACGCGACCACGGCCTGTCCTTTCATTTCATCCGGCCGTCCTACCACTGCGGCTTCCGCCACGTGCGCGTGTGCTACCAGCGCGCTTTCGATTTCGGAGGTTCCGAGCCGATGTCCGGCGACATTAAGCACATCGTCAATCCGGCCGACAATCCAAAAATAACCGTCCGCATCACGCCGCGCACCATCGCCGGTCAAATAACGGCCTTTGAATTCACTCCAGTACTGTTTTCGATATCGCTCTCTGTCGCCGTAAATCGTCCGCAACATCGACGGCCACGGTTTCCGTATGATCAATTTCCCTCCGACATTGGCGCCAACCTCTTCGCCGCTCTCGTCTACCACCGCGGCATCAACGCCAAAGAAAGGCAGCGTTGCGCTCCCCGGCTTGGTCGGGATCGCGCCGGGCAATGGAGTGATCAAGATCGAGCCGGTCTCAGTCTGCCACCATGTGTCGACGACAGGACAACGTCCGCCGCCAATGGTTTTGTGATACCACATCCACGCTTCCGGGTTGATCGGTTCACCCACAGATCCAAGAAGTCGCAGGGAAGAGAGATCATGTTTTTTCACCCAATTGTCGCCCCAGCGAACGAACGCCCGAATCGCGGTGGGCGCGGTATAAAGAATGGTGACGCGATAATCTTCAATGATTCTCCAAAATCGATCGGGCTCGGGCCAGTTCGGTGCGCCCTCATACATTAAGGTGGTAGCGCCCAGGCTGAGTGGCCCATAAACAACGTAACTGTGGCCAGTGACCCACCCGACATCCGCTGTGCACCAGAAAAGATCCTCGTCGCGAATATCGAAGACATATTTCGTCGTCGCATAAATCCCGAGCAAGTAGCCGGCGGTGGTGTGAAGAATTCCTTTCGGCTTTCCCGTCGAACCGCTGGTGTAAAGAATGAAAAGAGGATGCTCGGAGTCGACTGGCACCGGTTCGCAATTGGCGTCGACGTATTGCAACTCCCGGTGCCACCAAAGGTCCCGGCCTTCTTCCATGTGGATTTCATTACCTGCTCGCCGGAAAACGATAACGCGTTCGACCGAGGTGCCTCCGCTGAGAGCATGATCAACATTGTTTTTTAGCGGGACAATCGTGCCGCGACGATAGCTGCCGTCGGCTGTAATCAGTGCAGTCGCTCCACTATCGGCGATGCGATCGCGAATGCTATCAGCGCTAAAACCCCCGAAAACAACTGAATGCACTGCGCCGATGCGCGCGCACGCCAGCATCGCAATCGCCGCTTCGGGAGTTGTCGGCAGATAAATGATGACGCGATCGCCTTTTCGAATTTTGTTTCGCTTAAGGACATTGGCGAAGCGGCAAACTTCGCGATGTAATTGCTGGTAAGTGAGAGTGCGTTTCTCACCGGGCTCACCCTCCCAAATAATAGCCGCTTTATTTCGTCGTGGACCGGCAAGATGACGATCCAGGCAGTTCTCCGAGAGATTCAGTTGACCGCCGACAAACCATTTCGCAAAGGGTGCTTTCCAATCGAGGACCTTCTTCCATGACCTGTGCCAAATGAGTTCCTTGGCTTCGCGTGCCCAAAATCTGTCGGGGCTGCGAATGGATTCGCGATACATTTTTCGATATTGCGCGAGGGATTTGATCCGCGCGTTTTTGCCGAACTCCCTGGAAGGCCTGAAGACGCGCTTCTCGATCAAGTGCGATTCGATGTTTTTTTCCATTCGAACTTCCTAATATCGCCGGCATACGCGCGGGGCAAGCGTCAGAAAAACGCGTTGAAGCGTTAAGCGTTGAAACGAGGAGCGGAACTTGTAACCGCTCTAACCCTTCAAGCTTTTAACCCTTCAACGTCCTTTTCTCATTGTCCTATCTATGCCCCGTGGAAAGATTCAGGCATGAGCGATCACGTTTACAAAAAAATCGAGCTGGTTGGTTCGTCGCCGAAATCGATTGAGGCCGCGGTGGAAAATGCTTTGGCGCGTGCAAAGAAGACTATCCGTAACATGCGCTGGTTAGAGATTACGGAAACGCGCGGCCACATCGAAAACGGAAAGATCGACCACTGGCAGGTCGCGGTAAAGGTTGGCTTTACCCTGGAGGCTTAGATGCGTCGGCCCGGTCACCCTGAGCGAGGGTAGGGGCGATTAATCCGAATCGCCCGGGGCGGTTCCGTGAATCGCCCTACCTTTCTTCTTCCTGCACGACCTCGTAAACTTTGGTCGCACCGTATAAGAGCAGCGCGGGCTTGAGCGCAAACATCAGTAAGCGGATTATGCCGCCCAACAATCGCCCGATTGGCAGCCGGTTTAGGATCATACCGGCAACGAGCGCGATGAGAAGCGACTGTCCCGGCTTTTCGCGCACAAATTCCTCCGCCTGGCTCACTACCTCGGAAAATTGGTCCTGGGCGTAACGTACGCCGCGCAATGCGATATCAGTATTTTCGTCCATAACTTTGTTTCGGTTGTCAGAGGCGCTTTGCGTGTTCTTATCCCGCTAGCGCAACGTCAGCCAGATACTGCTGGCTCCGCTGCCCCGCGGAAAATCACGCGGCCTAGGTTCGCTATGAAACGTGCCGGCTCGCCGCGATGCTTTCAAGCAAAACCGTGCTATTGCTTCCAGGGCTCGCTCGTTCAGCGCCGCGCAGTTCGTCGAAAGTAGGATGCGCGCGTCATCATCGGCCACTTCCAGCGCCTCTCCCAGAAGGGATTCGAAATTCGACTGGACCTTGAACGTTTTTCCGCGATGTGATCGCGAGAATGTTGGTGGGTCCAGCACGATCAAATCGAACTTCTCGCCTTTTCGCGCTAGCCTCGGAAGAATCTCAAAAATATCCTCGGCGATGAACTGGTGCCCAGTCGCAGGCAAATTGTTGAGCGCGAAGTTTTGGCGTCCGCGTTCGAGCGATTTCTGTGAGAGGTCCACGCTCACCGTCTTTGCACCCGCAATTGCCGCAGCAAGGGAAAATGAACAGGTGTAGGCGAAACAATTTAGCGCCCGTTCGGCTGCCGCTTTCCGAACAAAGCTTCGATTTTCGCGCTGGTCGACGAATAATCCCACGGAATAGCCGCCACTGAAATCGATCTCGTAGCGAAGATCACGTTCCGTTACGATTATGCGCGAGCTGCTATGGGAGTCGCCCAGAATGAGTTTTGGCGCTTCCCGCTCTTCATTCCGCCTCGGCAGAAAACGCTCGAAAATTCGTTGAGTATTGAAGTTCATCGCTTCCGCCCACAAAAAAAACTCGGTCGTCAATTGTTTGCGTCCCGCCTGATCCTTGAAGGAAACCAGAATATCCCGGCCGAAGCGTTCCACCGAGCCGTCGGCGATTGTGCAAAGACGGTAGGCGTCAGTCCCTTCCGCTTCGAAGTCACGCATCAATTCTTTGTCGATCCAGGCGTTTTGCACTTTGGAAATTGTAGTTTAATCGCATCTCGCAGCCTGTCTTGCCGCGCTCGATGTCTGCGATAAGCTCGGCGGATGCAGCAAGTCACGGTGCGCGCTCCTGCCAGCACCTCTAATCTCGGGCCCGGTTTCGATTGCCTTGGCGTCGCGCTCTCACTTTACAATAAGGTCACCCTCAAGTCAGGCACTGCTGGCGGCGGCAATCGAATGGTTCGGGACGCAGCGAGAAAGTTTTTTGGCCTTGCTAATTGCACGCCGTTCGACTTTTCCTGCGACATTCGTGGCAACGTTCCAATCGGTCGTGGACTTGGGAGCAGTGTCACCGTGCGGCTCGGCGTACTTCATGCCTTGAATGAAATCGCGCGGACAAATCTCAGCCGTGACGAATTGTTTACGCTTTGTGCAGAGCTCGAAGGTCACCCCGACAACGCTGCGCCTGCGAGCTTTGGCGGATTTACCATCGCGCGCGGCACCGATGTGCAGCACTTCAACGTTTCCCCCCGACTTCGTTTCATTTTGCTCATTCCATCATTTGAGATTGCAACGGTCGAGGCACGGCGATTATTGCCGGCGGATATTTTGCGCACCAACGCGGCGCGAAATGCGGCAAATGTCGCGGCCATTGCCGCCGCTTTCGCCACGCGTGACTACAAAGAGCTGCGGGGCTGTTTTGTCGACTACTTGCATCAACCGTTTCGGAAAAAACTAGTCCCGTTTTTGGATCGGGTGATTACGGCGGCAGAACGCGCCGGCGCCCTGGGAGCTTTTCTTAGTGGTTCGGGATCCGCGATCTGCGCGCTGGCTTTGGATGATTCGAAGAAGATAGCAGCCGCGATGCTGAAAGCCTCGCGGCTGTTTCATACCCAGACAGTCATTACCCGCGCTGATAATCGCGGCGTCTGCATCTTTAAATCTGCCATCGAATGAGCCGCTCCCTGGAAAATCTCGAGCAGTTTGCGATTGATGTCATTCTCGAGCGTCGGGGTGGAGTTCGGGCGGCTCTGTTGCGCTCTTTTCTTTATTTTCTCTCGCTCATTTACGAACGCCTCGTGCAGTTCCGTTTGTTCCTTTATCGCAAACGCATTTTTCGTGAGCGCGCTCTCGGCTGCCTCGTTATCAGCATCGGAAATCTCACTGTCGGTGGAACAGGCAAGACTCCGATTGTGGAAAAAATTGCGCGTGCTTTGCAAAAGGGCGGACGTCACGTTGCCATCCTCAGTCGTGGTTATAAAAGTGTTCCGCGGCCGAGCAAACGCGGTTTGCTAGCAAAATTACGCGGCGACAATCCCGATCCACCACGGGTCGTCTCCGATGGAAAAGCACTGCTGCTCGATTCGCTGACCGCGGGAGACGAACCCTACATGCTGGCGCATAACTTGAAAAATGTCGCCGTGCTGGTCGATAAGGATCGGGTTAAGAGCGGGCTCTTCGCGATTGAAAGAATGAATGCCGATACCTTGCTGCTCGACGACGGTCTACAATATCTCCACCTCAAGCATCGGCTCGATATCGTGCTGGTTGATCGGCAGGCGCCGTTCGGAAATGAATTTCTTTTGCCGCGTGGAACACTGCGCGAACCGCCGCGGAATTTGCGCCGTGCCAGTTACATTTTCATCACCAAAAGTACCGGCGAATCTAATGAAAAGCTGATCAAACGAATCCGTCGTTACAATCGCACCGCGGAAATAATCGAGTGCGCGCACAAGCCGTTACATCTCAAAAATGTCGTGACCGGCGAGATTGCACCGCTGGAAAAATTACGTAGCACTTACATCGGTTCCCTTTGCGCAATTGCCGCCCCGGACAGCTTCGAAGACGGATTACGTAAGCTCGGCGCCAAGATCGAAATCGCCAAACGCTACATCGATCATCACCGTTATACCGATGCGGAACTGCAGAATTTCATCAATCGTTGTATCCGCCGCGATTTGGAAATGGTGGTCACAACCGAGAAAGACGCCGTGCGGTTCCCCTTACTAGTAAAAACCGAAGTCCCGATTTTTTTCCTGCGGGTGGAAATCGAAATTTTAAGCGGCCACGAGACCTGGGAACATTGCGTGGCGCGCATCTGTAAACCGCAACCAATGCTGACGCCGGAACGATTCTTTGCGTGATTAAGCCGGTCATTCCCGAGCGGAAACGTCATTCCCGTCGGATCGAAGGATCCCGCGGCGATAGCTTCAACGGCAACTTCCTCGGGGCCGCTCGACTTTCGCTCGGGATGACGGCAATTTAAACGCAATGCCGGAAAAAGCGGAGTTAGTCGTCGAAGGAAGAAAGCTTTCGGTCTCGAACCTGAACAAGGTTCTCTATCCCAAGGTCGGCTTCACCAAGGGACAGGTTGTCGATTATTATATCCGGATCGCGCCAGTGCTTATGCCGCATCTGCGCGACCGGCCGCTAACGATGAAGCGTTACCCAAACGGGGTAGATGCAGAATTCTTTTACGAAAAGAATTGTCCATCCCATCGACCGAAGTGGGTGAAGACGGCGAAAGTTTGGAGTGAAGGCAATAACCGGATGATGCATTACTGTCTGGCACAGGATTTACCAACCCTGGTTTGGGCCGCAAATCTCGCTGATCTGGAGTTACACACCTCGTTAGCGAAAAAGAAGGACGTGGCACAACCGACGATGATGGTGTTCGACCTCGATCCCGGAGCGCCGGCTGACATTGTGCAGTGCTGCCAGGTCGGACTTTGGCTGCACGATTTGTTGGCGAGGATGAAATTAAAATCGTTTGCGAAAACGAGCGGGTCGAAAGGCCTGCAAGTTTACGCGCCGCTGAACACGCCGGTCAGTTTCGATCAGACGAAAGAATTATCGCGTGCCTTTGCCCAGCACCTGGAGGGCGAACATCCAAATCTCGTTACTTCTAACATGTCCAAAGCGGTGCGGAAAGGAAAGATATTTGTTGACTGGAGTCAGAATGACGAACACAAGACCACCATTTGCGTTTATTCGCTGCGCGCCAAAGAAGAACCCACCGTCTCGACACCGGTGACGTGGGAGGAGATCGCGAATTGCTTGAAAAAGAAGAAGGCCGATTTGTTGAAATTTCTTTCGGACAAAACATTGTCACGTGTTGAAAAAATGGGCGACTTGTTTGAGCCGGTTGAGAAATTAAAACAGAAGCTGCCAAAAAAATGATCCCTTAAATCAAGGCCTGGTTGGTCTCTGGAGATATGCAAAAAGTAAACGTTAACGAAATTCAGGAACGCGAGCGGCAATCCCCAAATGGCAAATTTGCTCGGGCGTCAAAAGATATTTCAATTGCTCTCGGCCGGGACCCGGAATCCTTTGACTTAAGAAAGCGGCATCCGTTTGATCTGGCATTGATACGGATTCCAAAAGGGAAGGCGCTTTGTCCATACCATTCTCATTCGGCTGAATCAGAACTTTACCTGGTGGTGTCAGGAAAGGGGAGTATTCGCGACAAAAAAGGAACGACAACGGTGACCGCGGGGGACGCCTTCTTTTTTGGCCCGGGTGAAGCACATCAACTCAGCAACGCGGGCGAGGAAGATTTTGTTTACTACGTCATTGCAGACAATCCGCGTGGCGATTCCTGTTATTATCCGGACAGTGGAAAATTCGCCGTCATGAAAGAAGGAACTAACGAGGTAATCGTAAAAGGGACGGAGACTGATTACTTCGACGGCGAAGAATAAGCTTATCCGCCACAGACAGCCAGACCTAGAGCTTTATTTTTTGGCGTCATTTCGCGAGACGTATGGGTAACTCTTTCGTGCAATAACAATCAATCGCCCGGCGGTGGCGGTGGTGGCGGCGGCGGGCCGGGCGGCATGAACCCATGCCTGTGCAGTAGCCGACTATGGCGTTTTTCCATTTCTTCCAATTTGACGCGCTGTTCCGGGGTGAGGAGCGGCTGCATCTCGCGATGCGTTTGATTAAAGATCTCGTGGACGCTTCGCATCGTTTGTTCGCGTGCCATCGTCAGTTGAGAAGCGGCGCGATCGATTATGGGTGAGATTTTCAGCATTTGGTCGGGCGTGAGTTTCAGTTCCGCTCGCATCCGTTCTTTCATATGTTGCGCCATGGAACCCGGAGCCATGCGCGCGAAAAAGGCCTGGTGCATGTGAATGGCGCCGAAAAACCCGCAGGCAGCACCGGCGAGAAAGATCAGCACAAAGGCGACAATCAGTTTCCAGCGCAAAGATTTGTTCATTCGCCGAGGTCGTTTTGGATAGCCGTGTCCGCCATTGCGTACTCTGTTGGAAGGTCGTTGTTGGAAATCGACGTGCGGTAAAGGCCCGCTGTCGCCAGCGCTATAATTGCCAGCGCGATCATGGCAGCACGTTGCGCGAACCGCGCAATGATTGCCGATCCGTTCGGAGACGATTCACGGGCCAATGCGAGAACCCGGGTGTCGAAACCAAACGGCATTTCGGAGGTTGGAGTCGGACCGGCAGCGGCACGAAACAAGCGATCCAGGATACGGTCGGATCTTTTCACAACAATCCTCCGATCTGTTTGCGCAGTTTTTGGCGCGCGCGAAAAGCTCGTATTTTAACGGTGGCCGCGCTCCAGCCGGTTAGCTTTTGCACTTCCGCGACACTGCGTGCTTGCAGATAAAGCATATCGATCACGAGCCGTTCCACTGGTTTCAACATCCCGAGTAATTTGTCCACCAAATCCCGTGCGGCCAGTGAGCGATCCGGCGCCAGCGTTTCGTCCGACGCGGCCAGATTTTCCAGCATGGCAGTTTGTTCGTCGCTCAGATCGGCATGGCGTAATTCCGGACGTGCTTTTTCTGATGCCAGCTGATTGCGGCAGGTGTTTACCGCGATGCGCGAAACCCAATGCGAGATCGGCGCCTTGCCTGAGTATTGGCCAAGATTTTGAAAAACCTTTACGAAAATCATTTGTGACAAGTCCTCTTCGGCAACGCGGCGCGCTCTATAGCCACGCACAATTTTCGCCACCACCGGATATAACTGGCGGATGAGCTCGCGGGCAGCGTCGTCGTCACCTTGGCGTGCGCGATCGACCAGTGTGCGAACGTGCTCATCGTCGTCCATGCGTAGAGAAAGGTATCCACACCAGAGGAAAAGACCGTGTGCAAGCCCTTCCGGTTACAATTTTTCCTGAGGATAACGAGTTTTTTGTAACCAAAGCAGGAACCTGCCGGTCATCCATTAGCGAAGGCGGAATCACACGCCGCAAATACAAAATATGAAACAAACATTGACAATAATTGCAGCAATCGCGCTGGGAGCATTTAGCTTCCTGCAGGCGCAACCTCCGGGCGGGCCGCACGGCGGCTGGCATTCGAATCCTCTGGAGGAGATGACCTCGACGCTCAACCTGACAGACGCGCAAAAGGCAAAAGTACAGCCAATCTTGGATCAGGCGAAACCACAGCTTAAGGCGATCCATGAAGAGGCAATGACTAAGGCCAAGGCGGTAATGGACGCATCGCTGACGCAAATCCGGCCACTGCTGACGCAGGAACAGCAGACCAAACTGGATGGCATCGTAAAGGCGCATGAAGACATGCACAATGCGATGAAAGAGTTGCACGACGCCAAGGCAAAATAACGGCCTTCGTCGCAGCGGGGAGAAGGGCGGCGTTCGGAGAGGGGCGCCGTCCTTTTTTTTTATGGCCGCTGTCCCAGTGACAGATCTTTCGCATTTGGCGGCGAAGACAACGGCCGCTAGGCCGGAAAACACAATCACTCGAAACGCAAGGCCTACCGGGTCCAAACGCGCGGCGAAATAGGCCGGGATGAGAGCGGCGATGGAACAGATCAAAAATGCGCTCACACAAATGAGTGTAACGTCACGCGGGATTACTTCCGCCGGAATTGACGAGAATTGGTAGACTTCGCGCGGGAAGATTTCGATGTGCAAGGTGTTGGCGAGCCATTGACTAAACTCGTTGCGATAACGAATCAGTGTCATTCCGAGTCCAAGTCCCGTTAAAGTTCCAAAAAATCCAACCACCATTCCCTGTCCCAAGAAAACCCAGACAATTTGTCCGATATTTGCACCGAGAGCTTTCATGATCCCGATTTCGCGACGTTTCTGCACGGTGACAGTGATGAGAGTGCTCATGATTCCGAAGGCGGCGACGACAACGATGAAGAAGAGCAGAAAGAACATTACGTTTCGCTCCAGGCGGATTGCCTCGAAGATCTGACGATTCATATCGATCCAGGTCCGCGCGACTTGCGACACATCGAGGAATTTTTCAATTTCCGCTTTGACCTGGTCGACATCGTACGGATCCTGCGTTTTCACCGTGATCCCGTGAAGCGCATCGCCCAATCCGTAAAGCTCCTGCCCGATGAAAAGGGGAACTAAAAGGTACTGGGAGTCGTGTACGTAATGTCCAGTCTCGAAAATTCCGGTTACTGTCAGATCTTTGGGTAAAACGACTTCACGCAATTCTGCGATCGCCTTCTTTTCTTCCTCGGCCGTTGCGTGCTCGAGTTTTTTGATCCGATCAAGAACGATTGAGAGATTGCCCGGCGAGTAGACGGTTACCGTGTCTCCAACATTCACGTTCAACTGCCGCGCCAATTCGATCCCGAGCACGGTGGTATCGCCGCTGAGATCGAGTTTTCCCGCTTTCACAAATTTTTGCAGCGTGACGACCTTCTCTTCCTGTTCTGGATCAATGCCGCGAATAAGCGGGGCCAGGCGTTGCTCGTTGTGCTCGACAATGACCGGCCCCTGGACGTAAGGCGCGGTTGCGACAACGTGAGGCGTCGCGCGGAGTTTTTCTGTCAAATCACGCCAATTCGTCAGTACCTCTTCGCCCGTAACCAAAATGTGAGCGTCAAAATCGATCACCTTTTGTCGCAATTCGCGGTCGAATCCGGTCATTACCGAAATCACGAGAATCAGGACAGTGACACCGAGCATGACGCCCAGCACGGAAATCAGGGTGATAATGGAAAGAAACGTGCGCTTCGGCTTCAGGTAACGAAGCGCGAGAAAAAGGCTGAACGGTAGTTTCAAATCGCGCTAACGGTGGCGATGAACGGGATTATTTCAATGCGTGTGCCTGCAATTCTTCCAGGGTAACGAATTCGATGGCGGAGCTGTGGGTTGCCTCGAGATCAACGGGCGCGGCACGTGCGTGGTCGAGCGCGGCTTTCCAGCGCGTGACGCACACGCACCACTTGTCACCCGGTTTCAAACCGGGAAATCCCCATTCCGGGCGTGGCGTGACCAAGTCATTTCCATACAGGATAGAGAAGTCGAGAAATTCCTCCGTCACCTGCACGCAAACGGTGTGTTGCCCAACGTCCTCCGGCCCGGTACGACAATAGCCGTCGCGATAAAACCCGGTCACCGGGTTGCGACAACAACATTGCAGTTCTGTGCCGAGGACGTTTGTGGGCATGGCGAAAGAAAATAATAGAACGGTGATGATTTGTCATTTCGATCGAAATCGAGGAATTTCTAGTTATTCCGACGATCAGAATTGCGTCGACTTTCGCGCGACATGACGACAAAGCCCCAGGCGATTGCTTATTGGTTGCTGCCGGAAACGGCTGCGCGCGAAGTGTTCGCGGAAAAAATCAGTGAGCTGGCCAGGCGGTTCGAGACGCCGGTGTTTGCACCGCACGTCAGCGTTTTTATCGCGCCGGCAAATTCGCGCCATCCAGCCGAAATTCTGCGTGGGCTTGGGGCGGTCAGGATCGAGCTAAGGATTCATAGTATTCGATTCAGCGAGCAATTTACGAAAACGCTATTTGTTCAATTTGAACGAAGCGTTCCGCTACAGGAGTTGGGAGACAGAATTTGGAAAGCAAGCCGGGCGCCGGAGCGATATGTCATCGATCCGCATATGAGTTTGCTCTATGCCAGCCTGCCTGCGGAGAAGAAGAAAGCCTTAGTCGATGAAATAAGGTTTCCATTTCGGGAAGTTAGTTTCAGCTCGATTTGTGCGATGCGCTGCGCGCGGCCGACGGCGACCGTAGCGGAAGTCAAGCAATGGCGATTACTTGCACCATAGGCGGCAGCGCCTGGCTCAGGCATCGGGCGCGGCGACGATAGATCGCACACAGGATTTCGTCGCGTACTTCAAGCTATCGTAACGGGACCGGTACTTTTGGCCCGGACGACGCGCTTCTTACGCGCGCGGATGTACTTCTGCAGAAAAGTTGAGACAGCAACGGCCTGGACAGCGACGACGCGTTGGGTGATGGCTGCGGCGTCGTAGAAGGCGAGGGAACCGGCAGATGTTTCTGTATCGCTTCTTCCAAAAGTTTTTTCTCTTCCGGGAAGACAAAACCGGAGTTCGCCTCATCAATGAATTCCCGAGCTGCATCGGGTTTTCCATCGTTGAGAAGAAGCACGGAGAGATAAAGCGCGACGCGAGGATCGTGCAATTTTTCGGGTGGGAGTTTTTGCAGAATGGCTACTCCTTCGGCGGCCCGGCCTTCTAAATTTAGGAACAGTGCCTGAGCGACGGCGCAAGGCGGTTCGGTTGGCGCTTGATCAAAAGCTTCTTTTGCGACGCGACGGCCCTCATCCCGGTTTCGATCCAGCAAAAGGGAAAGC